>ENA-UPAD01002822-UPAD01002822.1-bioreactor-metagenome-genome-assembly--contig:-NODE-2822-length-11244-cov-9.214854_pt1 | contig 11244 bp, 7 predicted proteins | sample MGYA00238179_ERZ772710 | MGnify/ENA primary metagenome ERZ772710 (study PRJEB29004, sample SAMN07631245) | bioreactor metagenome | isolation source: Switchgrass digestor | place: USA: Dartmouth...
TGCAACTATGAAGATAGTGCCGTTTGTTCTCTTATAGAGCAAATGGCTTTTTTATATCAAAGGCCGAATTTTAAGTGCCTAAAGTGTCAGCCTTGGCAAATCACATGAAGCATGTAAATTTGTAGCATATAGCGTCCATAATTCAAAGGAGCATATGTTCTCCTATGGCTAAAATAATGATGTCCAAAAGTGTCCAATAATTTTGTTGACTTATATGAAAAAAAGGCTTATAATTACATTGATGTACAATATTGTCCAAAGTAGGAGCGATAATTATATGAAAGCAGGACTTATTATTAAACTTATAGAAGCGCATAGTAGTGGAAACGAGAGTTTATTTGAGAAGGCTCTTTTAGATTTGGTAAACGATGAAGAACGAAAAGGGAATTCTTCCATTGCCTTGTCTTTAAAAAAAGCATATTCTCCCGATAAAAAGACTTCAGCCTCTTTATCAGCCAGCCCTCTATCTAACATGTCATACTCAACACAAAGTATTACAGCGATTCCGAAAGATAAAGATAGTACTTTAGAATTAATCGAAGTTATGCAATCAACTGTAAAACTATCAGACGTTGCATTGACCGAAAAGGCATATGAAGTTTTAAATCAAATAATTAATGAACAAAAACAAGCAGATGACCTATTACGTAAAGGTATTACTCCTACCAATAGGGTACTTTTTTGCGGCCCACCGGGATGTGGAAAAACACTTGCTGCTAATGCCTTAGCTGGTGAGTTAGGAATACCTGTAGCTTATGTTAAACTTGATGGATTAGTCTCCTCTTATCTTGGTCAGACTGGAACAAATATTCGTAAAATATTTGAGTTCGTCAAGAATAAGCGCATCATGCTTTTTTTAGATGAATTTGATGCAATTGCTAAAAAGCGTGATGATTCTCATGAATTAGGAGAATTAAAGCGGGTAGTAACAACATTGCTTCAAAATCTTGATGCAATGCCTGCTAGTGTCTTTTTAGTTGCTGCCACCAATCATCACCATTTGCTTGACCCTGCTATATGGAGACGATTTGACGTATCCATTCTTATGGAATTACCTAATCAGCAGCAAAGGCTAAAGATGGTAAATAAATTCCTTCAAGAATATTTGGCAGGATACGCTATTGATGAAAATATCTTAACGGTTTTAACAGATGGAATGAGTGGAGCACAAATCTCTAGTTTTATGCAATCATTGGCTAAGCATTGTGTTATGAATAATGTTAACCCAAGCAAAATTCTTATTGATGATATCGCGAGCGTATGGTTAAAACATACGACATTATTCATTAGTGAGGATAGTGAAGGATATATTAAGGCTCTATTTGAACTTAGCCAAAATGGTGTCTCAATGCGGACGCTCGAAAGAATAACAGGCATCCCAAAATCAACATTAAGTTATCGTTTTAATAAGGAGGTAAAGTCAGATGAACGAGAGTAAAAAATTTCACCTATGGATTCCGGATGAAGAAGTCATACAGGTTGCTAAATCTCCCACATCAAGAACTACTCCGCGTGATGTAGTTTTTTCGGAGCATGGGCATAAACTGAGCACTGGTTTGCAATTAATCAAACAACGTATCGAAGAAACTACTAGAGATAATTCATTGGCCGATTCTGACCTATACATTTTTAAGGTTGAACTACCAGAAGGCGAAAAAGTTCAGTATAAATCTGAGCTCTTCGCTAAAAATGGCATGCAAGTAAACGTTGTGAAAGATGAAAGAAGTGCTGTTGTTTCAACAACTAGACAGCAATTTCAGATCTTAAAAAACAGAGTGGAAGCGTATACTCGAAAAGGTGTAGGAAAAACTCACTTTGATTACATCGAGGATTTTAAACCTTACTTAGGAAGTGAGAAAAATTCAAACGAATTAAAAAGAACTGTTTATTTGCAACAGCCACCAGAAACCTTAGATATTCAACTGATGTTTGTACCCAATTTAGGTTCTGCAATATACGAAAGTGCAGTTAATAAAGTTGTTGAGAAAATAATACAGAACAATGGGCAGATACAAGAAGCACCTTATTACCTCTCAGATAACACACCCGTAATACGTGCTATTATTCCGTCAACGACACTAACACGATATGAAAATGACTCTGCTATTTATAGGATTGAGGAAACGCATTTTTTTAGTGCGGAAGCAGATGATAATACACCAATATCTTCTTCCCCTTTTGAACTGAACCCTGATGTAGACATTAACTCGCTTCCTATCGTTGTAGTTCTTGATTCAGGTGTTATTTTTAATTCTCCTGTAGAATCTTTAGTAATGCAACATTGGATTGCGCCAGCATCAAATGGTGGTGATTGTGACCATGGTACAAAAGTGGCAAGCCGAATCGCTTTTAATTACTTAGGTGAGCAGTTACTGACAGGAATGCTAAATCCACGAGCCCGTATTATCGATTGCAATATTTTAGACGGAAATGTACCAGAAAATGTGCTCATCAAAAGAATTCAGTTGGCAGTTAATGAGTTTGCTGAAACAGCAAAAATTTTCAATTTATCTGCTAATGCTAGTATACCTATTGAAGGTGACGAAATGAGTATTATTGGATATGAGCTTGATGCGCTTCAATTACGGAAAAATGTTCAGTTTGTTGTATCTGCAGGAAACCATAATTTATGGAAAACAGAAACAAGTATTGAAGATATATTGGATGATGACGAATCCAGAATTTCAGCTCCAGCCGATTCGATGCTTTCTATTGTAGTTGGATCTGTGGTTGGAGCTACACATGCAGGAAGTATAGCAGAAAAAAACATTATTGCCCCATATAGTAGAAGAGGCCCTGGCTTTGCAGGCTTTTCAAAACCTGATATGTCTGCATATGGGGGCACCGTAGTTGTTTCACCAGATGGGTCTATAGTTCCTAATGATAGTTTTTCTTTGGTTATGACTAAAGATGGGCATTTTGTTCCAGATGCTGGAACAAGTTTTACAGCTCCTATAGTTGCTGGAGATTTAGCAGAAGTTTTAAGCATTACACCGAACAATGACATATTACTTGCAAAAGCATTACTATACCATAATGCAAAACCGATTTGGGAAGAAGATGATATTGACGATGATGAATTGATTTTAGCGCATAATTTATACGGAAAGGGACTTTCAGCAGTAAACGATAGTAAATATTCATCACCATCTCGTGTAACTTTTGTAAGGACAGGCACTCTGAACAGGCTCACAAAGGAGCGTGTAAAAATCTACATGCCAGCTATTTTAGCAGCACAAACAGGGAGAAATGTTGCTAAGGTAACAGTAACCTGCGTTTCTATGCCTCCGGTTGACAGAACGAAAGGAAATCAATATTTAGGAGCATATATACGGGCGTCATTGAAAAAATCGCATCCGGACGGGAGATTGCTACCTGTACAGCAAGAAACCAAAGAAGGTAGAAGAAAGTGGGATGTGTGTCACCAGTTTAGTAAATTGTTTTCACAATTCCATGCAGGGGATTGGCAGGTATGGTTAGAGTTATTTTCGCGTTGGGATGATACTAATGTTAACGTTCCCTATGCGTTAGTTGTTACTATAGAAGATATGAGCAACACATTAGATGTATATAGCGAAATTGAAGCTCTGAATAGGTATAGAGCTCTCAACACTATTAGGATTAGGGTGGATGCTTAATAGAATTGTTCAGTTAATTAGGGTTGTATTTTGATAGTCAATATTACGGTCAAATACCGAATGGAGAGGACATAGAAGATGGGTCTATGTTCTCTTTCGGCCATTATAGTAAAAAGCCGTTTGCTTTATTTATCGAAGAGCAAGCGGCTTTTTTGCGTGAAAGAAGGAATTTTAAGTGTCAAAAGTAATCGCACTTGCTAATCAGAAAGGGGGCACCGGTAAAACAACCACGACAGTTAACCTTGGTATCGGTCTTGCTTCACAGGGTAAGAAAGTGCTCCTGGTAGACGCTGACGCGCAGGGTAATCTGACGGATTCACTGGGTTACCAGGAACCAGACAATCTGCCCGTTTCATTGGCCACTATCCTTACTAAAATCATGATGGAGGAACCGTACAACGCAGATGAAGGCATCCTTCATCATGCGGAAGGTGTGGATCTTATGCCGGGCAATATAGAACTGTCTGCCATTGAGGTTTCACTGGTTAACACCATGAGTCGTGAAACGGTACTGCGTACATATATCAATACGGTAAAAGACAAATATGATTATGTGCTGATTGATTGTATGCCGAGTTTGGGTATGTTGACAATCAATGCGCTTGCCGCGGCAGATAGTGTGATTATTCCGGTACAGGCTCATTACCTGCCAGCCAAAGGAATGACACAGCTTCTACTGACTATTGCCAGGGTAAGACGGCAAATCAATCCAAATCTGACTATCGACGGCGTTCTGCTCACAATGGTAGATAATCGTACCAACTTTGCAAAAGATATTTCCTATATTCTACGGCGAGATTACGGAGACAAGCTGCGTATTTTCAAAACAGAAATACCTCTATCCATCCGGGCGGCTGAAACGAGTGCCGAAGGAAAAAGCATCTATATGCATGATCCACATGGTATTGCTGCTAAAGCTTATCAGGCCTTTACAAAGGAGGTGCAGGACATTGGCAAAGAGCAACCCAAGAGACAGCATAAAACTGACATCAGTAGATGACCTGTTTTCCACGGAGGAAAGTCGCATAGATAGTCAACGTGAAAAAGTGTTGGAAATACCACTGTCGGAAATCAGTGATTTTCCCAACCACCCATTTAAGGTGAAGGCGGATGAAGCTATGCTGGAAATGGCTGATAGCGTAAAACAGTATGGAGTTTTAGTTCCTGGTCTTGTGCGACCAAAAGCAGATAGTGTTAACTAAGTTATGAAAAAATGATTTAAAAGTATTGTACATTGAAAAGTGAAGAATATACCTAGAAATTGTAATATGAAGTGGAGGTTTCCGCATTTATTCCACGGTTCTCTTGCCAACGAGCCTCTTACGGCATGTACGAAGGCATCACAAGCACACCCATTCCAAAAACGAATGGATGATGCATATGGCAAAATAGCCTAACATGCCGTAGCCTCATTAGCAAGAGACTTTCGCGGCATAAACGCTACTATAGGGCTTGCTTTGATAAAATAAGCTGCTGTGATAATTGAATTAGTTTCTGCCACTTAGCAGGCATATTAGGCAGATTTTCAAGCTCAGGTATTGAGTTAAGTGGTTGCCAGTAAGTATATGGGTGTGGCCTTAAAAAGTTGTAGTAAGCTACAAACAAACTTACATGAGCGTTTGAGCCTTCTCTGCTTCCATAATCATTAGTTACTTGATAAGAGAATTTGATGGTACGGTTAAGACGTTCAATAATCTGTTTTAGCCAGCGGTATTCAGTTGATACAGGATCATCGTTTGTAAGACCGATTACTTGGATTAGGTTAAAATCCATCCCATTTTCAGCAAATAATTGTTGAGCGAGCTTGTAGGTTGTGTATCCATCAGCAGCGAATTTAAGAGCTTTTCCTGGGAACTCCTTGAACTTGCTGAAGGCCATACGCATAGCTAGAACACAAGGACCTATGTCTCTGGTATCAGATATTTGATATCCTAGAATAGACTTTTTTAGAGCATCCATGACAAACCAAACATAATGACGGACACCTTTGACTTTAGTATAGGTTTCGTCAGCTGCAAAATGGTTTGAAGGCTTGTAGTCAAAATTGTCAACGAAAGGTTTTACAGTAACTGCTGCTGTTTTGGCATACTTGCTTACAGTTACATGTGATATCTTGACTCCATGAATATCAAAAAGTGCCTGAGCTGTTTTGCGGCTGGAAAGGCCGAGATTAACATGGTACGTAAGGCAAAGTCCCATAACATGAGGAGAAAAGTTCCTGAAGTTTAAGGAAAACAGCTTATCTGGGATTGAAGATAGATCGATTTTAAAGAAGTCTATGGTAAATTCACGGTAAATATAATGGAGCTTGAATTTTGATTTATCTTCATCGTATTCTGCTAAGTCTTCTGGTGAAAGACTTTTAAGATTTTGTAAATAGAAATTGCACTTTTTATTGACGCATTTGTGAATATTAAAATGCTTACGGTTCTTTTTGAGCTCAAGTGTATGACCGCAGTGGGGGCAGATAAAGACAACAGGTTTAAACTCAGTTTTCTGTCTGCTAAAGCGAAGACCACAGACCTTACAGAGAAGTTGACCTCGACTACCGGTATTGTCATAAAGGTATTTGTGAGGTGCTCCACAGCGAGGACATACAAAGCTTGCTGGTACTGGGTTATTTCCACGAGTCTTAACTGGTTTTAGTACTTTACCGTGAGATAATTCATATTCAGCTAGAAGCTTTTTGTAATCGAAACGATCAAAGTGCTTGATAATAGGAGCTTTATCAACAGTATATTTGTTGTATTTGGGGCTGGTGAAGCTGCTTTTGGAAGTATTAAGAGGTATATTTTTTGCAATAAACAAAAGTAATTTATTAATTTGAGTAAGTAAAAATTGATTATATGCTATTAAAACTGTTATAATTGAGTTCACAATGACACTTTCCTTTCTGATTTTTGGTGTGTGGGAACTTCAATTATACAGGAAAAGAGGGTGTCATTGTTTTTTTTATTCAAAAAACTTTGAAAACTTTGATAAATGGCATATTCAAAATATAACAAGTGTAACTTAGTTTACACTAACAATAAATACTACAGAACATTTTTTCCCATTATTCCACAATGCATTTTATTAGAATCCTAATAGGTATTACATTTAATAAATTTTTTGGGCATGATAGACGTCGTTTAAACGATTGGTTGGCATTTTATAATTTAGATATTAATTTCTTTCAAGAAATACAATTTACATATGATGATATACAATATTTCATTCATATATTAAGCACATTTATAAACAATCCTTGCAAATACAACAAATTTAAAGATATGATAAACTCTGTTGCAATCCCGGATAATTTAGAGATCAACAAATACAATGACTATATTAATAAATTTAATAAAGCATTGCTAAGTAGGAAAAATATAGTTTCTTAACTAACTATATGTAAAATGCAATACCTAATTTAATAAAGAAAACTGACCCATTTCCATACATTGGGCAGGCTTTCAAAGCACATAATACTGATGTCACAACAATTAACTATATTATTTTTATATCTAGAAGTTTCGATTTTTAGTGTTTTTATTACAATGAAAATCGAGCGTTCCAGAACTTAAAAAACCCTGCATAAAGTGGAAAAACTCCATTGCAAACACCTCTAAAAATAATACCCTTGATGAAAAGCTTACAAGTGCAATTATTGACAGATTGGTATACCACAGTCATTTGCTTGTCTTTCAAGGGCAAAGCTACAGATTGACTCACTCAACAATGAAACCCCATTAATGGGAAAGGGGTGCTCGGTAAATTAAGTTCTGCACTGCTTGGATTTATACTTACCAAAAACAATTTTTAGCTTATCATGAATGGATTAAGATAAATAATACGGTAGCTCATTCTCAATTAATAGCTTAATTGAGGGGAAATCGTCAAGAGTTAAATTGTAGAAGTGATAACACCCACGGCAACACTTTACATATTTTTTGCTCTTATAACTAAACCGATAAGCATTACTTTTACAGGGTGAACAACCTCTGCAATAATAAGCATTTAAGACATTTTCTCTAACGTTTTCGGTTACTGTTTCTAAAATATTTGCATATTTATCAAGATTAGCGAGTCTTATTTTTATAAAAAAACCACTTTTCATATCTGGTTTATGTGCAAGAAATTCAAGCTTTCCTTTTACAATATAACGTATCCAAGCAGTTTCTTTCATTTTGTAAGTAAATTTTTTTGATAATAAAAACTCATGAAGTACTTCGAAAAATTTTCTGTCATTATCATTAAACATAGAAGCTACTATAAAATCTACGCAAGAGTCCTTTAATTTTTTATCAGCGGCAACGTTTGTCCATGTTAAACAGGACAAATTACAAGTAGCAAAAATCTTAAAGATATTTCGGTTTTCATGGGTTATATTTAAATAACCGCCATCTTCCATGACTTCGAATCCTTGTTCCTCCAGTCGTTTTAATACCTCGGGCAATTTTCGCACTTTCATTTTTTTTAGCTCTTCCAGATTAACAACAAGTCCTGTTATGTCATTATTCACAGATGAAAATAAAAATTCAAGAGCTCCTTGGAGCTTATTAAAATGTGTAACTGTCTTTTTTTTACCTGTTTCGTAATCTTCGTATGACTTTGGTCTTCCAGTTTCGGAATCAATGTTTAATTCTGTTTTTCCTATTTCAGAATCTTCATTTAATTCACACGCTACCATTCCAAAACTTTCTGGGTTTTCAACCATATCTTTATAAAACCCTTTGAAGATTTCATGAATTTCAGATAAAGCTAACCTAAATTCATCTTCATCTAAATCCATCAAATATTTTCCATCAATTTCTATATTATCAGGAAGAGGTAGTATTGTATTATAGCGCTGCAGTGCATATTTTTGAATATGATATTTAAAATTCATGTTTTACCTCACTAAAGTAAATTATTATTAGTTTAGTATTATTTTAGCATACTTGAGAGTTGAATGTTACTAAATTTTACAAGTGCAAAATGCCTTATATATGGGTTTGAGACACTTTGAGGGTTCTGCTTGTAAATGTTTTGTTAATTTTTAGTGCAAAATGACTATTCAAGCTCTTTGATATATCCGGGTAAAGTGTAAGCACGATGGCTAGAAAGCCTATATTCCGCAATTTTACACTGTATATTTATGGAGTGTATTTAAAATCTTAAGTTAGCATATTAAACGAAATATTCAACTATGACCTTTTTGCGTATGATCTTTTTGAGGGGATATTGCAAAGTTTTTGATTTTTAATATATATTTATTAATTTTGAAATTCTATGATAATCAAAGCTATTGAAATAAAATAATTTATTGAGATAGGAGAATTAATATCAGTTATAGTGAAATAACTACAACTGCAACAGTACATATTCAAAAAGTTGTAAGGGATGCTGTGAATAATATTGGATATGTTGTGTAGAATATAGAAGCTGTAAAATATCTAAAAATGTGAGGTTCAGATCGCTTTTGTTATAGGGGTAGCAAACCCGGTTCCTGTTTATATAAATACATTTAGTACATCAAACATTTCTAATGTAAGTCTTATAAATATAATTAATAAAGTATTTGACTTTAGACCCGCTTCAATTATAATAATTGCAAACAGAAAAACCAATATATAACAGCTTGAGGAATAAGGCATTTTGGAAGATAAGATTAGGAATTAGCTTGATAAAAGATAAATAAGTTGGAACATATTAATGAATATTTTTATGTCTATAATAAAATCAAACATGATGATAGTGTTAACTAAGTTATGAAAAAATGATTTAAAAGTATTGTACATTGAAAAGTGAAGAATATACCTAGAAATTGTAATATGAAGTGGAGGTTTCCGCATTTATTCCACGGTTCTCTTGCCAACGAGCCTCTTACGGCATGTACGAAGGCATCACAAGCACACCCATTCCAAAAACGAATGGATGATGCATATGGCAAAATAGCCTAACATGCCGTAGCCTCATTAGCAAGAGACTTTCGCGGCATAAACGCTACTATAGGGCTTGCTTTGATAAAATAAGCTGCTGTGATAATTGAATTAGTTTCTGCCACTTAGCAGGCATATTAGGCAGATTTTCAAGCTCAGGTATTGAGTTAAGTGGTTGCCAGTAAGTATATGGGTGTGGCCTTAAAAAGTTGTAGTAAGCTACAAACAAACTTACATGAGCGTTTGAGCCTTCTCTGCTTCCATAATCATTAGTTACTTGATAAGAGAATTTGATGGTACGGTTAAGACGTTCAATAATCTGTTTTAGCCAGCGGTATTCAGTTGATACAGGATCATCGTTTGTAAGACCGATTACTTGGATTAGGTTAAAATCCATCCCATTTTCAGCAAATAATTGTTGAGCGAGCTTGTAGGTTGTGTATCCATCAGCAGCGAATTTAAGAGCTTTTCCTGGGAACTCCTTGAACTTGCTGAAGGCCATACGCATAGCTAGAACACAAGGACCTATGTCTCTGGTATCAGATATTTGATATCCTAGAATAGACTTTTTTAGAGCATCCATGACAAACCAAACATAATGACGGACACCTTTGACTTTAGTATAGGTTTCGTCAGCTGCAAAATGGTTTGAAGGCTTGTAGTCAAAATTGTCAACGAAAGGTTTTACAGTAACTGCTGCTGTTTTGGCATACTTGCTTACAGTTACATGTGATATCTTGACTCCATGAATATCAAAAAGTGCCTGAGCTGTTTTGCGGCTGGAAAGGCCGAGATTAACATGGTACGTAAGGCAAAGTCCCATAACATGAGGAGAAAAGTTCCTGAAGTTTAAGGAAAACAGCTTATCTGGGATTGAAGATAGATCGATTTTAAAGAAGTCTATGGTAAATTCACGGTAAATATAATGGAGCTTGAATTTTGATTTATCTTCATCGTATTCTGCTAAGTCTTCTGGTGAAAGACTTTTAAGATTTTGTAAATAGAAATTGCACTTTTTATTGACGCATTTGTGAATATTAAAATGCTTACGGTTCTTTTTGAGCTCAAGTGTATGACCGCAGTGGGGGCAGATAAAGACAACAGGTTTAAACTCAGTTTTCTGTCTGCTAAAGCGAAGACCACAGACCTTACAGAGAAGTTGACCTCGACTACCGGTATTGTCATAAAGGTATTTGTGAGGTGCTCCACAGCGAGGACATACAAAGCTTGCTGGTACTGGGTTATTTCCACGAGTCTTAACTGGTTTTAGTACTTTACCGTGAGATAATTCATATTCAGCTAGAAGCTTTTTGTAATCGAAACGATCAAAGTGCTTGATAATAGGAGCTTTATCAACAGTATATTTGTTGTATTTGGGGCTGGTGAAGCTGCTTTTGGAAGTATTAAGAGGTATATTTTTTGCAATAAACAAAAGTAATTTATTAATTTGAGTAAGTAAAAATTGATTATATGCTATTAAAACTGTTATAATTGAGTTCACAATGACACTTTCCTTTCTGATTTTTGGTGTGTGGGAACTTCAATTATACAGGAAAAGAGGGTGTCATTGTTTTTTTTATTCAAAAAACTTTGAAAACTTTGATAAATGGCATATTCAAAATATAACAAGTGTAACTTAGTTTACACTAACATCTCATAAAAAGGGGGGCTTTTATGAGTAATAATCTAAATTCCCTTATAGAACA
>ENA-UPAD01002906-UPAD01002906.1-bioreactor-metagenome-genome-assembly--contig:-NODE-2906-length-10758-cov-15.223302_pt1 | contig 10758 bp, 9 predicted proteins | sample MGYA00238179_ERZ772710 | MGnify/ENA primary metagenome ERZ772710 (study PRJEB29004, sample SAMN07631245) | bioreactor metagenome | isolation source: Switchgrass digestor | place: USA: Dartmouth...
AAATATATGATTGAGTGAGAAAACGAGAGCAAATAAAAGAAATATTAGGGAGGTAATATCAATGGGTTGAAGCCTTTGAGCGGATAGATTATCTCTCAGAGGCTTTTGTATGTTTGCATGTGGGAATAATAACATTTCAAAATGTAGGCTTATGCTATTATTTGAAACACTTATCGTTCGCTATCAGATAAAAAAGGAGGCCATCAGATTATTATGGAATACAAGATTTTTAGTTTTCCCTTATCCATGTCATTTGGCAATACCGAAAATACAGTCTATCCAACCGTACTTTGGGATAAGCAAAACATTATTCTTGTCGACTGCGGTTTTATCGGATCACTCCCCTACCTTGAAAAGGAACTGCGGTGGTACGGACTGTCAGCGGAGCAAATAACCGGCCTTGTACTGACTCATCATGATCATGACCATATGGGGGCGGCAGCCGCCATTAAAAGGGTAAACCCTCATTTAAAAATATACGCTTCTGCTGTAGAAGCGCCGTTCATTTCCGCTCACGAAAAACCGTTGCGGTTGCGGCAGGCAGAAGAAATACAGAAAACACTTCCTCCCGAGCAGCAGGATTTTGGTAAGGCATTTTGCGAAATGCTGCGCCGGGTTGAGCCTGTACAAGTAGATGTTTTTCTGCGTGACGGAGAACGTATGGATTGGTGTGAAGGATGTAGGATTCTTGCGACACCCGGCCATACACCCGGGCATATTTCACTTCTCATGGAGAAGGATTCGATTATCATAACCGGCGATGCAATTGCGCTGGAGGGCGGTAAGCCTGTTATCGCAAACCCGCAGTTTACGCTGGACATTGAACAGGCTACAAAATCTATGGAAAAATTATTGTCGCTAAAGGCAAAGGCTTATTATTGCTATCATGGCGGACTTCTTGTTTCTGCACTGCAGTGATTTGTGGCTGTAGGTGATAATGAACATAGCCAAGAACAGGGACGTGGGGACAAGTACGAGACTGCTGAAAAAGTGCCATTTTTGTAAAAATGAAAACGTAATTATGGGTGTTTCAAGGTATAATTTCAGAAGAAAAGGACTTTTTTTCAATGGTCTCGGACAGGTACCTTGTCCTAATTAAAAATACAGCCGATTTGGGTACTTATTTCAAGATTCATATAAAAGTGATGCTGTAAAAAGCAGATGGTAAGGGTCAAAAAGCATATCAAAAAGCGCAATTGACCGAATTTAACCGGCACAATGAACCTGCCCACTTGTCCTACCACGGCGCCATCGGGCTTCCTGCGTCAATTAGTTCTTTAAATACCTCCATAAAATTGCTATAATTTTGCTATAATCATTTCGGACAAGATCCTATGATCTGACAAACTACGAGTTTTAAGGCGGAAGGAGATTGGTTACGGAAATACTTAGATAGTTAAAAAAAGAGTATAACAATTACGAGTTGGGATTGCAGGAGAAAAGAATATTCTTTTAAATTGAATGGATTGTAGAGATTTCATGTGCATTTTTTAGCTAAACTATTATTTCAACATATAAAACTTTAGAAAACTTATGCGGCTGTGATACGGTACTTTACTGCATTTTCAGCCGTATGAGCATATATAATCAATCTATATTATTTTATCTACAAGAAAGGAGTAAATCGATGAACGTTGATGCACTCATCAGAAGGGCATTTATGTCACTGGAAGATGGTGACTTTGACAAGGCAAATGAATTACTGGATCAGGTACTTAATGAAGAACCGGAAAATGCATCGGCTTATGTAGGGTTATTGTGCGCTGAATTTCGTGTTCGCAGTGAACAGGATTTAGCGAATTGTTCAGCGCCTATTGATCAGTCTGTCAATTTCAAAAGGGCTGTCCGTTTTGGCGATCCTGCATTGGCAGAACGATTAAATGGGTACAACTCTGCAATTGTCAACAGGCTTAACATGGAAGCAAAAGAAAATTTATATTCAGATGTGGTTCAACAATTTGAAACAGTTAAGCAAATGTAGGAATCCACCCAGGAACAATGCATAAAAAAAGCAGAGGCTTTTGCCAAGGTAGCTGAAAAATCACGTTCACTCGGAGATTATAAAGATGCAGTCAGAATAACGGAACAATGCGAAAAAAGCATAGAGGATTTACGGCTTTTGGAAAAACAAATTGCTGAAAAACAATTGAAGGGAAAATTAAGAAAAAGAAGATTGCTTAATATTTGTGCAATTTCTTTTGCAGCCATTGTAGTTGCAATTGTTTTGATAGTGAATATCAGCAACTATTATAAGGCCTTGCCGAATGAATACTGGACTGCTTATGAAGAAGCCTATGATAACGGTAATTTTGACGAGGCCAAAAAGTTTTATGCGAAATATATCAATGTTATTTATAAGGATAAAAACGAAAGAACTTCAAGGATTGAGGCATTCAATAAACTTTGGGAAAAGGCAAAATCAACAGTTGATGCCTTACAAGCTGCAGCTGCCGGAGATTATGTTAAATGCAATGAGTTATTTGACAGTGGGGCGGCTGACATTAGATTGTTGCCTGGGAGTATAGCAAAATCGCTGATACCGGATATACTCAATAATTTATCCCCGACCAAGCTGAAGTATTCCAATAACACATTTTATTGGATTAATGATGACGGTACTGTGGGCAGAATAGGCGGAAACAGCCAGGTGGACAGTTGGAGGGGTATAAAAGAAATTAAAATTTTAGGCGAAAAGGATAATATAATTTTTGGTTTACAGGAGGACGGGGCTATTATCAATACCTTTGACGATAAATTTAATATGGAGCATGTAACCGCTTTTGATGTTACTACATACGGAGAATATTCTGATAAAATTATTGTAGCTGCCGTTAATACCGACGGACGTATTGTGTTCCGTTCAACAGATAATGATATATCGGAACAGAGCGGGTTGGATGAGGCGCTTAAATATGGCGGTGTAGCGGGTGTTCGCTTCATAACAAGCAAAAAGATAGGTGCTAGGATTGAAGATCGTGATCGCACTAACCAAATACAGTTCAAACCGCTGAATAATGCTCCTATTTTGTTTGTTCGCAAACTGGATTCTCGTAGTAAGACATATGTTTTTGCATCCCCCGCTTATAATTATTACATAAAATATCCGAGCGAAACTGAAATTATACTGAAGTCGCTCAAGGGAAGAGGAAATGCCTGGTCAGCTGTGGCCAAAGTGTTGCAAGGGTATAAATTACAAGCACGTCAGGGCGAACCTGCTCCAGAAGTAAAAAAAGAACCTTTGTTACCTATATTACTTGATGATCCCGCAGTAAAAGAGGAACTGTATTCCAGCTCTATGATGAAGCAATTCACCCTGAACTTAAATACTTCGCCGGTAACGTTTGAATTAGTATATGAAGAATGGAAACCAGCCGATGATGGCCGGTAGCATAGTGTAAAATTTTTTTCTACAACTTTGCAATCTCGGTCGAGTGGGTTTACCGTCACCTCTGCTATATTTGATGTTTGAGGTGAAAAATGGAATTTAGGACAAAATCTGGGACTGGGTGTACAGGCAGAAACAGGAGTGCGAACAGCCATTCCGGTGAGAAAAATTGACATAAAAGATAAAACGTGATGTGACGAAAATTCTGAAGCAAAGGGAAGGTTCTTCTGCTTCCTTTTTCAGAAGAACCGTTCCGTGCTTCTTTTTTTGGATGTAATGTTATGGTAAGGAGATGATGTTGTGACTGTAGAAGAAAAACTTGCAAAATCATTGACGGCTGAATCAGTAGAACTGATTCCATATCTGCCCTATTTATTACAGGATTTATGGGAGTTGGGTTCATCACCAAAGGATATACTGGAAATGATAACTAAACATATTCCTGTATCAAAGGAAACAAAGGTGCTTGATTTGGCATGTGGTAAAGGAGCAGCAAGTGTTAACTTAGCTAAGGAACTTGGCTGCATGGTAAAAGGTATTGATATCATTCCGGAGTTTATTGATTTTGCAGTCCAAAAAGCACAGGAGTTTGGTGTAGGAGAATTGTGTGAGTTTTTAGTGGGAGACATCACAGAATTGGTTAAGACCGAAAAGGACTATGACATTGTTATTCTTGGAGCTGTAGGAGATGTTTTGGGAAATGCGGAAGAAACAATAAATCTGCTAAAAAGGACAGTAAAAAAAGGTGGTTATATTATTATTGATGATGCATATGGCAATGATGAAAGCAACCCACAGTATCCAACCAGAGAGCAATGGCTCGCAATTTTTAACAAAACAAGAGTAAAGCTGATTGAAGATAAGATCATTGAAGATGATGAAATAGCCGGCCTCAATGATGAACAGCAGAAATGGATAATAAAAAGGGCCAACGAATTAAAAGAGAAGATTCCAGAAAAGGCCTATCTATTTGATAGTTATATACAGAGCCAGCAAGCTGAATGCGATGAGCTGGAAAACGAAATATCTGGAGTAACAATGCTTCTAAAAGTTATGTAGGAAGTAAGGGGAGGAAAGACAATATATTTATTTACACAGATGAGAAATATGCAAAAGAAAATGGGATCCTAGTGCCAAACGGAAACTGGAAAAAGTTCATGGAAAGAAGATGGAAGGCGAGTTGGATTCATTGCTTTATGGGCAATCACATTCATCTGCTGTTTAGGAATATAGGTGAAGGTATTACAATATGAATTGGTATCATTGCTGCGGGCTGAAGCTGTCCCGCATCACCGTCAAAAGGGCCAATTCCGGCTTCGCAACAGCCCAAAGCGCTTCGAAAATAGAGACAAAATTACGCTTTTCGGAAAAGGGCAGGTACTCCGATGCGGAGAAGTCAAACTCCGGAAAAGCCAGCTTAATGGCGCCGCACATTGTATCTATGAAAGTGAAGACATCGCTCTCGCCGTCCAGAGACAGCCAGACGGCGTTTTCGAGACAGTTTGCAGCCTGCGACAGAAGGGTCGTCTTACCGTATCCAGCGCCGGCATGGATGTACACAAGCCTAGCGGAACTTTTAAGTATGGTATCTATTAATCTGTTGCGTACAATTTCTCCTGAAGCAGCCCGGGGAACCGTCAGCCTTGCGCTTGGTACATTGGACATGCCGATACACTCCCAGTTAATTATGTCAATAAAATTATAACATAAATTAGGAAATCTTGTAGAAAACAAACGAAAAATTTTGTTGAAAAAGCAAGAATATTGAAATATTTTTATAAATTCTCGGTTTTGTTCACGGTTTTGTTAATTGCCGGTACTTTATAATTATTTTGAAGTAATATGTGCTGCCGATACAGAGCCTGGCAGCCGAGACGAGGTGAATACGTATGAAAACTGGCAGAAAATTTCCGACTGAGGACTGTGGCATGAGTGAGGAAGAATTTCCATGCCTGGGAAGGTGTTGCCGCAAAAACAATGCCTTATTCATGGCTTCATACGAGAAAATTTGTCCATGTTGCGACATATCGTCATCTCTGCCATATGGGATAAAACTGAGGCTGGTTACTATTTTTGAATGTAACCGATTTGGCTATGGTAAAAGGGTAACGGAATGACGGATAATTGCAACGGAAGTTCACAGAAAAAATATTTCAGTTGGCTGTGACTTTGTCATCTGGGAGGGCGACAGGGTCCACTTCAGCAACGGTTACCGGCCATGTTTATGTGAACTTGGTCGTTAATGTAACAGAGCAGGAGATTGCAATACCCCATTAGAAATGCGATGACACAGTTTTAGAAAAAGCTTATTTGGATTGCATCCAAGTAGGCTTTTTTTATCGAAAAGGGAGAAATTGCATCGGATGCCGTTCTCCTCTACATCCCTGTACTCAAAGTTTTCTGCGCCAAATGGAAATAAAGTGAGAAAAGGAAATTCCAGGATGACTGAACATATGGTAATAATTGTAAAAAACTTGCAGCTTAAGGATAATGAATGATGATTGGTTATGAAAAACTATTTGAAAAGTATCAGAAGCCGTTGGGAGAAAACAAGAAACTGAGAATTTAAAATGAAAATTACAAGGAACAGCTTAGGTTAGTATCGCTAGACTCCAATGGTGACTGATTTTGAAAATGAGAATTTAGAAAATCCGTTTGACATGTTCCCACGAACAGATGCTATTAAAAATAGCCCACAGGCATCAATTCCATTAACTCGAGCCACGTGGAGTGCGTGGTGCGGATGGCGAGAGTGTAAAGTCTGGAAAACCCGGGAAATCTTGAGGATGCTAGATTTCATAAAAAAATGAAAGCAAATCTGTCAACTCGATTTAAACCCTTGATATGTGTGTGCATGGGGAAACATATCAAGGGTATATTTTTGGGCAAAATTTGAGTCTGAAGTTAGGGTGGGTTGAGAAGCCAGGATAGATGTAAAGACTGAATCAGTCAATTTGGTCAGAATTGCTTTATGTATAGCAAAAGACCCCTTATTGAACTAACCAGTAGTGAACAAATGCAGTGGGGAAAGCATTTCTCTTAATTCTGACTTCGCTTGCTATAGTTCATTTTACCCAGGTATTTTCACAGGATCAACTTAACAATATAACAAAAGAAAAATTTTCTTGATTGACGATTTTATTTTGTAATTGACTAAAATTGGTAATGTATATATAATTTTATCAACAATTTTGCTAATAATTGCTATCAGTAAGTAGAGAACAACGTGATTGATGTTAAACGGGAAGGTATCCGGCCGGCGCTTCGATAAAAATTCAAAAATCGGAAGGCGAGATAAGGTCAATGCAAACTATGAACCTGCTTAACCCAAGCGAGACACAAATAAATATGATGGGATAGAGAAAGGAGAAGATCAATATGCAAAAAATAGTTCCGCATTTATGGTATGACAAGGAAGCCAAAGAAGCAGCCCTGTTCTACATCAGCATTTTTGAGCAGTCAAAACTCGTTTATACCAAAGTTATAAAAAACCCTCCTCCTTTTGGTGATGCGGAGATCGTGAGCTTTGAGCTGGCAGGGCAGCAGTTCATAGCAATCAGCGCAGGCCCTTATTTCAAACTAAACCCGACTATATCGCTTATGGTAGCCTGCTCTACTTCTGAGGAAGTGGACAAAATCTGGGGAAAACTGTCTGAGGGTGGTACGGAACTGATGGCCCTTGGAGAATATCCCTTCAGCAAACGGTATGGCTGGGTTCAGGACCGTTACGGCTTGTCCTGGCAGTTAATGCTGGTGGAGGGAGGGCAGGAAGTTCAGAAGATAACGCCAAGCTTGCTATTCTCTGACGGTGTCTGCGGGAAAGCCGAGGAAGCAATAAAGTACTATGCAGAGGTGTTCGAAAACTCGGAAATAGGAAAGATTAGCAGATATGGGGAGGGGGAAGCTGCATCCCCGAAGGCAAAGGTGAACTATGCAGCTTTCAAGCTGGACGGTTCGGCTTTTTCCGCGATGGATAACGGGTATGATGTGGACTACACGTTCAATGAGGCCTTTTCGCTCATCATAAACTGTAAGGATCAGAAAGAGATAGACTACTTCTGGGAGAAGCTTTCGGCGGTGTCCGAAGCAGAGAGTTGCGGCTGGTGCAAGGATCAATTCGGGGTCTCCTGGCAAGTTCTGCCCTCAAACTGGGAAGAGATCCTTTTCGTCGGCTCTGAGGAACAAGTGCAGAGAGGGAACAAGGCTATCCTTGAGATGAAAAAGATTGACCTAGAGGTTTTGGAGAGGGTAAGGCTTGGAATTTCCGACTGATACGAATAATATGTATTTAGAAATTAGTCTTTATGATGCGGTGAAACCAGAAAGACGATAAAAAGGGGTAATATCAATGGGTTGAAGCCTTTGAGCGGATAGATTATCTCTCAGAGGCTTTTGTATGTGGGAATAATAGCATTTCAAAATGTAATATGCTATTTGAACCATTTATTATTTGCTGTCAGAGCCTTAATCCAGTCCGATAACATTATTGGTCTTTCGGTTGTAGCCGGCGTAATGCCGGCAGATGATCCTGGCGTACCTGTAATCTGGCTTTAATTTTCAAGGACATATGAAAGTATACCAAATTTTTTCAAAATATACTTGACAGACACAGATATTTATGTAACAATAATCGGTGATAGATAAATATATTGTAATTTACTAAATCTCTGACTGGAAGGATGATTGCCATGGAGCCCAAATTATCGTCAGATCTCTTGAGGGGGCATACGGACACCATCGTCTTAGCTATGTTAATGAATGCCGATCGCTACGGCTTGGAAATTTACAATCGAATTTTAGACCGTACAGGTGGGCAGTACGAATTGAAGGTGGACACCTTGTATTCCAGTTATAAGCGGTTGGAAAAGGGCGGGTATATCACATCGTATTGGGGCGATGAAACGCATGGCGCACGTCGTAAATACTATCGCATTACAGAGAAAGGGCGCGAACTGTATCGGCAAAACCTATTGAATTGGGAATTTACCTTAAAGATCTTAAATAGTTTGTTAAAGGAGGAGAAGTAATGGATACGAGAAAGTATATCGACTCCCTGTTTTCCGATTATGAGGAGACTTCGGCACTTACAGACTTCAAGGAAGAACTTAGAAGCTTTCTGGACGAAAGAATAAACACTCTTGTAAAGAGTGGTATGGATGAAAAAGATGCCTTTGTAAAGGTGACTAATGAACTTGGTGATATGTCAGCAGTTGCAGATGAAATTAGCTTAAAGAAGAAACAGGAAATACTCGCTGAAATGTATATGAAAACCAGGCATTATATGTCGACATGGAGGATTGCTCTTTATATCCTATGTGGTACTGTTCTCGGTTTTGGAGTGATTATCGCTGTCCTTTCGGGATTCCTTAGCGACGACATTAATGCACCGTTGGGTTCGCTGCTCATTTTCGGAGTCATTCCGATTCTCGGTTTTTTGTTTCTCGGACTTACACAGGAAACAGCCGTGCGTGAAGCAATGGGGTGGAAGCGGGCACTTCTGTACGTGCTTGCAACAGGTGTTTTCTTGTTTGGTGTGATTATATTCATAATAGTGTATTTCGAAGATGGCGCGGGACTGCCATACGCGATTGCCACGCTTATCCCTTTTATCCTTCCCAGCTTAGCATTTGGCGCGTTTCTTATACTAACAGAAAAGGACAGGAGCAAACCCTGGGTGAAAAAGCAGCATGAAGAATATATGAAACGCTCACAGGAACGTTTTGGCGATCCGGCCCGGGAGGAACGGTTCGGACTGATTTCTGGCGCACTTTGGATCGCGGCGATAGCGGGATTTGTCCTGCTGACAATTCTTTTCGGCCTTAAATTTTCATGGCTGTCGATTGTCGTGGCACTCATCGGGCAAATGTTTATCCAGGCCATGTTCACAAAGTCTAAATAAACTATAGCGGTGGTATGCATAATAAATGCAATAGGGATCGCCATATTTAAGAAACCGGATTTGAATTAACTGTTGAATGGAGAGAGGGAGTTGTGTCTTTAAAAAAGGTTTATGTCGTACTCTTACGGAGCACAACCATATTGTCTCGATTAATACACCATTTCAAAGGAGACGAATATACTCATGCAGCGCTGGCATTTGACAAGGATTTAAATTATATGTTCAGTTTCGGTAGACGCAGACCAGGAAATCCTTTTGTGGGGTGTTTTAAGCATGAAAGGCTTGACGAGGGAGTTTATAAAAGCGCTGCCACACTGCCGGGAATTATATTAGGTATTACAGTAACTGCGGAACAATACGCGAAAGTGTTTGATTTGTTTGTAAATTTCCTCCTTGACAGCCACATGTATAGCTATAACTATTTAGGGCTTTTTGCTAATCTGCTTCATAGGGATCACAGGAACGATCACAGGTACTTTTGTTCAGAATTTGTATATCATATCTTGTTTGAGAGCGGTATATGTGACCTGAAAAAACCGCGTGGGCTTGTCCGCCCACAGGACTTGCTTGATATAAGTGGAGAAATTGTATATGCTGGAGATTTGAAACACTACATATATTTACATTCCCGAAAGAGAACAACAGGGAGTCGAGCTGGGACATCGACAGCGAAGAAGCCCTGCGTGCTGTAAAATGGATTATAAAAAAGCTGGAATTGACATTGCACAGTGAGAAAATAAAGTGTAGTATTACAATACAAGTGTTACATTTTTAAAAAAAGAGATGCGGAAAGTTTATCCATTGTGTATGTTTAAGTTACACGCAAAAAACATATCTAAGGAGTTTTCTTTCCGCATGAATAGCATGACATAGGATATGAAATATCGCCTATCCCTAGTTAAAATTAAGTATTCACAGAAATATGGGGTAACTAAAACCGCTATTAAGTTTAACACCAACAGGCAATATGTTTATCGCTGGCTTAGCCGCTATGATGGAACCTTTTCTTCAACCATTTTTTCCAAAATATGCCTGATGATTTTAACTTTGAAATTGAATGCATACAGACCGATAATGATTTTGAATTCACTAACAGGCTAAATCGCTATAATAACAAGACGGTACTTTTTGAGCAAGAACTTGCTAAACTTACTACTGAATATCGCTTGACCCATCCATTTGCACTTAGACATAACGGCAAAGTGGAGCAAAGTCATCCTAAAGATATTGAAAACTTTTATACTTCACATAAATTCTACTCCTTTGAAAATTTTAAAAAACGATTATACATACACAATTGGAAATATAACAACTTTCCGGTGCCCCCATTAGGCTGGATTTCACCTAAAGGGACTCTCAAAAATTATTTCTCAGTGTGTAGCATATGTTTGGCAAACCTACAACAAAAACACAAAATGAAAGTAAGTTGTAAAATTAAATGCCGTAAGACAAAAGAATAGAAAACTCATGGTGA
>ENA-UPAD01002909-UPAD01002909.1-bioreactor-metagenome-genome-assembly--contig:-NODE-2909-length-10738-cov-11.740054_pt1 | contig 10738 bp, 9 predicted proteins | sample MGYA00238179_ERZ772710 | MGnify/ENA primary metagenome ERZ772710 (study PRJEB29004, sample SAMN07631245) | bioreactor metagenome | isolation source: Switchgrass digestor | place: USA: Dartmouth...
AAAGATGTGTGCAAAAAGTCCTGACGAACTTGCAAAGGAACGTCTTGCAAGAATAGAAGCTGCAAGAAATCTTGAAGAGCCGGACAGAGTTCCATTATCAGGCATAGGCGGTGACATAATCCCTGCTTATGCAGGCATTACTCAGCATGAGTTTTGCTATGATTATGATAAAGCCATAAAAGCTATTGAAAAATATTTGCGTGATTTTCCATCTGACATGCCCGGCGGCGGATTTTCCGGTTTAGATGGACGCGCATTTTGCATTGCTTTTTCGGAATTTCCAGATTTATCTCCTGCTTTCACTCTTGTTTCGGGCCCCCTACATGATGCTTTAGGTGATAAATATTATAGATATCCCGGCAGAGAGATTGATGAAAATGCAAGTCCTCAGTTTATCGGCGGAACCTTCATGCAGCCGGAAGAATACGATCAGCTGATAGAAGATCCTGTAGGATTTATTGCAGAAACCATACTGCCTAGGGCATGTACTAATCTGGAGACAAAAAGAAAGGCCATGGCTACCTGGGTAAGAGTTGGTATGGAGATATCAAAGGCTGGTCCGGCTTACGCCGAGCTGGGGAAAATATTAGCTGAGCTAGGCTATCCTTCAATGCCTATGGGATGGGGATATGCCCCCATGGACATTATAGGTGACTTTTTAAGAGGTATAAGTAATGCAGTGCTTGATGTAAGAAGATATCCCGATAAAGTTAAGAAGGCAATCGATGCCTTAACAGAACCGGTTATTCAGTATTCGCTGGCTACAGTCCAGGGCGGTGCAAAAATTGCAATGTTCCCCCTCCACTTAAACGAGTACCTTTCTCCGAAATTATATAATGAATTTTATTGGCCTTCATTGAAGAAAGTAATAATGAGATTTTACGAAGAGGGAGTTAAATCTCAGGTATTTTTTGAAGGACATCATGAGCCTCACCTAGAGACCATTTTAGAGTTGCCAAAAGGGTGGGGTGTAGCTTATTTTGAAAAAACTGACGTGGTAAAAGCAAAAGAAGTATTACAGGGACATACTTGTATAATGGGTGGAATCCCTATGAGCTTACTTGTGAGCGGAACTCCGCAAGAGATTGACGATTTTATTAAAGACCTGTTAAAGAAAATGAAACCAGGAGGAGGATTTATACTTGCTGCCGGCGTAAATGTAGCTCCGGCAAATACGCCACCCGAAAACATACATGCTTTGATTGAAGCAGTGGAAAAATACGGTTAATTAGAAAAAGTTGGGCACCGATACTGCTTCGGTGCCCTCTAAAAATTGCATCGGAGGTACGGCTATCATGGGCCTGGAAAAAGGAATAGGAGAAGAAAGAAGATGGTTTTATCCAATCTCGGGTTTTGTAATGGGAACAGCAATCACAGTAACCGGCCTTTGGACTATGTTTTATCCTCATATACAAATGCATTTTGGATTAGATACTACTGCATCTATAGTCCTTGCAGCGACTTTTAGCGGGATAGGCAGTATGATTGTCGGGCCTCCTATTGCCGGAGTAATTTTAGATAAATACGGCCCGAAAATTAATTTTATCATTGCTGCAATATCCCTAATTACAGGCCATATTTTTATAATGAAAATGCTTTTGCTTACTCAGTGGTCTGTAGCCATGCGGCTTTGGTATTTGGGCAGTTTTTTTGTTGGCCTTGGGTGCGGTTTTTTTGGAGGCACATCACCGGCGACAATCGGCAAATGGTTTCCGGATAAAGTGGGAACAGCTATGGGATTTACGGTGGCAGGGACAAGTGCTGGGACAATTGTATATTCTCCCTTAGTTGCTTCTTACATAAAAAATCATGGTTTTAACGGCAATATTTTTTTGTTCTTTTCTGTAATTTCTGCTATATTTTTAATTGGGATAGGCCTTCCTTTCTGGAAAACGCCCTCTTCCAACTGGAATCCGATATTTTCAAAAAATACATCTGATATCAATACTAATATAACTAACAACTTTTCAAAAGATTATACCTTAAAAGAAGCAATTTTCGATAAAAGATTCTGGATATTATATATTTGTTTTACCTGCGCCTCTTTTTCCTATATGTTTTTTACACAAAATGTTTCTTTAATAATAATGGAAGGTTTATCAAGCACTATGAGTAAAGAAGATATATTATCTTCAGTGGTGCCGACTTTTCTTTCCGTTTCAGCGATATCCACTCTTGCAGGAACTTTTATTTGGGGGATAATCTCAGATAAATTAGGTGGGCCATGGAAAACTCTTTGGGTAGTTTATCTACTTCCCGCCATTTTAATGGGGGCATTTTATCTAAATTACCATTCAAAGATTCTTATTTTCCTGATAGGGGCTGTATTTTATTTTTGTGGTGGCGGGGAACCTGTTATTCATTACGCTATTGTCCCCCATGTTTTTGGACGAAAGCACCTGGGCAAAGTCATGAGTGTACTGAACGCATTTTCTGTAGGTGTTGGGGTATCGGTAGGGCCATATGTTGGGGCTTATATAAAAGATGTGACAGGCGGATATTATTGGGCATTGATAATCGCTATAATAGTTCGATTGTGCGGCACGTGTTGCGCAATTTTAGGCATGAGATTCGATAAAATAAAAAGACTTGATTAAATCAGCAAAAACTGTTAATTTAACTGCAGGAGGCGATAGAAATGTCCGATAAAAAATATAAAGTAAAAATTCTGCCGAATAACATAGAAACTTTGGCGGAAGAAAATGATACTCTCAAAAAAGTTTTTACCGATAATAATATAAGTTTTGAGTTTCCTTGTGGAGGATTAGGGCTTTGCAAACAGTGTCAGGTTAAAATTAAACGAGACAGCGGAGAAGAAGAAAGAGTTTTTGCCTGCCAATTTAAAATTAAAGAGGACTTACTAGTCGAAATTACAAAGAAAGAGCAACAACATAGAATTTTATCTGAAGGTTTAGAAAGAGAAGTACTTTTAGATCCTTTGGTAAAAAAAGTGCACAGAAAACTGCCACAACCGACACTTTCTGACAATAGGGATGACTGGAGCAGATTAGTGGAAAGGCGAGGAATAAGGCCGAGCTTAAAGATTGCACAAGAGCTTCCTAAAAAAATTAGAGAAAATAATTTCGATGTAACAATAGTTATTTCCGATGATGAAATTATCGCAATCGAAGATAAGAACACGCAAGATATGTTGCTAGGAATGGCTTTTGACATTGGAACTACTACGGTTGCCGGTTATCTCATGGATTTAAAGAGCGGGAAAGAGCTAACTAAAGTTTCTACCTTAAATCCACAAACAAAGTATGGTGCGGATGTAATTTCGCGCATAAACTTTGCAGAAACAGATGCGGGACTGGAAAGGTTACATGGCGAAATTGTTCAAGCAATAAATGAATTAATAGCGGAGGCGGTTAAAGAGGCAGGGTTTAAAACTTCAGATGTTTACGCCATTTCTGTATGTGGCAACACTGCAATGCATCACTTATTTTTAAATATAAAGCCGGGATCGCTTGCCTCAACGCCATATGTTCCGGTAGTGACAGAACATATAGTTGCAGATGCCCAAGACCTGGGTATCAAAATAAATCCTACAGGCAAGGTTTTTATATTACCTAATATAGCAGGTTTTGTAGGTGGAGATATAGTAGCCGGAGCTTTAACTATAGAAATCGATAAAGCAGAGAAGCTAAAGCTGTTTATAGACATTGGAACAAACGGCGAAATAGTTCTCGGCACAAAAGATAATTCGCTTTCTTGCTCTACGGCTGCAGGACCGGCCTTCGAGGGCGTAGAGATCACATGCGGCATGAGAGGAGCTTCCGGGGCAATAGATCATGTGCATATTGACAATGAACTGAGCTATACAGTAATAGACGATGGACTGCCTTACGGTATCGCGGGTTCAGGCCTTGTAGATATTATAGCAGAACTATTAAAGGCAGGGATAATCGATCAAAACGGCCGTATTTTAAGACCTGAAGAAGTAAATAACCCTATTGGCAAAAAGTATTTAGATAGAATTACTACAATAGAAGGCGTTTTGTCCTTTCTTATTGAGGATAAAACAGCTACCGGCCGACCTGTTTATATAACCCAGAAAGATATCAGGGAGTTTCAACTGGCAAAAGGTGCAATTGCAGCTGGCATTGAAGTGCTTTTAAAAACCTATGGTGCAAAGGCTGATGATATAGACGAGGTATTTTTGGCGGGAGCATTCGGCAATTATTTAGACTATAAAAGTGCATGCAGAGTTGGCTTAATTCCTCAAGAGCTTGAAAATAAGATAAAAGGAATCGGAAATTCAGCAGGAGCCGGTGCAAAATTATTCTTACTTTCAGAAAAAGAGCGCAACCGCGCAAGGGATATCGCTAGCAAAATAAAATATGTAGAGCTAAGTGCCAGGGAAGATTTCAGAGACGCGTTTTTTAATAAGATAAATTTTTGATTTGTTAACAAAATAACACATAATATAAAATATTGATTAGTCATCATTGACAAATAATTTTAAAAATGTTAATATATTTTTATGAAATATGTAAACTATACATGTATATACAAATGAAATATTCAAATTTATAGCGGAGGTGCTTTATAATGATTATTATTGGAGAAAAAATTAATGGAACTATTCCTAGCGTAAAAAAAGCAATCGACGAAAGAGACGAAGCATTCATACGAGACCGAGCGGTTAAACAGGCAGAAGCTGGAGCAGACTATATAGATGTATGCGCAGGAACCACTCCGGAGGTAGAAGTCGAAACACTAAAGTGGCTTATGGATATCGTTCAAGACTCAGTTGATAAGCCTGTATGTATTGATAGTCCCAACCCAAGAACCATTGAAACAGTATTTAAATATGCAAAAAAACCGGGCATAATTAACTCCGTTTCGCTGGAGGGAGAAAAGTGTGAAATTATTTTTCCCCTTATCCAAGGAACTGATTGGCAAGTGTTTGCCCTAACATGCGACAACAGAGGTATACCATCAGATGTCCAAACGAGGATCGATATAACAAAAGAAATAGTAGAAAAAGCTGATAAATATAATATTGCGCCAGACAGAATACATATTGACCCACTGGTAATAGCGCTGGCTACAGACAATCAATCTATGTTAAAGTTTATGGAAACTACTAAAAAAATAAAAGAAATGTATCCCACGATTAAAGTTACTTCAGGCTTAAGCAATATATCCTTTGGCATGCCCCTTCGAAAGATTGTCAACAGGACATTCTTAACACTTGCAATATACGCAGGTATGGATTCTGCTATAATGGATCCCTGCGATCAAGATATGATGGCGACGCTTCTTGCAACCGAAGCACTGCTTGGCAAGGACAGATACTGCAGGAAATTTAATGATGCGTATAGAAAAGGCAAGATTGGTTATAAAAAATAATAATGTATCTAAATTTTAATGATAAAAACAGGGAGGCTGCATCAATGACTTTTAAATCTGATATTGAGATTGCTCAATCAACAAAACTTAAGGACATTAGAGAAATTGCCGCAAAAGTTGGTTTTAGCGAAGATGATATTGAATTATACGGAAAGTACAAAGCAAAAGTCGACTACAATTTGTTAAAAAATGGTTCCAGCAAAAAGGCGAAATTAATTTTAACTACAGCAATTACACCAACACCTGCCGGCGAAGGCAAAACAACCACTACTATCGGTGCCGCAGATGCTCTTGCTCGCTTAGGCAAAAAATCCATAGTAGCATTGAGAGAACCTTCATTAGGGCCTGTATTTGGGGTTAAAGGCGGTGCAGCAGGAGGAGGATATTCACAGGTTGTTCCCATGGAAGATATAAATCTTCATTTTACGGGAGATATACACGCCATTACGGCTGCTAATAATCTACTTGCAGCAATGGTTGATAACCATATTTTCCAAGGAAACGCGTTAGATATAGATCCGAGACGAGTTGTGTGGCGCAGAGCTCTTGATATGAACGATAGACAGCTCAGGAGTTTAGTTGACGGTCTTGGAGGAAAAGCCAACGGCATGCCCAGAGAAGATGGATTTGATATTACGGTAGCTTCGGAAGTTATGGCAATTTTCTGCTTAGCAAATGACATTGTAGACCTGAAAAATAGACTTGCAAAAATTTTAGTAGCTTATGACAGAAAGGGCAATCCTATTACTGCTGCAGACATAAAGGCTCAGGGCGCAATGGCAGCCCTTTTAAAGGATGCATTAAAGCCTAATTTAGTTCAAACATTAGAAGGAACCCCGGCATTTGTCCACGGTGGACCCTTTGCTAACATAGCACACGGCTGCAATTCTGTTATAGCTACGAAGATGGCGATGCAGTTTTCGGATTATGTAGTTACAGAAGCAGGCTTCGGTGCAGATCTGGGAGCGGAAAAATTCATTGATATAAAGTGCCGGCTTGCCGGTTTAAAACCTGATGCGGTAATTATTGTTGCAACTGTAAGAGCGTTAAAATATAATGGCGGACTTCCCAAATCAGAGCTTGACAAAGAAGATTTGGATGCGCTTGCAAAAGGCATACCCAATCTTTTAAAGCATGTGGAAAATATTACTAAAGTATTTAAACTCCCTGCAGTGGTAGCGGTCAACAGATTTCCTCAGGACACTGATGCTGAATTGAAATTCATTGAAGAAAAATGCAATGAATTAGGAGTAAATGTGGCGATTTCGGAAGTTTGGGCCAAAGGCGGAGAAGGCGGAATAGCCCTAGCAGAGGAATTGTTAAGATTGATAGAGCAGAACGAGGGCAAAGATCAAAAGCTTAGCTTTGCATACGAGTTAGATATACCCATTAAGGAAAAGATACGGGCAATCTCTCAAAAAATTTACGGAGCAGATGATGTGGTCTTTACAGATAAAGCTGCTAAAGAAATTGATAATTTCGAGAAACTCGGATATGGCAATTTACCGGTTTGTATGGCGAAAACCCAATATTCCCTTAGCGATGACCCGAAAAAGCTTGGAAGACCTACAGGATTCAATATTACCGTAAGAGATTTCACTCTTTCGGCAGGAGCGGGCTTCCTTGTTGCTGTTACAGGTGATATAATGAAGATGCCCGGCCTTCCAAAAGTTCCGGCCGCGGAAAAAATTGATGTTGACGAAAAAGGAGTAATTTCGGGATTATTCTAGGAGGTATTATTCATGAATTTTGGGGATAAGACTTGTAACGATTTTGTAAATGAACTTGCATCAAAAAATCCAGTACCGGGCGGCGGCGGAGCCGCTGCCCTGGTAGGTGCAATCGGTGTTGCCTTAGGAAGCATGGTATCTAATTTAACCATCGGCAAAAAAAAGTATGCTCAGTATGAAGAAGATATCAAAGGCATATTAAAAAAATGTGAAGAGCTTCAGAAAGAATTAATGCAAATGATTGATGAGGATGCAGAAAACTTTCTTCCTCTTTCGAAAGCTTATGGAATGCCTACAGAGACAGAAGAGCAGAAAAAACTAAAAGAAGAGACGATGGAAAAAGCTCTTAAACAAGCTTGCCAGGTTCCAATAAAAATAGTCAGAGCTTGCCATAAGGGAATAAAGCTTCATGCAGAACTTGTCGACAAATGCTCGAAGCTTGCCATAAGTGATGTGGGCGTTGGCGTTCAGTGCCTGAGGGCAGCAATAATCAGCGGCAGATTAAATGTTGTAATTAACATTAATTCTATCAAAGACGAAGATTATGTAAGCAAAGTAAAAAAAGAAGTCGATAATCTGGTTTCTGAAGCAGTAGACCTTGCCGATATAGTGTATAATAAGGTGGAAAATATCTTAAATAAATAAAACGCCGCCTTTGCGAAATACAAAATACATACGGAGGAGGGGTATTATTGGGAACATTAATTAAAGGCAAACCTGTTGCGGATAAAATAAAAGAAGATATAAAAGCCGAAGTAAAAGAGCTTAGAGCAAAAGGCACCATTCCAAAATTGTCTATTATCAGAGTAGGTGCCGATCCGGGAGATATATCTTATGAGCGCGGAGCACTAAAGGTAATGTCCGAGCTTGATATTGACGTACAAGTAAATGCACTTCCTGAAAATATTACACAGGAGGAGTTTATAGATTTTCTTAAAAAAGTCAATTCAGATTCCTCTGTTCACGGCATTTTGATATTTAGGCCGCTGCCGAAGCAGCTTGATGAAAATGTTATAAAATATGTTATTGACGCTAACAAAGACGTAGATTGCTTTAGCCCTCTTAATGTAGCAAAGGTGTTTGAAGGAGACGAAAGCGGTTTTCCTCCCTGCACACCTGCTGCCGTTATGGAGATGCTAAAGTATTATAATGTTGAATTGAAAGGCAAACGAGCGGTGGTTATAGGGCGCTCTATGATTGTAGGCAAGCCTGTATCTATGATGCTGCTAAAGGAACACGCCACTGTTACTATTTGCCACTCGAGAACACAAAACTTGCCCCAAGTTGCCTCTGAAGCAGATGTGCTTGTAGTCGGAATCGGGCGGGCGAAAATGGTAAATTCTGAATATGTAAAGGACGGCGCAGTTGTAATTGATGTAGGAATAAACGTTGACGAAGACGGAAAACTATGCGGGGATGCTGATACAGAAGATTGTGCCCGCAAGGCCTCACTGATTACACCGGTTCCGGGTGGGGTAGGATCAGTTACAACCTCTGTTTTAGCAAAACAGGTGATAAAAGCATGCAAATTACAAACAGGCTCATGTTAAGGAACGGGAGGTGCCATCTTGATTATTTCTCAGCATAAACCCTTTGAAGAAATTAAAGAACTTTTAAAAGACAGCAATAAGATAATTTTAATCGGATGCGGTGAATGTGCCACTGTGTGCAAGGTTGGCGGCGAAGAAGAGCTTGTGGCCATGAAAGCTAAACTTGAAGAAATCGGAAAACAAGTAACGGCTTTTATAGTTCCCGAAACCAGCTGTAACTACCTTCTGGTAAGAAGAGACCTAAAAAAGATTAAAGATACAGTATCTGATGCTGATGCCATACTATCTTTTGCTTGCGGAGATGGAACACAGACAATAGGAAAACTCGTAGATATCCCAGTTTATCCGGGCAACAACACTATGTTTGTCGGAGAAGTTGAAAGAGTCGGAGTATATAGCGAAGCTTGCAAGACCTGCGGCGACTGTATACTCGGCCTAACCGGCGATATTTGCCCGGTTACAAAGTGTGCCAAATCATTGCTGAACGGTCCTTGCGGTGGTGCAAAAGATGGAAAATGCGAAGTGAACCCGGAAAATGACTGTGCATGGATATTAATTTATGAGAAATTGAAAAAATTAGGCCAGTTAGAAAAAATATATGAGATACAAAAACCAAAGGAATACTCAAAAGTTGCACATCCCAGGACTATAAGCCTTAGAGATGGAGGTGCAGCACAATGAGTTTACTGCAAAAAGCCTTAGAAAATAACGAATTTGCGGTTACGGCAGAACTTGCGCCACCTAAAGGCATCGATTTTTCCCATGCTCTGCAGTGCGCAGAGCTGTTTGGCGAGCGGGTACATGGAATAAATGTTACAGATTTTCAATCAGCAATACTTAGAGCAACATCCCTTGCGATGTGCAAAGCTTTGATCGATATGGGTTTAGAGCCTGTTTTTCAGATTACCGGCAGAGATCGGAATCGCTTAGCTATACAAGGAGAAATGCTGTCTGCGGGATTTTTTGGTGTAGAAAATCTTTTAGCGCTTACAGGAGATCATCCTACAGTGGGAGATAATCCTGACGCAAAACCTGTATACGATTTGGACAGTGTAGGAATTTTACAAGCAGCTACATTATTATCACAAGGAGTAGATATGGGTGGGAATAAGCTAGAAACATATCCTTCTTTCTTTTTAGGAGCTAGCGTGACGCCGGAATATGACCCAATCGAGCTCCAACTTATAAAAATGCAAAAAAAGATTCAAGCCGGAGCCAAATTCTTTCAGACACAGGCAATCTACAGCATTGAAACAATGAAGAAATTTAAGGAGCTTACAAAACCATTTAATACAAAAATCCTTGCAGGAATAATACCGCTTAAGTCTGCGGGAATGGCAAAATATATGAACAAAAACATTCCTGGAATAAATGTTCCTGATGAACTCATAGAGCGCATGAAAAAAAGCAGCGAACCTGCAAAAGAGGGAATCAAGATTGCCGGTGAATTAATTTATGAACTTAGAGACAAAAACTTATGCGATGGCGTTCATATAATGGCAATTGGCGCTGAAGAAAATGTACCTCTAATTTTAGATGAAGCAAGACTTTAAGCTGATTCATGGAGTATAGTTGAAATTACTATTTTACTATTAAATAAACAAAGAAGGAGAGGGATGACAAGATGAATTTTCCGAAGGATTTAAAATATAACAAGGAGCATTTGTGGGTAAAGGTTGAAGGCAATACAGCCTGCATAGGTATCACCGACTATGCTCAGGACCAATTAGGAGAAATATTATATGTAGATTTGCCGAAAGTCGGACAAGAATTTGCCAAAGGTGACCTTTTTAGTGAGGTAGAATCGGCTAAGGTAAATTCGGAACTAAGAATGCCATTTTCCGGTGTTGTTGTTGAAGTAAACGAGGAATTAGACGATTCTCCCGAACGCATAAATGAAGCGCCTTATGATGCTTGGATTGCTAAGTTCGAAATTAAAAATCCTGATGAGTTAAACGATCTTATAAGTGCCGAAGAATATGAAGAAAGCTTAAAGTGAAGTTATAAGGTTTAAAAAACAAATGCCTTAAAGGACCGGGAAATTTTGAACTGACCCTTGTCAAGTAGACAATCAATTTAATTAAAATTTATGCACATTTG
>ENA-UPAD01002912-UPAD01002912.1-bioreactor-metagenome-genome-assembly--contig:-NODE-2912-length-10719-cov-353.761440_pt1 | contig 10719 bp, 8 predicted proteins | sample MGYA00238179_ERZ772710 | MGnify/ENA primary metagenome ERZ772710 (study PRJEB29004, sample SAMN07631245) | bioreactor metagenome | isolation source: Switchgrass digestor | place: USA: Dartmouth...
TTAAGGTAGAAAAATTATTACGCAGATAATCTCCAATTATAGGGGGTCAACCCGCAGGAACTACTGAAGGAATTTGACGAGGATTTGTTTGCGGCGCTGGTGGAGCAGATACGGGTAAAGTCGCTGGTTGAAGTGATGTTTGTATTGAAGGCGGGGGTTGAGGTAAGGGAGATATTATAATAACGCAAATTGCATGAAAGATATGGTATAATATTGGTGTGCTTAGTCGATTATTGGCACACTGCTTTTTTGTTTTTATGGAAATCGTTTCATAACGATATAATGATTGAAGGTTTTGCTTTAAATATGTGTAATAGTAGGGGGATAACAATGGAAATAAAAGCTGATGTTAAACCTATTGGTGAATTAATGAAATTTTACTTTACTATACCGGATTATCAACGAGAATATGTTTGGAAAGCAGAAGAACATGTTGCTCAATTTTTTGAGGACATTGAAAACGAATTTTCAGAAACTAAGCCTATGAATGAACAGTCAAGCTATTTTATTGGTTCAATAATAATTGTAAAAAGACCGGACGGTGATTACGATGTTATTGATGGCCAGCAGAGATTGACGACAATAGTTCTTACCTTATGTGCTTTCAGAGAATATTTAAAGAACAATGTAGATACTAATACTGTTGGAACTAAAAGATTAGAAGAAATCAGGAAAAAGATTGATGAACTTCTTTATAGCTATGATTTAGGAACTGGACGTAGTAAACCTCGTCTCATACTTCAGTATGAAGAAGCAAAAGATTACATGAATTGTTTAATAGAGGAAACCGATTTTAAAGGTGACACAACTAATTCAATCAATAAAATGATGGAAGCATATGAAAAAATATTTTCGTATATCGAGAATATAGATAAAACTTATCTCTTAGATTTTATTACATATTTTCTTATCAAAGTAGAAATGGTGGTCATAATTCCGGAAAACATAAGTAGCGCTTTAAAAATATTTGAAACTATCAACCAACGTGGTGCTGGGCTAAGTCCTATGGATTTGCTTAAAAACTTAATATTTAAAGAATCAAATCAACAAGATTTCGCAAAAGTAAAAGCTATCTGGAAAGAAACAATATCAAATCTTGAAAAATGCGGTGAAGGGGATAAACCTCTTCGTTTCCTGCGTTATTTTTTAATGGCAAAATATTATAATGGCGTGTTAAGAGAAGATGAAATTTATAAATGGATCATATCTGATGAGGGAAAGAAAGCGATAAAATATCAGAATAATCCTTTACAATTTGCTGAAGAACTAAAAGAAAATTCAGCATATTATAGGGATTTTGTTAATGCAACCATAGCTGATACTGAAGATCCAAATTATTCATCGCTTACATATATAGGCCATATCGGTAAAAGTACTTTTCGACAGCACATTATACTTTTACTCGCATTAAAAAATAATTTAAAAAATAATAAAGCGGCTGTTGAACTTTTGTGTAAAAACCTTGAGGTATTGGTATTTTATTATACAATGACACGTGAACAAACAAAAATATTTGAAAGCCGATTTTCAAGTTGGGCAAAGGAATTAAGAAATATTGATGCACTTGATAGTTTAAAAGAATTTATTAATATAAAAATCGGTGCAGAAGTACAAAACAAGAAAATTAGTTTTAACCAGGCATTTAAAACGATACGGGAATTTGATATAAGACCTCAATATAGAGTCAAATACTATTATGGCAGAATAGAAAATTACATTAGACAAATGAGCAATTTGCCTGAACATCCAATGAGCTATTATAAGAGTTTGCAAATTGAACATATTATTCCCCAAACTCCTGACGGCGGAAATATTCCGCAGGCATTTAAAGATAAAAGTGAATATGAATTCTACTTACATTTACTAGGTAACCTTACATTGGTTGAGTCAAATATAAATCAGGCATTGAATAAGGTTAATAAAATAACAGATGCCGACTGGTTTAATGGAAAGACAAAGGAGTATCGCAAATCCGATATTAGGTTAACCCAATCAATAGCTGAGATAATAAAAATAGGTGCTAATACGGCATGGAATAGCTTTGCAGATAAAAATCTATTCAGTTTTTCTTCATGGAGTAAAGATGAGATTATCAAACGGCAGGAATTATTAATGACGTTAACAAATCAGATATGGAAGGTAAGCGTATAATGGAGTTACGGAGCATTAAAAGGGATAAAGACCATTTTCAAGGTTGCCTTTTAGGTGGGGCAATCGGTGATGCCCTGGGGTGGCCTGTAGAGTTCTTAAAGATGAATGAGATAAAGAAGAAATATGGCGAAGAGGGTATAAATTATCTTATTGAAGGAAAAAACGGCAAAGCGGAAATTACCGACGATACCCAAATGACTCTTTTTACCGCTGAAGGTATACTTCGATCAGAAACAAGGGGGAATAAAAAAGGGATCTGCCATCCCCCATCTGTTGTATATTATGCTTATCAAAGATGGTTAAATACACAAGGGTACCCAAGATTGAAAGATCGTGATTGGATATATGACGGGTGGCTTATAGGCGTTAAGGAGCTTCATGAAAGAAGAGCACCGGGAAATTCTTGCTTATCTGCCCTATCAAGTGGAAGGCAAGGTACAATTGATGAGCCAATCAATAACAGTAAGGGGTGCGGTGGAGTTATGCGTATTGCCCCAGCAGGTTTGTTTTATCGAAAAGAAAATGCTTTTAGAATGGCAGCAGATTTTGCTGCACTTACTCATGGCCATCCATCGGGCTATTTATCAGCCGGGGCACTTGCATATATGATTGCATCTATTATAGAAGGGCAGGATATTGAAACTGCGGTCAAAAACACACTTATTGAGCTTGAGAACCATGAAAACCATCAGGAATGCATGCAGAGTCTGAATCAGGCTTTGGAACTGTCCAAGAGTGGTCTTTCTGATGTCGATGCTATTTCGCTGCTTGGTAAAGGTTGGGTCGGCGAAGAGGCTTTAGGGATTTCAACATATTGTGCATTAAAATACAAGGATGACTTCAAGAAGGCTTTAATCGCTGCTGTTAACCACGACGGAGATAGTGACAGCACCGGTGCCATCACCGGAAATATCCTCGGAGCATATTTGGGTTTAAATAAGATTCCTGCAGACTGGGTTGAGAAAGTTGAGTTGAAAGAGGTTTTAACGCAAATGGCAGATGATTTGCTTATGGGATATCAAGAGGGCAGGCAATGGTGGAATCGTTATCCCGGCTATTAGTAGTACGAGAATGGAAACATATCATGTGTTTTCTTTTAAGCGCTTTTCGCCGCTCGAAGCACTGTGACTACGCTAATAGTTCTGTATTTACCTGCCTAAAAAGTAAATATATTCCTTTTATACTCTCCACGCACGTGGAGACGATAACACTGCTATATAGACGGTAAGGGGTTGGTATATAAGGGCTTCGATGAATATAAATAACATGTATACGCAATGATATTTGCTATTAAACTCATTATAAATAATTTTTCGTTACTACTCAGGCATTGACAAATCTCAGTAATAGGCTAATGGTAACATTTGATTGATGAAAGAATGCTCCACAGCCGTTATAATACTCACAAATGGTATTTGACGGTGAGCAGGATGGATGAAGAATTCATCATTAAGACATACAACGAAGGGATCAATGCAGTCATTACTCTGGTAAGAGGGATGGAAGCCAAAATATCGGAATTGAGCAGGCAAGTAGTATCCCTTCAACAGCAAGTAGTGTCCTTTCAACAGGAGGTAATTGATTTAAGAAAAGCGAATCAGCAGTTGAACATAAGGATTTCAGAGCTTGAAGCCCGGCTAAATAAAAACAGTGGCAACAGCAGCAAGCCTCCCTCGTCGGACGGCTACAAGAAAATACAAAACAGTCGAGAGAAGACCGGGAGACCTACAGGAGGCCAGTGGGGTCACGAGGGAAAGACGCTGGAAAAAGTGGAGAATCCCGATGAAGTTATCGAGTATAAAACACCGGAAACCTGCGAATGTGGGCAAAGTCTGGTGGGGGTTGAGAGCACAAAGAAGACCCGCCAGATGTTTGATATTCCAAAACCACAAATTCGGGTAACCGAGCATGTGACCTATGAGACGGTGTGTCCCGGGTGCGGAAAAGTACACAAGACTGATTTTCCGGCAGGAGTAACACAACCAGTCCAATATGGTGAAAACATGCAAGCATTGATGAATTACCTGACGCAGTATCAGTTAATCCCGCTGGAAAGAGCTGCTGAAGCGATAGAGGACATCACAGGCCAGGCAGTCAGTGAGGGGACGCTGGTCAATGCAGCAGATGCGCTTTATGAGAAATTAGGAGACCCTGTGGAAGAAATCAAGCAAAAGGTCACGGCTTCGGATGTTGTCGGTTTTGATGAGACAGGGATGCGCTCCGAAGGGAAAAACAAATGGATGCATGCGGCTTCCACTGAAACATTGACCTACTATGCAATTCATGAAAAACGGGGAGAAAAGGCCGCACGGGACATCGGTATTCTTCCGGATTTTAAAGGGACCGCTGTGCATGACCACTGGAAGCCATACTACCGTTTCACTGACTGTACACATGCAGAATGCAACGCCCACCATCTGCGTTCTCTGAAGGATGTAGCTGAAAACTACCATCAAGACTGGGCAAACGAAATGGTTGGACTGTTGGTTAAAATTTATCGCAGGGTGGAAGACTTGAAGGCACAAGGGTTTACCGGAATGCCTGAAGAAGAAATACAACTATGGCATGGACGGTATCATGACATCCTGTCCAGAGGCATAGAGGAAGATGCACAAAAGAGCCCGCAGGTGCTGAATAAAAAAGGCAAGCCGAAGAAAAGCAAACCCTTGCAACTGCTGTTACAGCTTCAGCAATATGATATTGAAACGCTGGCCTTCATGTATGATTTTGAGGTGCCTTTTCATAATAATTTGACCGAGAGAGATCTGCGGATGCAGAAACTCAGGCAAAAGATATCGGGATGCTTCCGGGGGAAGAATGGGGCCAATGTGTTTTGTCGGATACGAAGCTATATATCTACAGCAAGAAAAAATGGAATAGATGCCATGGAGGCCATCGCAATGGCAGTAAGAGGGCAGCCGTTTATCCCTGAAGTATAGGACTTATTCAGTTTTCGCATTCAGGGGATGCCGGAATGGTATCCCCTATTTGTCGACCCGATCAAGTCGTTGACATTACGCGCGCGGGTGATGTTACCATGTTAACAGAAATATGTCCATGCTTTCTTAGAGTAAAATTATCGTAGGCAAATAACAAAAAAATATGGGAAGAAAGTAAAAACCCTCTTCCCATAATCACGTTTTTCCTGTAGTTTAGAAGTTGCTAAGACAACAAACACAGGAGGCGTGATATGAATAGTTTAACGTCAATAGGTCTCACGTTCAAGCAGTTAGAGAAAATATTTTTTGAGATAGGCTGTGAAGTAGCAAGGATGCAACTGCAGCAATTTCTGGAGGCAGCGGATAAGGAGCTTGAAAAGGGCAGGAACAGAGCAGAATTACGGCATAAAGGCAGCAGGACAACAGTCATCAAGACACTCATGGGAGAAGTGGTTGTAAAGAGGAATCTTTACAAGCGGGTAAAAGAAGATGGTACTATTGAGCACATATTTCTGCTAGACGAGGCACTCGGACTGGATACGATCGGGAATATATCCCCGAATCTGGTGGAAAAGATCGTAGGCCATGCCTGTGAAATGTCTTTCAGGGAAGTAGCGGAAGCAGTGTCGGGTTTGACAGGCCAGCGTATCAGCCATCAAGGCGTGTGGGATGTGGTTCAGGCGGTGGGAGAAAGGCAGGTAGAAGCAGAAAAAGGGCTGGTAAGAGCATTTGAACGTAACGAAACATCCGGGGAAAAAGAAGTTTCTGTATTATTTGAAGAAGCGGATGGATTATGGTTATCGATGCAGGGGAAAAGCCGGGAAGGTTCATCGCAAGGGAAGAAAGAACTCAAAGTGGGCGTGATATATGAAGGGTGGGAGAAACGATATCCTTCGTCCAAGGAGTACAAGACGGTTGAGAAGATGGCTTTTGCCGGATACATGAAGCCGGATCAATTTAAAGCATTACGGGATGCGGCCATAACGGAGAAATACAATGTAGATGAAATACGGTACCGGATCTTGGGCGGTGACGGAGCTGCCTGGATCAGAAATGGCCATGACACGGATACAGATATTTTTCAACTGGACGCATACCATCTTGCCCAAAGTGTAGTTCGAAATGTGAGTGACAAGCAAGTGGGAAGGCATATTTTGCGGTGGCTGAAGGCGGGCGACTTTGAGAAAGTGTTTGATAAGATCCAGGCATTGAAATATGATTGTGGCGGAGTTGAAAGTGAGATAGACAAACTAACCGAGTTGGAAGAATACATCCGGAAGAATATGGACGGGATCGTAAGTTACAAAGACCGGGAGCAGGTAGTAATGCCCAAGGTGCCTGCGGAAATGGAGTACAGGAATCTGGGCACGATGGAACGGAACGTGGATATTTTCGCAAAGAGAATGAAAGGGGCGAAAAGCTGGAGTGAGCGAGGTGCAACCCACTTATCGAAAATGATTGCACTGAAGATGGGGAAAGGATTCAATGACAAGATTGCGGCACTCATATCCGGGAAGCTGTCTGAACGTCTGGTAGAACGGTTTGAGGAAGCAATCAGGAATACCCGGTCAGGGATACATGAGGCGGTGAGGAAATCGGCATATCCCATGCACCGGGGAGAAATACCTTTTGGCAACAGCAAGGTAACGAATGGGAGGAAGGCAATACGCAGAATGTTTGACCTGCGCCCCTTCAGTGAGATGGTCTACCGGTAAGGCTTGCTTTTTTAGCAGATTTCCGAGGCAACCTGTCCGGAATTGGAATAAGACAGTCCGGCGCCTGCCATGCTAAGCTGGGAAAGCCGAGGATGAAGAAAATGAAAGCTTGCTTCTTCCCTTCATTCCTCGGCATGATAAACAAAGCATGGCAGAACGGGGATGTCAAGGCACCGTGGAATAAATGGGAGGGTTCCCGGCCTTGCCGGGAGGGAACCGTTTATGCCGCGAAAGGCCTTGATAGACCCGTTAGACGGACGGATGTTAGGGCGATCAAGCAGCAGGACTTTACTTCGAAGCAAATACATGCAAAAACGCGGCAGCGTTTTTACCATTTAAAGTGATGATAATGCACATGCTAAAAGTTATGATTACAGGGAAAAGGAGATTTGCCTACGATTACTTGACACAAACCCATGCTTTTCAAATAAGTTTACTTCTACCTGAATTATGGTAAAATAGTACTGCAATATTTATGAGAGTTGGTGTTATTATTGTATCAAGATTTGCTGACAAAAAAGTTTTTTGAAGATAACCCAGTAAAGGATATAACTGCCCAGCAATTTGTATATACTCAAATGCAAATCCCGATTATATCTGAATTCGTGTCTGATTTTGTACGGAAGTATGATAATAGAGCTGAGGAAGAAAGAGAAAAACTCCTTCATGAAAATGATCCTGATGTACTCCTGAAAATGTTGAGAGGCAAGTGTGATGTTATAAATCACGACCTTCTCCGTCAAAGGGTACTGGCAAATGAGGAAATTCTTCTGCCAAAAATACTGGAAATGTTTAAAACAAGCCTAAATTCGGTGTTTATAGAAAATACGGTCATAATACTTGCCAATACAAAAAAGAACTATTCGGAAGCTTTGTTAAAAATGCTTGATGAAATAAGGTCACCTTATGCAATGTCCCTTGCCTGTATTACACTCGGGTTTATTGCCGATGAAGAGGCAATCCCGGTATTGATGAAAAAATTCGAGTATTTCAGAAAACTTTATCCGGAAGAAAATTATGAGCAGGGTCCTCTTCATGGTTTAATAAAACTGTATGATCGGTTTCATTATCAGAAGTAGTTTCACCAATATTAAGTACAGCCATTTGTCCTTGAAGGGTGAGATATTATTCAGTTTTCGCATTCAAGGGATGCCGGAATGGTATCCCTTATTTGTCGACTTGATTTGGTCAGTGACATCACACGCATGGGTGATGCTACCATGTTACCAGAGAACCAACGGATTTGTAATGCCTGAGTAGTAACAATTTTTCAATATAAAATACATATTTAGGGATATTTATATGCTATAATGGGTTAGAGTGGCTATTAAAAAAGAAAATTGTAAACTTGGGTTAAATGATAGGGTGAAGAATATGCAGTCAATTCAGCTAAGTGAAAATGAATTAAATCTTCTTAGATTTTTGAGGAAAAGTGCACACAGAGAAAATCTCCACAAAATAGCAAATAGCATCGGTTTAAAGTTTGATTGTGCAAAAAACATAATATCTAAACTACAAGAATTAGGATACATCCAACAGGATAAGCGTGATGAAATAAATGGGTTTGAGCCTGGGTACACCTACTTTACCTGCCCAGGAAAGAGAGCTGAAATTGATGAACTACTACTGCTGGACTTAGAAAGCTCAGTAGTTAAAGTTGAAGACATTGATTGCATTAATGCAGGAATTGACGATAGAACGTATATATGTTTAGAATGCATAACTGCATATAAAACGAGCATAAGGGTGTGCAAGAATTGCCTCAATGGAGTAGTCGAAATTGATAGTAATATTTTGGATATAATTGTGGAACTGAATAGGAAAGGATATAAGACAAAGCATTGCTGTTCAGGGCATATCAGCAACCTTGCTTCAGCTGCTTATATAGTAATGGATTCTAATACTGATTTTGTAATTATTCCAGAGGGATTCATAAAGGAAGTAAAAAATGGAACAACAATCTTAAGAGCAGAAAGCCTTATAAAGAGACTTAACAAAAAGTCTAATGCTGTATTAACAGATGAGGATAATATTAAAATTACAGATTTCATTAAAAGCGATATGCAAAAACTCAGGGAGTGGGTAAAGGAATTGTCAGTGAAATGTTAGATTACTCAGATCAATGGGGTGCTTGAAATTAAATATGAAGCAGGTGAGATTAGGAAGATTTTTATTGAGATTACAGATTGGATACCTGTTCCAGAGGATTGGAAGCCAAATATTGTTCAGGGAAAAACTTATAGCACTGAGGACTTCATTGGTAGAAGACTGCTCAAACAGGTTGAGGAGAAGCTTCAAAACAATAATATTACAGGTTCTGATGAATTAAAGATTTGTGAGTCAAATGCAAGATATGGGTCAAAGCAAATAATAAAACCTCGTCTTGGACAGAGCGCTTTTAGAGTATTGGTTACTGAAGCATATCAACGAAGATGTGCAATAACCGGAGAAAAGACGTTACCTGTGCTGGAAGCTGCTCATATCAAACCATATTCCCAAGAAGGCACCCATGAAACGAGTAATGGGCTATTACTGAGAAAGGATTTGCATACTCTGTTTGATAGAGGATACATTACAGTTACCGAAGACCTGCATATAGAGGTAAGTAAACGTATAAAAGAAGATTACGGTAACGGAAAGGAATACTATGCTTTTCATGGTAAGGAATTAGCTATATTGCCAGATAAAGTTCAGGAAAGACCATCCGCTCAATTCTTGAGATGGCATAATGAAAATGTATTTATGGCATAGAGAAAAGGTTCGTTTTGTTATAACAAAGCTTTTAATCAATAAATGTAATAAGGTGATTGATAAATGGAAACTTATAGAGAAAACCTTGAAATTTCAACTCGGCAATGGCTTGAACTTTTACAGGACAGCAGCGTTTTCAAAGATGATGATATTGCTCTTATGAAAACACTTTACAATTGCAGAGACTGCCGTGAAAAAGCTTCGGTACTTGCTGCGATTCTTGGCGTTTCAGGCCATCCAGTTTTGAATCTTCAAATCGGCAGACTGGGGAAAAGAATAATTAACAAGCTGCCAAGTGTTAAATTTCCGATGAGGGAAGACGGAACTGTACGTTATTGGCATATTCCGTTTTGGGGTGAAGATGCTGAAGTAAAAGGGCAATACTATTGGCAACTACGTCCGGAATTAAAGGAAGCTCTTGAAATACTGTTGAATGCAAATAAATCTCTAAAAGAGTTTGAGGAAAATGTTTTAATAGCAGAGGAAATACCGGAAGAAAAATTAAAGGATTTGTTTGAAGGCGCAAAAAAGCAAATTACCGTAAATGCATATGAACGTAATCAAAAAGCAAGACAGTTGTGCCTACAAAAATATGGCTATAAATGTTGTGTGTGTGGATTTGACTTTGAAGAGTTTTATGGCGATATTGGGATTGGGTACATCGAAGTTCATCATATCAAACCATTAAACGAGATAAGTAAAGAATATATCGTTGACCCTGTTAATGATTTAAGACCTATATGTCCGAATTGCCATTCCATGTTGCATAAAGCAAATATTACGGTTGAAAACTTAAAAGATATAGTTGAAAAGAAGCGTAGGAAATTTTAATTCTATCTGTTTAATTTTTCCCCTTTCACTACCCGAATCACCAGTTCCTCTGGCTTTTCCCGAACTTCTATCTTATCCCCAATCTTAAATCCAGCATCTTCAAGCCATTTACCCTGGAGCCGGATAAAAGGAGTTCCTTTACAATTATAGCTTGAATAATATGAAACTGTTAAAATCTGCTTATTCAAAGGGTTTCACTCCATTCAGGGAAAGATTTACTTTTGGCATAATGGAGTATAACGGATAGTTTAGAAGATAGCAATAAAATTATTACTATTCTGTCACCGCCGGGGTATAATTGACCCATAAAGCCGGACAAGAATTGACCCACA
>ENA-UPAD01002942-UPAD01002942.1-bioreactor-metagenome-genome-assembly--contig:-NODE-2942-length-10563-cov-5.934716_pt1 | contig 10563 bp, 6 predicted proteins | sample MGYA00238179_ERZ772710 | MGnify/ENA primary metagenome ERZ772710 (study PRJEB29004, sample SAMN07631245) | bioreactor metagenome | isolation source: Switchgrass digestor | place: USA: Dartmouth...
TTGTCATAACGGATGTTGATGTGAACCTGGGTATGATAAGGATAGAGATGAAGAGAAGTTCTGAGAGGGTCAGTGACCTTCTCGCGTAAATTCTTTTTTGAGATGTAAAAAAGGTTTTAGGGGTAATCTCAGTACCAGCTATTTTTCTTCGATTATATTCAGGATAGCCCTTTTAATGAAATCACGCAGCTTCCTCTCGTCCCCGGCGGACTCACCGGGCCTCAGTGGAAAGGCGCCCACAGATGGCACGTCACCGGCTCCCTCTGCAAATACAATATCTCTATCGCCGGGGTAGAGTATGTAGGCACCCACACTGTGGAGTATCGCATCCTTGTAGGTGTGCATCTTGTAAACGTCACCATCCCTGAACTTCCTGTCAAGTTCCTCCTCAGCGTCCCTCACCTCGATGTTCTCATGGAAGTCATCGGGCCTTACCATGGACCGGTACTTTGCATCCAGGTGTATGAAGTAGGTGCACTCACCCACATCCACCAGTATGGAGTAGTCGGGCCTGAATGGGAGTGAATAGGACCTGCAGCGGGTGTTCCTTCTGAACCTTCCATTGTAGGAGAGGGCTATCCCGGTGTCATCCATCCTGAACCTGAATATGGAGTTGCCGGTCCTCAGCCTCACCTTCCAGCCCTCCCTGACGAATATGTCCCCGGGGTCAACCCTCTGCCCGGTTATGTCCTCAAGGATCCTGAGTATCCTGAAGTAGCACCAGTACTCATAGAGTTCACTGAGCCTCCTCTCAAAGCCCCTTATACTGTCCTGCAGCTCATCCCAGGTGAACCTGAGTGCAAGGTCAAGGATGAAGAAGTACCTGAGCACGTCCCTGTAGCCCTCCCTCTTCTGGAGGACCTGTGAGTTCAGGGGAAGGACCCGCATGTCACCCACGTCCCTCAGCCACCCTGCAGACAGGAGCAGGTTCACCTCATCAAGGAAACCCTCAAGGGAGTCCCTGATGTAACCCTCAGGGGCTGATTCATGGAGTGAGAGTATCTTTTCCTCCACTGATTCCAGGAAGTACCTGTAGAAGCGGTTCTCTGGAGTGTCAGGTGTCTCCCGGAGGTTCAGCTGTGGGAGGACCCTGAGGGTCCCATCACCCTCAAAGCTGGCCGGTTCCGAGAGGACCCCCACCATCCCATCGGGGTCCACCACTGAGGCCAGGCCTGCGGGTACCACCTCGACCTCACGTTCGAGGCCAGAATAGAAACTGTGGTTTATGTGTTCAGCTGCAGCAGGGAGGTTCTCGGGCCTGAAGAGGTACTCGAGTAAAAGGAAATCCTCGTAGAGTGTCTTATCATCCTCACCTGAGGGGGTGAATGTCTGGAATATGGATGAGTCGGCCTCGAGGATGAGGGAGGATATCTCATCTGATAGATCTGCCAGCATTGCAGGGTACTGCTCATGGTAGTTTATCTTCTTTGACCTCACCTCGACGGGTATCTCTTCACGTCCCTGGGGTGTTTCAATGCCGATGAAGGATTTACCTGCGTAGCTTCTGAAGTTGAGTATCCCGGCCAGGCTGTCCCCGAGCTTGAATCGGATCCTCGTGAAGAGTTCATCTGTATGGGGAATGACCTCCACATCCTTCAGGGATTCCCTGGCCTCAAAGAGCACCTGGTATTCGGTTTCCTCGAGGAGCATTATCTCACTGAGGTTATCATAGTATGGGCAGTGTTCAATGGGATTCAGGCCGGGCCTGTCAACCAGGGGGACATTTACGAGCCTCACAGGGTATCCGCTGACCTCAACTTTCCTTGGGGGCACCTCCCTGCTGGCTGGACCACCATTTATTCTGAGGGTCCCTGCCTGGAACTCTATGATTATCTCCCGGTCCATCGGTGATCACTACCTGATGAATGATGCGTAGCGCTGGGTTTTCAGTGTGTTCTGCATCTCCTCGAGCTTCTTCTCTGATTCAGGGAACCGGTCCCTGCAGTGTTCCCTGAGTTCCTCCAGGGTATCTCTGAGGAGTCTTTCGGGGCCGTGGATTTTGGGGAGGATCTTCTGTTTGATCTGGGCGTCCATGTAACGCTCCCAGTTTTCCCATCTTTCGGGTTTTTTCTCGTAGATCCAGGCTGCATGCATGAATCTGAGGATCTCCAGTGTCACCCTGAATCCGAAGTCGAATCCCGGGGCCCTGAGGGTTTCATGGAAGAAGTCAAGTTCCTCCACAAGTTTATTCCATATGGGGAGTTCATCCTTAAGCACCTTCAGCTGTTCCGGGCTGTATTCCATGATGTTTTCAAGGAATTCCACATCCCCTGCAAGTCCCTGGTCATGGGGGTTGCCTTCAAGATATTTCCCTGGCGTCAGGGTCTCGAATTCTATGGTGTTTGCCCGGTCAAGTACCTTTGGTGAGAACATGTAGGTGGTCTCATCCACATTGACGGTGCCAACAACCCTGAGGTTCTCAGGTATCTTTATCTCGGGTGGAAAATCGCATTCAGGGTCATCATGGAGGGGGACGGGTTCACCGCTCTCGATGGCTGAGAGGAAATCAGAGAAGTAGCGTTCGACGTGTGACAGGTTCATCTCATCAAGTATAAGGATGTAAGGGTTATCAGGATCTTTATTTGCACTCCTAATGAACTCCAGGGCAGGGGTGCTCTGGTATTTCCCTGTCATGATGTTGGAGGTAGCCGAAGATGTGCCTCGTCTCGGTCCAGTTGGCACCCACAGGTACAACGAGGTACCTTCTTTTATCTGTGGAGATGTACTGGCCGTAGAGCTGTGCTAGCTTTGTCTTACCTGTACCGGAGTTACCTGTCAGTATCACAAAGGGTTTGACCCTGAGTGATAGGAGGAAGTTCTCAACGATTTCAGGGCTGAAATAATACTCAAGAGACTGCAGATACCGGTAAAAGTCTGTCCCCTTTCCTCTATCAAGATGCTGGTAGATTTCTGCTTCTTTTTCTTTGTCTAGATGCTGGGAGAGGTCTGTTTCTTTCTTAGAATTTTCTTCAAGATCAAAATCGGCTTTCATGCCCTTTATTCTCTGGACCTCATATACAAAGTCTCTTATTTTCTTAGGGATGGTTTCATCAATTTTTCCTATGACCACAACCTTTTCTTCCCGATCACCGTCAACGACTGTTGTCCATTCACCGCGGTAGTTCTCCTCAAATATTCTTTTACTGTAGTTTCCCCCCAGCTTACCTCTGTGTAGGAGGTAATGGTTTCCAATGGGGTCACGAGCAAAGGCACCCCCAATCCTTCGGTCAATGCCATCTGGTGGTGAATTTATTTCACATATGATCGTATTACTTTTCTCAGTCGATGGTTCTTCTGTTCCAAAACCATTCCAGTGGCGACTTCCTTCAACAAATCTATACATGTACCATATTCCAAGATCTGAGATCCAGTAGAGGGTGCCTTCAATGGGACGACCAGCAAAAACCTTTCCAGATATTTCTTTAGTGGCTCCCTCAACCAGTATATTAAATAGATTTTTCTGACATGAAAGGATTTCATCCTTGTTTTCTATTATGCGGAGGTTATGGAATTTCATCGTTAGAAGTTCTCAAGTTCATCCACTATATCTGGAGTATAGCCGCCATGTTCAGTTAATCTTTTAGTTTTTATTCTCATTGGAAGGGAGAGTGGAACAGCACTTCCAAATATAAATTCATTTCTTTAAAGATTTTTTTTCTAAGGTTTTCTATTTCAACAAACCTTTCTCTTCGGATGCCGTTATAAAACCCTCTATTTCTGTTTCAAAGACCATTTAATTCACTTATAATATTTTAATCCGTATTTAGAGCGTTGATGATAAATCTCAGATGCGGATACTCTTTTCCGAGTTTATCTCCGTTTTTCTTTAATTGGTTAAGGAGTTATTTTTCTTTTTATATCCAAGTTATAGTTTCAATCATCAAGTATGAAGATTATATTTATTATAATTTATTCACGTATTTATTATAATTTATTTACGTGCACGTGGCTACTGGAGTATGATCTCTTGGAGGATACTGGTTGTGTAGATTTATTAGGAACCTGAACAAGATATTCAGTCAATGGAATCATCTAAAAAAGGAATTGACAGGTACTCCACCTTTGGCCTCAGGGATGAATGGATGCCCATGATCTTCACCCATGAGGAGAGATGGTATGAAAGGAACAACTTGGGCCCGGTACAGGTGAAGGCTGTCAGGTCCTGGCTGGCTGACGCTGGCCTCATCGTCAAAAAAGGGACAACCCCACTCTTCAGGAGGATCAGGGAGCTCTATTTCCTGTAACTTATTCCTCAGATAAATAAAAAATTTATTCATCTCATCCTAGATATAAGTTTTTAATTTTACTAAAGAGAAATATTTTTATTGGGGAAACAAATAACATTTTATCATATGGATTTAGGTTTACAAATCTATAATTTATATTATAACTTTGTGTTGAAGAAGGGGTGTGTAAAATATATAACTTAAGATGGAATTATAGTGAAAACTTTGTAATTTTAACTGAAAATCATTTTGGTGTCAATCCTCCCAGACCAGTTTTCTTTGAGGAGCTTGATCTTCTAGGTTTAGATGAACACTGGGATTACCCAAAATCTGAAGAACCGCTTGTTTGGGCAATTGGACGTAACTATTATTACAAAGGGGAACTCATTGCCAAAACTAAAGGTGGGAATTTCTTTGAAAAACCTGAAATAGAATTTAAGGACGATAGGAGATTAGAAATAGAGCCCATAAACGTTAATGAATTGATAAAAAAGAATAAGGACAAACTTTTTGTCCTGGAAAATGAAGCAATGGATTTCATTCAGGGCATCTACAATATTTATAAAAATAATTCTGTTTTCACAGTTTCATATAGTGGAGGGAAAGACTCTCAAGTCATCCTTGATCTTGTAACTCGTGTAATTCCACCTGATGATTTAATCGTTATCTTCTCTGACACCACCCTTGAAAATAAATTTACTTATGAAAACGTGGAAAGAACTAAAAAAGAATATCTTGAAAAATATCCCAAAATTAAATTCAAATCAGCAAAACCGCCTAAGTCTGCAGAGGAACTGATTAGATATGCTGGATTACCCAGCAGGTTTAAGAGATGGTGTACTGATGTACTGAAAACGTCTCCATTTAAAAATCTGCTAAAGGATATTCTAAAGGAATATTCAGAGGTCATAGTTTTTGAGGGTGTTAGATCTGAGGAAAGCTCCAAAAGGTCCAGTTATTCTCGAATTGAAGAAGAATCCAAACATTCAGCTATTATAAATGCCCGCCCCATTCTTGATTGGAATATAACTGAAGTTTACCTATATCTCCTTTACAGAGGTCTAAACTTAAACAAAGCTTATAGATGGGGTCTAAGTAGGGTTGGATGCATTTTATGCCCATATTCTTCAGTATGGACTGAATTTATAAATTATAACCTTGAGAAGGAGTCTTTAGAGCCTTATATATCATTCATTGAAGAATACGCTAAGATGAGGGGCGTTACTGAGAAAAACGTGAAAAAATTCATTGCTGAGGGGCAGTGGAAAAAAAGGGCTGGAGGGCTCGGTTTAGATCTGGAATCAAATATAATAATTTCTGAAGACGATGATAAGATTAAAGGGACTATTACTAATCCCAGGGAAATCTTTCTTGAATGGTCTAAGGTACTGGGAGATCGAAATTATAAAAAAAATAAAGACGGGGTTTTGGGCGAAATAAAGATTGACGGTAGTAAAGTCGACTTTAGGCTTAAGAATTCAAAGTCTGATAAGCAGGTAATCGAAGCATGGAATATTGAAAATTCAACAATTAAGTCAAAGATCAGGAAAGTTCTTTATAAAACGACATTCTGTGTTAACTGTGGATTATGTCAGTCAGAATGCCCTAATTTCGCTTTAAGAACAATTAATAGTGTAAGTGTAAACTCTAACTTCTGTAAAAAGTGTCATAAGTGCCTTTATTTCTCTAAAAACGGATGTACAATTGCTGCATCTGTTTATAATTCTGTAAGAGGTATTAAAATGAAAAAAAGAACTAGTGGGATAGATAAATATTCAACATTTGGTCTTCGGCAGGAATGGTTAAACGACTTTTTTGTTTTAGGCGATGAATGGCTTTCTGACAATAACTTGGGACCTAAACAAGTCCCAGCAGTATTAAGATGGCTTATTGATGCTGAACTGGTCGATGAAAAGAAAAAGATTAGTACTGCTCTTGGAAATTACTTAAGGGAAATCTACAGAAAAGATAAGCTCTTTACTTGGCTAGTAATTTGGAATAACATGTATTATAATTCCACGGTGGTTAACTGGTATCTAAATAAAGTTCCATGGGGAAAAATAACCAACAAAAATGAGTTAAAAGAAAAAATGAGCCTCGATTATTCTGAATATAGTAAAGGAACCATAAGTAACCCTATCGATGCAATGGTAAACACCTTTGACAATTCTCCTTTAGGCAAAGAATTGGGTGTTGGTGTCTTGGAAAAGAAGGGAAGAATGGTCAAATCAATCCATAAAATAGGTGTTAATGAAATCAACCCATATGTTGTGGCCTATTCTCTTTATAAACTGGCTGAAAATACTTCAAGGAGGACTTTTACAGTATCTGAACTATTTAAAAGCGAGTTGGAAGGGGGACCCTATAAAGTATTTGGATTATCAAAAAGCAACCTTGAACGAATATTAAGGGGTTTACAAGAAGGAAAGGGAATTTTAAGCGTTGATCTAGTAGCAGACCTTGATAACATACGTTTAAGAGAAGATCTAAAATCTTTAGACATAATCAAAGCATACAGTGAGGAATTATAATGAGGTACTCAGAAATAATCTCATTAAATGAAAGGTTCCAGCCAGCATATGACTTAGAAAATGAAATGGAAGATTACTGGAAGACATTCATACCCACTAGAAAGTTTTATGAGATTTTAAAGGAAACCTTGGATGTCCTTGAAAGCAACCACTTTGAGAATAGGCAATCTATATGGATCCAAGGCACTTACGGTACTGGAAAGAGTCATGCCGCTGCGGTTATTAAGCACCTCTTATCAGATGATCCTGAAGTTCTGGATGATTTCGACATTAAGGACTCCCAGTTGGCTGCTAAATTAAGGTCATTTAGAGAAAAAAAGAGAATATTTCCCGTAGTGATAAAGGGAACATCAGGTATTACAGATCCGGGGGAATTCACGCTTCTTGTTGAAAAATCTGTTAAAAGAGCCTTGCGAGATGAGGGACATGATTTAAGTGTAAAAACAGATTTTGAGAATCTAATAGAACAGTTAAACAAGGGCATTATCAATTTTGAAGGTATTTTTCAAGGTACTGAATTAGAACTTTTTGGAAAGGAACAGATAGTATCACTGCTTGAAAAAGAGGATATTGAAATCCAGAGAAAAGTCGAAAAGGTTCTCTCTTCTAATAGGATTTCCATTGGAAAGAAGAATATTACTGACTGGCTTAAAGAAGTTAATGAGGAATTAAAAGAAAGGGGGATAGCTGATAATCTAATGATTTTCTGGGACGAATTTACAGGAATAATGGATCTTGAAAATTCAGGCCCACTTTTAACTGAAGTTCAGAATATTGCTGAACTCTCCGCTAAACACGGTATATACCTCTTTATAATATCCCACAGGACGCCGCACCACCTTAAACATAAAGGCAAAGAGGAGGATGTTGAAAAAATTCTTGGAAGATTTAAACTTCTTGAATATTCGATGGAAAGCATTACCACATATCACTTAATTGAAAATACTATAAAAAAGAAGGACGAAAAACGCTATAATTCACTTAAAAATGAAAGTATAAGTAAAATAGTGGATGTAATCAACAGAATAACTGCAATTGAAGATGATGCAAGATCTTCCCTTGAAAACATTTTTCCAATCCACCCGTACACTGCCTATATAGCGACAATTATTGCGCGTCAGATTGGTTCAACTGAAAGGAGTATATTTAAATTCTTATATGATGATAAAAACGGTTTTAAAGCCTTTTTATCGTCTGATGTGACAGAAAGGCCATTCTTGACAGCTGATAATTTATGGGATTTCTTCTTTGAGGATTTTGAAAGAATAGAAAGCGAAAAGGTCTATTCTATTATTGAAAGATATAAATTATATAATGAAGAAATGGAGGCATTGGAAGAGAGGTATTCTGCTGTTTTCAAAGTTGTACTCCTGCTAAACTTAATATACCGTCTTGTTGAATTAGGGGAAGCCAGTATCCTAAAACCTGAAATAGAGAATATCTGCCATATATTTGAGGGTTATTTAGAAGAAAACCGTGTTAAAGAAGTCCTAGACTATATGGATAATAGGAAAATAATGAACAAAAATCCTGATGGAATGTTTCTTATATCCACTTCGACGTTGCCTTCTGAAGAAATAGAAAGGGAAAAAGAGACCCTTAGAGATACCTTTAACAAGGTGTCCGTTGTTTTAAGTGAGGATAATAAAAATGAGTTATTGAATAGTATAAATGCCCTAAGAGAAGTTGAGACTCACATTTTTGACTTACCCCCAAATGAATTTAGTCTAAAGTCCCGCCTGGAAACTGCCTTTAAGGAGAATTATGCGGTACAGGTTGCATTGTTTTTGGGATTGAATGAAACAGAGATAAATAAAATAGAATCATATCTAATAAAAGCATCTAATGAGGATCACCTGAAAAATAAATTGTTAATTGTTAGTAAGAAAGAATTAGGTGAAGACGAATTTGATAGATTCTTAGAGTATAAAGCAAGAAGCAATATTGCTGCAAGGCATAATTATATGGAGGATAAAGAGGAAAACGAAAAATACGCCAAAAAAATCATTGATAAATGGATTAATGAGATACAAAACGATTATTTAACATATTTCTTTAATGGAAAAGATGACTCTGAGTTGTTTTCTAGGTTTGGGAACAGTATAGAGGAAAAGTTTTCTAGGGAAATTTTTCCTTATGGACTTGAAACATTAGACTCAAAGCAGAATAGGAATATTTGGAAAAAGGAGAGGTCCCGTACAACTGCGGAAATATTTCTATTTGCGGAGAATCGTGAAGATTTAGAAGAAAAAACAAGAAGTGGTGTGAATAAGTATCTGAGAATCATATTAAAAGACAATAATGGAAATTATATTGTGGATAATAACTTTAATTTTAAGGATGATGCAAGCAGGGAACATCCAATTATTGTTATGGATGGGGAAATAAAAAAGGCTATCGAAAATGAAGGTGATGGGGTCTTCAATTTAGGGGACACCCTTAAATTCCTATCAAAACATCCCTACGGTTTATACAAATCCAAAATTAACATAGCGGCGCTCTCGTTCTTAATGAGAAAATATGTTGATCAGTTATTTGAAGCTGGATCTGGAATACAAGTTACCAAAGAAAGAATGAGAGACAAAGTCATTGACATATTTAACTACTGGGAAAATGGTAGAAATAAGGAGAAACTTAATGTTAGGTGTGGTTCCGAGAATGAAAAGAAATTGATTAGGCTATTCTCTGACATATTTGATCTTAGTGACGTCAATAGCTTAAATGATGTCAAATGGAAAATCAAGGAATGGGTTAAAGAACAAAATATTCCCCTGTGGCTATTCAGATACAAAGATTCCAGTCAAGAGGAGAAAATTGAAAGGATATTTAACCTAATTTTTGATTTTACAAAGTCTAATGACACTGAAATAGATTCTAATATGATGGGGGAGATTATTAATGAAATAGAGGACTTTGAACTTGACATTAAAAATCATATTAAGATTGCCACATCTCAAAAAGAAGGTCTTTGGATTGATGCTGTCAGAGATTGGCTTAAAGAACATTTAACTGAGGAAAATGGGGACATAAGTTACTCTGACATAATGAAATACCTTAAGCATCACCTGCAGGAAGATATGGGGTCCTGGAACGAGAACGATGTGAAAGACAAGGTTAAGGATTGGTATATAAAAAGCATAAGTAAGCCTTCTGATTCTGTCGTTGATCCCGTCAGTGGCAATGATCCTGTTGTTGATCCTGTCACCGTCATTGATCCCGTCAGTGGCACTGGAACAGAAGCCATTGATAGAGTAAAAGAGAGGATTAATCAGTTAGCTCCCGAAGAACTGAGGGAGGTCCTTAAAAAGCTTATAGATAAGGATCCTTCAGTTGTAGGAATATTAGAACAATTAATGGGGGGGCATTAAAGCATGAATTCTAATATGAAAGAGTTTAACTCTTTCAAAGATCTTTTTTTAGAGATTGAAGATGAAAAAAACTCTAAAAACAGATATCCAGTTCGATTCATTTTTTTGAATTCCTTCGAAGAATTAAATGAATTAATAGGACAGCTAAAAGAATTTTCAGAGGTGATTCTTCTTGATTCTTTGTTAGATGGTGGTAAGTGGCTTACGAAGGGTATGATATTATCAAAAATAAAGGAGAAGTTGCAGGAAGATTCAAAACTTTTAGTTGCCCCACTTTCAGAATTTCTTAGGTTCACACCGAATAATGACTTTTACGGTCTCCTAAAGGCCTTATCAGAAATAGAGACAAATGATTATACAAGGATATACATTCCTTTCGTCGGAATTTATAAAAGATTTAAAAGGGAATTTATTGATGAATTCTATAGGAGAGATGAA
>ENA-UPAD01002949-UPAD01002949.1-bioreactor-metagenome-genome-assembly--contig:-NODE-2949-length-10549-cov-3.143320_pt1 | contig 10549 bp, 7 predicted proteins | sample MGYA00238179_ERZ772710 | MGnify/ENA primary metagenome ERZ772710 (study PRJEB29004, sample SAMN07631245) | bioreactor metagenome | isolation source: Switchgrass digestor | place: USA: Dartmouth...
TCCAAATATGTGCGTACTTCCTTTGCTCCCCGCACAGAAAAAAAGGGATTAACGCGCAAAAGGGCTTTACCTTCACTGGTTTGCTCTAAAGCTTCACGCACCTCCTCCAAATGAGCATAAGGCCTTAGCTCCTCCGCTAATTCCCGTGACCGGGGCAGTAAGCACTTATCTCCTAAGCGCTCTAAGATTTTATCAAAATCGAGTTTTTTCAGTACTCGTTCCTCCAGTACCATCCGTTTTTCCTCCTTTGGGACAATGGGACGGTTCTCATTGTCCCACTTCTTTGTCCCATTTCCTTGTCCGTTTAACGTCCTGTCCTTCGAAACATACTTTGTTATAGCATTTTTTCTATCATTCATTAGCCTATTCTAAAACTCCCCGGAAATAATGTCCCTTGGTAAAGCCTTCCGGGAACCGCTCCTCCAAATAAGCCGCAACCTTTTCCGCTTGCTCCTCCGTAATCCGTGTTCCGGCAAGAGCCCTTTCCCAACCTTCCAGGAAAACCCGCACGGTATCCCGTACTTGCCCGGCAGTGGCTCGGTCCAATTGCAAACGGACTCGCTCAATCCCCATTTGAGCAATACTGCCTAATTCCTTATACAAATTCAAACGCTTGGCATTGTATAGATGCATCCGGCAGTCCAAATCTGTTTCGATGGGGAAGTCATATTTCAGCCGATCTCGCAAATAATGGGGTTCTTTAACACAAGGCACTGAACACTTATTCCCTTTTTTGCCCCCTAAGGTTGCACCGACAGGACAATATTCACTGACCATCATTTCCAGGTCCCCAAAAACAAAAATCTCAGTCTTCGGCCAGCGGGCTAAAAGCTCCAGTTGGCTATGGGCAAGCTCAGTTGATAGTGTTACCCCTTGAGCCCCTAACCGAAAGAGATGGGCAACTGCTGCTTCATTAAAAACATTGGCCGGAAAGTCCACTTCAAAATACCAGCGAGAATCGATAGCTTTCACCATCTCCAGTTCCCCCATATTCGCCACCATTAGGCCTGGACGTTGTTCCCAGCTGTTTACCTTTTGGAGAACCTCATACCACCATTGGCTCTGCTCTTCATTTAAAATCCTGGGTAAACGCAGGAGGCATTCTGCCCCATGTTCCCGGCAAAGTCCTACCGCAGCCTGGATATCCTCAATACTCATACCCGGACGGGAACGCCAACGCTCTCCCCCCACTGCAAGCCTTTTGGCTCCTGCTTTGAGGGCAGCTTTAACTCCCTCCAAATGACTTACGGCCACAGTTAATCTTTGAGCTGCGGTAAACGTTTGAGACCTGCCTTCGCTCTCCCGGCTTAACTTTTCCCGTTCCTGCTTTATACGCTTTTGCCATTCTTTCAGGCGCTCTTTGTACTCAACCTGTGTAACCTTTTTGACCTCTATGGGTTTATGCAGTAAAGCCTCTACCGCCAGCCTGCGCATCTCATTGAGTTCACTGACAGGAAGCATGCTTCCTTCTTCTATCTCTAAATCCAATCTATCCAGCCAAAACGGCGTGGTTCCCAGACGCCCCAGCTGTTGGAATGCATACTCTGGGGTTAAAGGGCGTTTTAAGGCCTTTTGCACAGGGATAGAGGACTTCACTTGCGCATACCTATCCCGATCCCAGGCTTCTAAAACCATGGGCTCACCGATAACCCCGGACAAACGCATTCTTACAGGGCGTTTCCGTCGTTCTTTGCCCTCTTGATAACTTTGCCGGGCTTTTTCCATTAAAAGCTCATCATAGGTTTTAAACACCCGGTCTCCCGGATAAGCCTTGCCGCTGAATTCAACCTGCACCAACTCCCCGGGTTTACCCTCTTCAAGCTCCTTCTTCCCCTGATATACCTTATGAACCGTAATACCTTCCCGGCCGCGGCTGGTCCAGATTTCAATTCCATCCCCCGGGCGAAGATAAGCCTCAAGTTTAATTTCCAGGCGATCCCCTTGATGTTTGGTAATTCGGCCCAGCCTAATCCCCCGGTTATTGGGCCGGGTATAGCTCATTAACTCCGCTCCGGGATGGCCATGGAAATACCCTTGGGAAAAGTCCCGATTGAAAATCTGGAGAAGCTCCGTTTTTTCTTCCTCAGTTACCCCGGTGCCGGAACCCTTTTCTTGGAGAACATAATCGAGAGCCTGCCGGTAAATCCGGATGACCGTAGCCACATACTCCGGCCGTTTCATCCGCCCTTCCACTTTCAGGGAATACACACCGCAATCCCTTAAGTTACGCAGCTCTTCGATAAAATTCAGATCCCTGGGACTTAACAAATGATCCCCAAGTTTTGCCCCTGCCAGCAAATCCTGCTTTTTGGCATTTACAAGCTGATAGGTCAAGCGACAGGGCTGAGCACATTTTCCCCGGTTGCCGCTGCGCCCCCCAATATAGCTGGACATAAGGCACTGACCGGAATAACAAATGCATAATGCCCCATGAACAAAGACCTCAATATCTAAAGATGTATTCATGGCAATGGACTTCATATGTTCTGCCGAGACTTCCCGGGCCAAAACCACCCGCTTAAAACTCAGCCGTTCGGCATGGCGAACACCCCAGGTATTATTAATGGTCATTTGGGTGCTGGCGTGCCGCTCCATTTCAGGTAGAACACTCTGGACCAATTCAGCCACGCCCACATCCTGCAAGATCAAAGCATCCACCCCGAGCTCATATAGACTATAGATATAGTCAAAAAGCTCCGGGAACTCCTGATCAGCTATTAAAATATTCACCGTTACATAAACTTGGGTCTCCCGCTCATGAGCATATTGAACTACCTGCCGTAACTCTTCCAAAGAAAAATTGGCAGCACTGGCCCGGGCATTAAAACTTTTTCCTCCCAGATAAACAGCATCCGCCCCGTTTTCCACGGCTGCCTTAAAGGCTTCAAAGCTTCCGGCCGGTGCCAATAGCTCCATGGGGGCATCATTTTCATTATTGACTTTTCTTTTTTCATCCATCACCATAGTCTAATCTCACAGCTTCCTAAAAGTTTTCGCTTCTTTCAGCGTTTTCAAGAATACCGTCCCCGGGATTCCCGACGTGTCCGTCCCAACAGGGCTGGCGCAAGACTTGCTTCTCTCATACTACCTAAAATTGCAAGTCTTGTGACAGAGGACATGTGGTGCGGCATACCCCATAAACGCTCTTATCCGCACCCTCGCGGGAATCCTCGTGTTATATGTCGTTCGCACGCTCTTACTCCTTCAGATAGCCTGCTGATGTTTGCGTCCCAACCAATTTGCCACGATAATAAATTTCCTCTATCTGTAATATTGCTTTGAGATCTCCACTGAACCTAGTTTTATAATCAAAATCACCATCTTTATAGGAATAATCAACTAAAGGATCTTCAGCACAATCTAATAAATGCCTACTTCTTCCCCTCTTCAAAAAACCATAAATCTCCTTCTCTGAAATTCCTGTATTAAACAATGCATATCCTACGTAATCACATGACCAAATCGGTTTGCTCTGATCCATTATGTAGATATACTCAACTCCGCTATATGGATTAAAACCGCGGTACGAATCAGTAAATATATAATTTCCACACGCAAGTTCAAAATTCCAATCATATTTATCACCCGGAACATATGGGTTGTAGGACGAACTCTTCTTGACATAACACTCTGTGCGACCGGTGACAAGAACTTTCATAAGCTCAGCCGTTATCATTAAATCACCACACTACTCAAAAAATTCGTATAGATAAATGTGACCCAAAAAACAACTCCGATATGCGAATGACATATAACTCAAATATTTCTGAGCATCATCAAGTATTACAGCGCATCTTCAGCTTTCAAAATTTTGGGGTATACAATTCCACTTTGTTTTGAACATAAAAGATTTTATCACCGGTCATTCATCACCATCTCAACAATCCCCGGGGTCACATCCTCAAGCCGCTCCCACCGAGGCCATTTCACAGGCTTATTGGCCCAGCCTAAAGCAGGCACAGGGTTAAGGGTATGCCCTTTCACGGAAAAATCCTCGATATTGCCATGATCGCTTGTCAGCAACCAAGCTACCTCTTCTTTAGCCTCCCCGACGATGGACATAAAGCCCCCTATAAACTCATCAATCTGTTCGATTAGGGCTACAGCTTTTTCCCAGTCCTGCTTGTGACCACGAACATCGGTTTGGAAAAATTCATAGAGAGTAAAATCATATTGCAAAGCTAAACGGCCTAAATTTTGCCCTGCTTCATAAGGGGTGATTATAGGCACCTCTGAGTCAGGTATGAGCTCTTTGATTAAAGCATTGGTCATATCCTGGTAAACTCCCTCACCGGCCATGAGCTCCTTGACTTTGCGCAGGGGTACCTCACCGGCTAAAGCCGATAAAGTAGAAGCCGTATGCTTGCGAAAACCTGTCCGAATCCATTCATCGTAAAAATCATTAAAGGTATTAGCAAAAGTGACCTTTTTATCCAGCTCCTTTAACTGCTTAAAAATGGATCGCTCATTAATGATCTCTATAAGCTGGGGATTAGGATAGGCATTAAGATGGTACCCTAAGGCTTTAGCCGCATTAACACCGGTCCATAATGTAGTTTGCCCTGTTGCACTTTGGGGAATTCCCGGAACACCTAAGGTAGCATCTAAAGGCGCTAAAACCACTTGCCCCGTTTTCAGTCGCCGCTCTTGGCCCCAAAGATAATGTCCCCCGAGCAACAGATCCAGATTTGGAGTACGCGCAGCCACAATAGGATTATCCTGCTCCTTACCCAAACCGAAACCATCCAGAAAAATCATGACAAAATGCATAAGAGCACCCCTCCTCCTATTCCTAATCTGTTCTCTTACTGGAATACTTCTCCAGAACTTAACCCCTACACCAATTTCTCTCAGGATAGGTCTTTACCCATCCCCTAACCCTCTCTATCTACGCACTCTATAAGAATTATACACTCCTTTCATTATACAGAAAATCCGAGGGTTCATTCCAAAACAAAGTAATGATCGCACCGATAACCACAACAACCATGGCGAAATAATAGGGATAATCAATATTGATGTCAAACAATACTCCTCCAAGGACCGGACCAAAAATATTGCCGATGCTGGTAAACATTGAGTTCATCCCACCTAAAAAGCCCTGCTCATCTCCGGCATGTTTAGAAAGAAAGGAGGTTACCGCAGGCCGGAACAAATCAAATCCTACAAAGGATATTGTGGTTACAAGCAAAATCCAGCCATAGGAATGAACTATTGTTACTAAGTAAATAAGCACTCCTGCCAGCATCAGACTGTATCTGATCAACTTAATCTCTTGCCAAAGCTCCACCAAATGCTTGAAAACCACTGCTTGCAGTAATGCTCCCAACACAGAACCTATGGTAATCACCAAAGCAATCTCTTTCGGTGAGAATCCAAACTTATGATCAACATAGAGCGAAAAAAAGGACTCAAATGTGGATATCCCAAAGGACGCGATCAGAATAAGGCTAAAGGCTATTAGATACATCGGTACAAGAATTCGTTTGATGCTCATTTTTAACGGTGGAATCTTTTCATTATCCGCAATAGGACGTTCCGGTTCTTTTAAAAACACAAGAGACAGAAGGCCCGCTCCTGCACCGAAACCGGCTGCTACAAAAAAAGGGGCGCGGGTCCCATACTCTGCTAAAAAACCGCCGATGCCCGGCCCGATAATAAAGCCTGTATTAATTATTGCCGCCATATAGCCCATAGCTTTCGGTCTTTCCGCTAAAGAGGTAATATCCGCGATAAAAGCTGTCACCGCAGGCATTATCATTGCTGAACTTATCCCGCCAAAGATCCGTGCCAAAAACAAGGTTTCTATTTTCTGGCCTAAGCCAAAGAGCAGTTCTGAGAAACCAAACAAAAATAACCCCAACACCAGAATCTTTTTGCGCCCAATCTTATCCGTAGCTTTACCGGAAATCGGGGAACATATTAGCTGGGATAGAGCAAACACTGCCGTTAAATAGCCTACTACTGTGCCACTAATCCCCAATTCATTCATTAAGGTTGGCATAATTGGAGTTATTAAGCCTATGCCCATAAAGGGAATAAAAATATTGAATAATAAAAGGATCAATGTCAACTTTTGCTGCTTCGGCATCTATTCTTCTCCTCAAACTTCGTATAGTATTTCTTTTCCCTTTTTTAAGATTTGGCATTGCAAATATAAAATACTTAAAAGACATAACATAAACCCTCTAGAATCTAGAGGGTTACATGTCACATAATTATATCATTTTTTTGACCGAAAATCCCATCCCATCTCCTTAAGCCTATTGACATAGTTCAGGAGATCTTCCCGGGAGGAAACATTAAGCTTCATATATTATGGTGATGGCACTCTTCATGTAACTGCGCGCAAGTAGCCCTCAGGAAAACTATGATTACAAATTGATATACGAAAGGGATGACCATAAGTTGAAAAAGTATTTCCTTACCCTTTTGGCCCTCCTTTTGCTTTTTGCCTTTATACCCGGTTGTGGAAATCCTGATCGATCTGACATCAGAGGATTGTCACGCTTATATCCAAAAACTTGTGGACAGTGGCTGGTCCGGGGGAGATGATATGGTCTTTAAAGATGTTGTTATCGATGGTGTAACCTGTGAAGTAATGCTTCAATTTGTCCAGTTTGGTGATGGAGGAGCCGATTTTCTGGTAGATGCCAGGGCAAAGCAATAACACTTTAACTATAATTTATTAAGATACTAGGCTTCTCAAACAAAAAGGGCGTTGCCTGGGAACATTCTTGTTCCAAAAGCAACGTCCTTTTTAATTTGAATTCAAACCCAATTGTTCTTATCAAGCTTTACTTAAGTCTTTACTAAAGCCTTTTGCTTAATACTTTACTTATCTTGTTCTTCTATAAGCTGCAAGAGTGTTTCTTGTTCCTCCCGGAGCTTTTCCAGTTCATCAGCTAAGTTGAGTGCCGCTAGAATTGCAATCTGATGAATAGCCAAGCGTGGCAAACGTTCTTCTATTTGCCGCATTTTCTTATCGACAATCCGCGCCACCTTGAGAATATGCTCTGGGCTCTCCTGTCCACGGACCACATGTTTTTCCCCGAAAATCTCCACAATGACTTTTTCTTCTTCCTGAGCCATACGACACCCCCCAGATACTATATTACTTTCTCCAGGCAGCGCCAAATTCCTTTTCGATTCCTTCAAGAACTTGCTGATTTAGAGAATTTACCTCTTCATCCTTCAAAGTTCGATCCATGGCCTGGTACTTTAAGGCAAAGGCTAAGCTCTTGCGATCTTCCGGAATAGGTTTTCCGGTATAGACATCAAAGATATCTACCTGAACCAAGAGGGGGCCTCCCAGCTCTTTAATCCGCTTCATAACATCTTGAGCAGGAACCTCTAAAGGCACTACCACAGCCAAATCCCTTTGTACCGCCGGGAACTTCGGGATTGAGAAGGCGCGAATGGTCCTGTTGCTGGCTTTCATCATGGGCTCCACGGATAATTCGAAAATCAGAGCTCTTTCCAGCTCCCACTCTTTTCCCAGAGCGGGATGAATTTCGCCCATATAACCAATCTTTTCGCCTTGAAGATAGATATCTGCCGAGCGTCCGGGATGGATAAGATCTGAGTTATCCGGCAAACGATACTCCAACTCCAGGCCAAATTCTCTGGCTATTTCTTCCACAACTCCTTTTACCGTATAGAAATTATATTCTTTTGCCGGAGAGAGCCAATGCCGGGGAGGCTTACCCCAGATTACCCCGGCTAAATGCAACACCTCTTGGGGAAGTTTTACTAAGGGCCGCTCCTTACTCTTATAAATATTGCCCATTTCAAAGAGACGAATATCCAAATTCCGCCGGGCGACGTTACGCTTAGCTATCTCCAGAACACTGGGGAGCAGGGCTGTGCGCATCACACTCAGCTCTTCCCGCAAGGGATTGAGCAAGGCAATAGACTGTTCCTTGTCACCGAACTTCTCATCAGCCTGTGGTGCGGTAAAGGAATAGGTCATAACCTCATTAAGGCCTAAACGCACCAGCAAATGTCTCAGGTCCCGGCGAAAAGCTTGCTCAGGAGTTCTCCGTCCTTGGGTCTGGTCACCCTGAGGAAGGGTTGTAGGAATCTTGTCATAGCCGGTTATCCGGGCCACTTCTTCAACCAGGTCCTCTTCAATACTGATATCCGCACGGTAGGAAGGTATTTTTACCTCATAGCCCCCTTCTTTAACTTCATAGGGAAAGCGCAAACGATTCAGTACCCAGGTAATATCCTCTGCTCGGAAAGAGGTTCCCAGGAGGGCATTGGTTTTTTCCAAGGTAAGCCTTACCACCTTGGCTTCAGGCAACTCTCCCACCTGCTCCACAAAGCCCACAGGTTTGCCAGCTCCCAGCTCAATAATCAGTTCTGCTACTCGGCCTAAGGTAGCTGCCACACCATAAGGGTTGACCCCTTTTTCAAACCGGTTGGAAGCTTCGGAACGGAGTCCCAACCGGCGGCTGGTGCGGCGAATGCTTACACTGGAGAAATGGGCTGACTCCACAAAAATCCTCTTGGTGGAATCTGTAATTTCACTATTCAAGCCACCCATAACTCCCGCCAAACCAAGAGCTTTTTCCTCATCGGCAATCAGCAGCATATCGGGAGTTAGGTCCCGCTCTACATTATCTAAAGTGACTAATTTTTCGCCGGCTTTAGCCCTGCGCACATGAACAGCACCGGCAATGGCATCCCGGTCAAAAGCATGCAAGGGCTGTCCCAGCTCTAACATAACATAGTTGGTAATATCGACGATATTGCTAATAGGCCGGATTCCGGCAGCTTTTAAGCGCCTTTGCATCCAATCCGGTGAAGGCTCGATTTTTACCTCTTCCACCACTAAACCGGCATAGCGCCGGCAAAGATCGGGATCATCAATAACAATCTGAGCCTGAGCATCCACAGGATAATCCGGTCCTTTTTCTGTTTCCGCCCAAACCGGCAAGCGAAGCTCTCCACCGGTCAAAGAAGCTATTTCCCTTGCTACATTGACCATACCTAAGCAATCAGGACGGTTAGGATAAAGTTCCAGTTCCAAAACACAATCTCCTTGCCCCAGGACCGTATCCAAAGTTACCCCGATTGGGGTATCCGGAGGCAGGATCATAATCCCGCCAATACTGCGTGGATCGGCTGCATCCTCGTCCAAATTAAGCTCTTCTGTGGAGCAAAGCATGCCATAGGAGTCCACACCCCGTAACTTGGTCACTTCAATATGGACACCATTGGGTAAAGTGGTTCCAGGCACAGCCACAGGTACCCGGTCCTTAACTAAAAGATTCTGAGCCCCCGTGACAATTGTTGTGGTTTTCTCACCCAGATTTACCTGGCAAACCCATAGTTTATCCGCATTGGGATGACGTTCCAGGCTTACGATTTCCCCTACGACCACTGCCTCCAAACCTTGATTGAGGTACTCGATTCCACCCACTTCAATTCCGCCCCGGGTTAAGATTTCGGCTAACTCTTCCGGGGAATGCTTTATCTCAACGAATTCCCGTAACCATTCTAAACTAACCTTCATGCTATTGCCTCCTTAAAACTGTTGCAAAAAGCGCAAATCATTATCGAATAAAAGCCGCATATCTTCGATGCCATACTTGAGCATGGCAATGCGTTCTACCCCCATACCAAAAGCGAACCCGGTTACTTCTTTGGGATCATAACCTCCCATTTCCAGTACTTTAGGATGAACCATACCGGCGCCGAGAATCTCAATCCAACCTGTGCCTTTACAAATACGGCAACCCGCTCCACCGCAAAGCATGCAGGATACATCCACCTCGGCACTGGGCTCTGTAAAGGGGAAAAAGCTGGGCCGCAGGCGAATCTCCCGGGACTCACCAAACATCATGCGGGAGAAGCTCAAAAGAATTCCCTTTAAATCAGACATCCGGATATTTTTATCCACCATTAACCCCTCAACCTGATGGAACATGGGGGAATGGGTGGCATCGTCATCATTACGATAAACTTTACCAGGGCAAATGATCTTCACCGGCAGTTGAGGCCGCAGCTTTTCCATGGTGCGCACCTGTACAGGAGAGGTTTGAGTTCTCAGAAGAATTTCTTCCGTGATATAGAAAGAATCCTGCATCTCCCGGGCAGGATGGTCCTTTGGAAGATTCAAAGCTTCAAAGTTATAATAATCGCTCTCAACTTCCGGTCCTTCTGCAATCTGGAAACCTAAGCCTAAGAAAATCTCTTCAATCTCCTCAATAACCTTGGTCAAAGGATGCTGATGCCCTCTGGGCAGGCTGACACCCGGCAGACTAATGTCCAATTTCTCTTCTTCCAGTTGTTTGGCCAAAGCTGCCTTGGTTAACTCTTCCTCCCGGCGGGCCCAAGCTGCTTCCAGAATATCCCGGGCTTCATTGACAATCTGGCCAAAGATAGGCCGTTCCTCCGGGCTAAGGCTTCCCATTTTGCGCAATTGAGCGGTAAGAGAACCTTTTTTGCCCAAATACTTAACTTTTAGCTCCTGGAGTTCTTCCAGAGTAGCCACTTTCTGTAATTGTGCTAAAGCTTCTTCTTGAATAAGTTGAACTTCCTG
>ENA-UPAD01002953-UPAD01002953.1-bioreactor-metagenome-genome-assembly--contig:-NODE-2953-length-10524-cov-180.253701_pt1 | contig 10524 bp, 6 predicted proteins | sample MGYA00238179_ERZ772710 | MGnify/ENA primary metagenome ERZ772710 (study PRJEB29004, sample SAMN07631245) | bioreactor metagenome | isolation source: Switchgrass digestor | place: USA: Dartmouth...
TGGTTGTAAAGGGATCCGGTGAAAAATAAACAAATTTCATTCTGCTATAACTCAGCACCATGCAAAAAAAATATATTCGTACAATTCGCCCGTACATATCCTTAAGTTTGTATTGACCAAAATCCGCCTGCGCTTCATATCCCGGTGGAGAAATTTCACGGGGTGAGGTTTTACGTTTACTGGCATGCGGATACCCGTGCTGTTCCCTTAAGGCTTTCATATAGCGGTAGAATGTAGCTCGTTTAACTTGTAGATCAGGGAAGGCCTCCACCAATTTGAGATAGATGTTTGTATCCCTCATTTGTGGACAAATTTTCAAATGTTCCAGTATGTACTGACGGTAGTTATCCATGTGGTACCTTTCCTTTTCAGCTTCCCTTACATAATCTTCTTCGCTCATATTCCAGTATTTGCTGACAGAAGAATAGGTTATCCCCAGTGCTTTTGCGGTTTTTGTCTGAGCAAGTCCAAATGCTTTGTACTCCTGGATTTTTCGGTATTGTTCAATGCCGATCATTTTGATTTCCTCCTTTGGTTTTGTTATAAAATCTATGCCTGTAGCAGTGCAATCATAGGCATCAACTCCTTTTCCGGATTGATAAATAAAATTTACCATATATAAAAAACACCCGTATGGGTGTTTTTTAAAGAGGACATATTATTAATTATGCACAATCGCGCATACCAAAGAAATACAATTTATTTGATAACCGTTTTATCGTTTGGTAAACTAATTGACTGACTTGCAAAATGATACACTTGCCGTTATAAAAAATAAAAGACTATATAGTAATAATAAATAGTAGTGTGTTATAAATAGCTTCTCATTTTCTTAATAGAATGAATTAAATCAGGATAATTTGGCCTACCGTTGTCTTTTTGATGGTGTATTTGATTTCTAATGTATGTATGAATACTTACTTGGTTATCAACTCCTTTCCAAGGGCAATTTGGGGGTTCTCCTTTTAACTTGACAAAAAACGCATTGTCAAATTCTTTGATTTTTTGTCCTTCTCCATACCTATATAATAATTCCTCGTAAAGTTCATTATGATATTCCTCACTTGCGAGGTTAAATGCCAAGTAGTTTGTCTCATTTGAAGAAATATAGCTTAGTTTTCTTTCCTCCATTGGCAATAATCCATCTTTTGACAAAATCCTCACACTAACTCTATCATTAAATGATAATTGCTTAACCAACAATGGAGAATGGGTAGATAAAAACACTTGAACTTCCTTTGAGATCTCTAAGAGAAATTGAATAAATTTTTCTTGCAACACCGGGTGTAGATGTAACTCAGGTTCATCGATTAATAAAATCAGTTGCTTACCGCTTTGCTGAGATAAATAAAAAGAATATAGTAAAGCAAATATCATTTCATAACCAGACCCAAGATTACTAATGTGAATTTGTTGCATGTTATCTTTTTCTGCAACGAAACAAGCATTGTAAAAAGGTCTATAATTGTCAATAAAATCCAAACTAATTTTAATTCCACTAAACTCTTTGAATTTATTAATCGATTTTTCTAAAAAAGAATTTTGGATTTTATTTTGTTTTATTTCTTTATTCAAATAATCATTTAAGTTCTTAATCGGATTGGTATTCTTTAAGTATTGATAATTAAAATCTTCCATCAAACGGTCGAATCTTGTAGTATTGAAATTTCCAGATCTCGTTTGGTATAGTCTATTTTTATCTAATAAAAGCACATCATTTTCATTAAAACGGTTTCCTGAAAATGGATTATAAACTCTTACTCTAAGATCTGGACTATTTTCTTTCGGTTTATCAGGATCCGTACTAATAAATAACTGATCTGTCACTATAAGTGATGACAAATATGCTTTACTACTTCTTGCTCTACAACGTGCTTTAAAAACAAACCCTTTCGCCATAAAATCTGATTTAGGCATTGTCCCTAATACTTTAAAAGGCTTATCTGAATAAATGCTAATTTCTACATCTTTGCTTGGATCATTCATATCGTCTACAGAAAAACTATCAACTTTATATTCAAGCATAGGTAACGCCAAAGCCTCAAGCAATGATGTTTTACCACAACCATTTTCTCCAACAAAAACATTAAGGCCTGATCCTTCCTCGGTTCCGTTCGGGACATTAAAATTATCAATTGTAAATAACCTATCGGGAGTAAACAATCTATAATTTCTTATTGCAATTTGCGAAATAAACATAATGATCGTTCCCCCAATCAATATATCAAAATAAATATAAGATATAAAAATTTGTTTTGTAACCGTTTCCGCAGAATTATGCCCTTTGTTTGTTATACATCAATATCAATTCAACACAGTTAGAGCCCGCACCATAAGCTTTACTCTTGCACTTTCATTACAAATAATTATATTAAAAGTTAAAATAAATCGAGTATCTTCTGATTCTCTTCAAGCCACTTACGCTGCTTTTCAAAATCAGGCATAATCGTGCGCACTCTTATCCAAAAATCTTTTGAGTGATCAGCAAATTCTATATGCGACAGTTCATGTGCAACAACATAATCTATCACGCTTAAAGGAGCCATTACCAATCTCCAAGTGAAATTCAATGTACCTTTTGGGCCACACGAACCCCATCGTCTTTTTGCATCTGTAATTCTTAATGAATTATATTTGAGCCCGGTTAATTGAGAATAGTATTCGACCCGTTCCTGAATAACTTTTTTAGCTTCGTGTTTGTACCACTGTATGATCTTTTCTCCTGCAATACTCAATTCTGTTTCAGGTAATATTAATTTTCCATTCTTTAAGACTACTTGCTGTTCCTCTTTTGAAATCTCCAACTTATAATTGTTACCAAGGAACATAAAACCCTCGCCGTTTGTAAATTGTTTTTCTTTATGAACCTCATTGCGGCGTGCAATTGCCTGTTTTTTTTCTGTTATCCATTTCCCCTTTTTTTCTACCAAGTCTTTTATATAATCAGTTGATGTGTTATAAGGGGCCCTAACAATCAGTTTTGCATCAGCAGTCACTACAAGAGCAATGGTCCTTCTATTAGAACGGATAATTTCATCAATTTCAATACTCATATCTTTGTCCTCCCGTAAATATGATAAGAGAGTTCTAAGAACTTTTGGGAAAGTTCTTTTCTTTTCGGCATTGCCTTTTGTCTAAAAACAGTAAGTAAATGAGATGCGATAAATGTTCTCAGTTGCTTTTGCTTGGTGTGGTTATTCCAAAAATCAACAATTTTTGTGTCTGTTTTTATCCTTTCTATTATATCTCTTGTTACGTTTATTAGATTATCTATATCTTCATTATCAATTTCAAAAATATCCTTCACACCAAAGATTTCTTTTTTCAATAACGCCATAAATGGAAACTCGGTTTTTGAATCAAATCCAAAGGTTTCCTCTCCCTCACGACCTCTACGAATTTCCTCCAGCAGCTTTTCCAGTTCCTCAGCGAGAACGTCCCAATTATTCTTATATTCATCGAGCAGTTTCTGTAACTTTTCTGCCAATCTCTCATATAGTTCCGGATCTTCCTCCGCATGGTTATTGATATACTCTCTAATACCATGAGTCAGTTCCTCCGCTTTCGCTCTGGGTGATTTCTTGCTTTTAATTTGTTCTTTAAATTCTTCTGATAAAATTGGCAAAGGCGGAATTTTGGGATCAACGCCATTCGTAATTAGGTGTTCTTCAATGATTGTACGCACTTTCTTGCTAACGTCTTTCAAGCTGAGCTTTGAATCGCGGTAGCGGTTGGCAGCTGTCTGGCTGATAAAACCCATTGTCTTCAGATCTTTTAAATACTTAAGGGCTTCTGTTTTCGGCAGCACCCTATCGATCACCTTCGTCAACTTTTTAAAAAGGGCTATAAAATCATTGCGGGTCTCTTCATCCGCCAGCTCATCAACAATTTCATCAATATAGTCAAGACTTTTTATTTCTAGCTTTTTTAAAAATTCCCTTATTTCAAGCAGGGTGTATTTTAATTCATCTATATCTTTCCCATCATCTTTCACAACTTCAAGAATTTCAGCAATATCCTTATCCTCATAGGCAGATAAAGCTTCTCTGAGATGTTTGGCAACGCCAACATAGTCTATAACAAAACCACAATTCTTATTTTTGGCTTTGCGATTAACACGGGCAATGGCCTGAAGGAGATTGTGGTTTTTTATAACGGTATCAAGATACATTACCTGCTCGATGGGGGCATCAAAGCCTGTTAAAAGCATGCTCTGGACTACAATGATACCGACATCTCCGGTTATCCCATTTTCATCTACAGCATCAAAGGGCAATTTGAAGCTTTTAATAATTTTCTCGTGCTCGGTTTCATCGGTATATTGTTTCAGATGAGGGGGATCATTTTCACCACCAGACATAATCGCCTCAACTCTCATCTTTTCAAGAGTTACAATATCTACTTCCTGAGTGTTTTTTTGCTTCAATTCAGAAATCTTTTCCTGTAGCAACTTATCGAAAGCGACCTTGTAGCGGTGGGCTGCTTCTCTGGATACGGCTACTACCTGAGCTTTGAATCCGTTAGGGAATATATGTTTTATATAGTGTTCCAGCATATCTTTTGCTTTATCCCAAATGGTTTCCTCCGCTTCTAGGTATCCCTTCCATGTATATTTCCCGAGAATCATCCTGCGCTGCTCTTCATCAGCATCGGCAAAGACATCCTCAAATTTCTGGTTCATTCCTTCGGCATCGGCAATAGCACTGTTATGGGTTCTACCCTCATATACAATTTCTACTGTAACCCCATCCATAACTCCTTGCTTTATGGAGTAAACATCTATGTATCTGCCAAAAGTTTTTTCTGTTTTGTCGATGGGCGTACCTGTAAAAGCTATTTTAACCGCATTAGGCATAGCTTTGGTAAGATTAGCTCCAAGCAGTTTGTATTGTGTCCGGTGAGCCTCGTCAATCATCACCAAAATTTTACTGGATTTGTTTAAGAGCGGAAATTCGTGTGCAAATTCTCTTTCCTGAAATTTGTGAATCATACCCATCACAAGTTCAGGAGTGTCAGTCCTAAGCAGTGCCTTTAGCGCCTCGATTTTTCTGGCAATTTTGATGGTATATCCTACACTTCTGGCAGTCTCAGAAAGCTGCTTTTCCAGGTCCGTCCGGTCTGTTATGAATACAACCTTGTAGCTGGCAAGCTCCGGATCCCTGTACATTTTACGAACAACAAACATCATCGTCAGGGATTTCCCGCTACCCTGGGTGTGCCATACGGTGCCGCCTTTAAGGAATGAAGTCTCTCCCGACTTTAAGCCATCAATTATTTTCCTTACCGCTCTGAATTGTTGATATCTCGGAACTACCTTGACGAGTTTACCTTTATCGTCTTCACGGAAAATTGTGAAAGATTGGATAATATCCAGGAGGTTTTGCGGCTGCAGCATCCCTTGGACAAGTACATGCTGGCTGGTCACTGATTCACCTGCGGTTTCAATCTCAGAGAGGGCAAAGGGATAAGGATCTTTCCATTCGATAAAGTGTTCAAACTCACCGGTAATGGTTGAGTATGTAGCCATTTGACGATTGGTAGCAACCATGAACTGGTTATAATAAAAAAGCTTGGGGTTTCCTTCCGCTGTTTCTCCTCTTCTGTTTTGATACCTTAATAACTGAATTATAGCCTCTCCCATAGAATCGGCAATAGATGGAGATTTACACTCGATAACTACCACCGGTATGCCATTGATAAAAAGAACAATGTCAGGAATAATATGCTTTTCTGTACCGGGAATTTTAACCTTAAACTGCGAGATGGCAAGATACCGGTTCTTACGCCTATGCTTATCTTTTTCTTTTATATCGGAGAAATCAATAAATCGGACAGTATCGCTCTTTTGTCCTGTTTTTCTGTTATCAGCAGAACTGTTTTCCAACAACCGTACGAGTATCTCCTGATTGGCTTCCAGTAGAGAATTGGCAGATGGGGTGGTGATTTCGCGCACCAGTTCGGGCAATTGGTCTTCTTCAAGCCAAGGGTTTATAGAAAGCAGAGCTGCCTTTAACTCCTTTTCTAATACCACATCACTAAAGGATTCCCGCAGAGTTATTTCCGGGTCGTATTTTCCAGTTTCTCCGGCGCGAATAACAGTCCAGCCCAATACTTCAAGCTGGCGCAACAAAGGTTCTTCCACATATTCTTTTTCATTAAGGATGACACTCATCTGATTTGCCCCCTTTATCCAATAAATGCGTTACTCTTACTTTTCCGCTTAGTAGGTCTTGCATTAAACCTTGCTTAATGGCTTTTAATTTATTGTAATATTTTTGCTCATCCTTAATGGAGTAATCAATTTTGTTTAATATATGAGAAATTCTTACTTGTTCAGGCTTACCCATAAGAGGTATTAACAATGTGGAAAATGTATTTTTATTTACTATCGGTACAGCCTGAAGACCTACTTCAATATCTAATTGTCTTTTTAAATATGCTAAACAAGCATAATAAATATAATTATAATCAACATTTTCCGAGCAAATTATTGTGTTAATTTGCTGATTTGTGGCACATTCATGTTTTATAATACCTATTTTCCCTATTGTTGAACCTATACATACCACACATATAGAGTTTTTTGGAACAATTCTGGTAAATTTCATCCCTTTATCTGTAAGAGTTCTCTCTGTTTTACATATCTCTTTACCGGAAATATCAGAAGGTGTTACAAACAGGTAATTGCCACCAAAATTTCCTAAATCATTAGTAGATGGAGTATTTCCAGTAATAATTTTACCAATACTGTTAATTGGAACTATATCCCATTCCACTGGAATCCGGCCAAGGGGCGAATCCTTGAACTCATGTGTGGCCTCGCTCCGAATGTTGCCGTTTTCATCAATCCCTTTGGTCAGCAAATCCTGTAATAAACCTTGTTTTATGCGCCTGTATTTTGCAATAATTTTCTCGGTTTGCTCTATTGTATTATCAATGGTTGTAAGGATTTCGGCAATTTTTTCTTGTTCATATAAGTTGTCAGGAATATATATTTTTACATAATTTACAAATTCTTTGCTTAATCCAGGTTGTGCAGAACCTGTAATTCTATTTTTTATCTGTATCTGCCCATGATTATTTAATAATGAATAATATAAGTATTTTTGTTTAACTCTATCAGCTTTACCTCTTAATAAAAACAGATGTTCATTAATTGAGGCATTTTCGTAATCTTTATTATAATATCCAACTTTTCCAGTATTTGCACCATCTTTATTAATTAGTACCTCGTATCCAACTAACTTCCCCTTGTTCATTATTTTAAAGTAATCTATTGGAATTTTCTTTATATTGTCTAAAACTAGCCTGCCATTTGAAGATATGTTTTCACCACCAAGGCTTGGAATTTCACCTGATACTGTTGTTGCCCCACCAACAGGTCTTTGTCCGCTCTCAATCGTATCTAATATATTTACAAGTATACTTTCTCTCCATTCACCCATCACACATACCCCAGCTTCTTTAAAAAGTCATCCAGCACTGCAGAGGTTCTTTCCCTTTCGGCCAAGAGTTCTTTTGCAGAAACGACATACTTGTCCCACAGTTTTTCAAGAATGCCAATAACCTTATTCAGTTCAGCATTCCAGTATTTTTCTAGCTCTTCAACCAGTGTATCATAAAGTTTTTCTAAAATTAAGGGTTTTGCTTCCTCTTCGGTGAATTCAGTACGCTTCTGCTCTATTTTTTCAGCCAACTCGTTCTCTTTTAATTTATGATTTTTTTTCATCTGTTTGATTTTCTTTTCTCTGTCAGTAATTCCTTTTAATATTTTCTCCCATTCGGCTGCCTGGTTAAGGGCACTTTTGGTACCAGCGTCTTTCAGGTCTTTTATCAATTGTTTTATAGCTGCTTTTACAGTCTTTGCTGTTTTCTCCTGTTCTTCTCCTTCCTCTTCTATCAGCTCTATCTCAATACCGTCAATATAATCTGAAAGCTCATTCTCTTGTTCTATTATGCATTCTTCAATTCTTTCCAGCTCCTCAACTTCGGCTGAAAAATACTTGTTCTTTATGTATTCGTCAGGGATCAACGAAGAAGTCCACCCCTGGGCAACAATCGTTTTCAAGGCATTCTTGGTCTGAATTGTCTCCCGCACCGTAATGGTTTTGTCGTTAGCATCGTCATAATCCTTATACTCACGAATAAGATAGCTGTGTTCCCACCAGTTCACAAAAATTCCGGCGCTTTGAAATATATCCAGAATCCCAAAAGAAGAAAGCTTTTCCCTCAAGATGGCAATATAACTCCTTCTGAATTCAGCAATGTCTTTTTCTGAATTAAGTTCACTGATTTTGGAAGAAGCCGCTTCCCAAAACTTCTCAAGTTCCATTTGGATAAGCTGGTGGGCTTCTTTCACCCCCTGATGGTTATTGACAGTCTCTTTTATCTTTTCCTTTGTGCTTAATTCCGGCCTGAAATCATAGTAGTCGGAGTCCCGGTCACAAAAAATATCTGATTCCTGAATCAAATATTTTTCAAGCACTGGTTTATAAAGAGCTACTTCTCTTTTAGGTATACCACCAATCAAATGCGCCTTGACATCTTCAATTTCCGGTTCAGGAGTATTGTCAACATAACGCCTGATGTTGAGGTTATAATCTTCTTTTCGGATTTCATCCAAAGTTACAATTCGCGAATACTTGGGCTGTTCGATCTTATTGTGGAAAACGTAGGTTATCTTCTCAATATCCTCCGGCCTTAGGTAATTCTGATTACGGCCTTCTCCGTATTCTACATCGGCATTGATAAATAGAATCCTTTCCTTCATGAATTCCGGCTTGCTTTTATTCACTACCAGCACACAGGCAGGAATTCCTGTACCATAGAAAAGATTCGGCGGTAAGCCAATAATCGCTTCAATGATATCGTCCTCCACAATACCTTTGCGTATTTCTTTCTCCTGTCCGCCCCTAGAGAGCACGCCATGGGGCATGATTGTCGCCATCATCCCATCCTTTTTCAAGCTGGCTATCATGTGCTGCACAAACATCAAATCCGCCTTTTTGCCTGTTTCCGGACAGAAACCATATTTAAAACGGTTGGGAAACTCCATTTTCTTGCGGCTGTAATTTTGAGAGAAGGGTGGATTAGCAATAACCCGGTCAAACTGCATTATAAACCCGTCTTTTCTGAAAACAGGATTTTCCAGCGTATCATCATTTTCAATATGGGCATCAGGAATATTATGCAAAATCATGTTCATTTTGCATATCGACCACACAGTGCCATTGTTGTCCTGACCATAAAGGGCTAGGTTTGAGTCATCTTGTCCCTGCTCCGCAACATACTGCTTCGACTGGATAAGCATGCCACCGCTTCCGCACGTAGGGTCATAGACCGTATTCCCTTCTTGAGGCCTGACAATATTTACGAGTAAACGAACTACCTGCGAAGGCGTATAGAATTCGCCGCCCTTTTTGCCAGCGCTGTCTGCGAAGTCCTTAATCATATATTCATAAGCTGCACCCAACAAATCCGGAAAAACAAAATCATCATTTGTTAGTCTATATTTATTGAAATGTGCTATCAGGTCAATCAGCTTGTTATCCGGAGTTTTACGCGAATTACCCTTTTTAGCATTGAAATCAATATCCTTAAGCACACCACCGAGCTCGGAGTTATACTCTTCTAGCTTGCTCATGGCAATGTTCAGCTTATTACCCACATCTTCTTTCAGATTCAGAATCCCGCCGTTCGGATCATCCTTTAATCTCCAGCGAGCTTCTTTGGGCACAAAAAAACTGCCGCCATATTGACCGGGATCTTCAACAAGTTCTTCAATTTCTTCTTTCGAAAACCCTTCTTTTTCCCACTTCTCTCGTACTTTTTGCTGTTCTACCTCAAATTGGTCAGAAAGACGCTTTAAAAAAAGCATACCAAAAATATATTCCTTAAACTCGGAGGCATCCATTTTACCCCGCAGTATATCAGCTGCCTTGAGTAAATGATTTTCAAGTTGAGAAAGAGTAAGTTTAGCCATTTTTTCACCCTCTATAATCTATTTTTCTTTCTTCATTCGCATATCTTCTGGTTTTGGTGAATTTTTAGGTATTGCCCATATATTACCAAGCCGCATTGCTCCTTGAATCCGTCCCTGCGCACATAAAACCTGCACTCGGCGGACGGTAATATTCCATTTTTGGGCAGCTTCTTTTGCGGTCATATACTCCATTATTTCACACCTCTAAAGTGTATAATTACCCAAAAATATTATATTCGTAAATGCGAATAATTTCAAGGAGAGTTACTATTCTCCATCATAATCTTTACATCCATCCTGTCTCCTCAACCCCTATGAAAAAAGGCCGTTATCTATTCTGACAACTCAACCCTACCAATTTTTGAGTTCAAATTTTACCTCAAAAATAATCGTCGATTTGTTTCCATGTACGTATTTTGGACCTTTAGGTTGAGTAGACAACTTGGATGTACTTCCGGAAACCTAGTAAAATAAAGGCTTACAGCCGCGATAGAGTAGAGCAGTGGGGTTTCCACCGCCCCCTCATCAAACCGTACATGCGA
>ENA-UPAD01002957-UPAD01002957.1-bioreactor-metagenome-genome-assembly--contig:-NODE-2957-length-10508-cov-6.487611_pt1 | contig 10508 bp, 5 predicted proteins | sample MGYA00238179_ERZ772710 | MGnify/ENA primary metagenome ERZ772710 (study PRJEB29004, sample SAMN07631245) | bioreactor metagenome | isolation source: Switchgrass digestor | place: USA: Dartmouth...
ATTTTACCTTTAGGGCAAAGACCCAGTTTAGGAGCATGATTGACGTTCCACCTTGATAAGTGAAGAAAACGAGAGTATATTAAGGGAGGAGAATGTTATGGTGAATTATAAATTCAGCGTTATAGTAGCGGACGACGAGAAGTTGATAGCAAAAAATATCGCGGCGAATATTAAACGCGCTAATCCGGCCTTTGAGGTAACCGGTATTGTAGGCGATGGGCAGGAGGCTTATAAGCTTACGAAAAATCTCTTACCGGACGTTGTGTTCTGTGATATAAAAATGCCGGTGATGAACGGAATTGAGTTAATTACGAACATTTCCGAAAATATACCGTCCGTTAAAACGGTTATTATCAGCGGTTATAGCGATTTCCAGTTTACACGCACCGCTATACAGCAGCGCGCGTCGGATTATTTGCTAAAACCGGTAAGCTTCGCCGATTTGCAAAATACTTTGCAAAAATTGGAGCGCGAACTTCTGGCTACAAAAAACGAGCTTTCAACATGTTGCAGGAACTCGGCGGATATAGTTGAAAGCGTTAAGGCATATTTGCGCTATAATTATAATACAAATATAAAATTCACGGATATAGCTTCCGAGTACGGGTTTTCATCCGCGTATCTCTCTCATATTTTTAAAAAGCACACGGGTACGTCATTGGGAAAATACCTTAAAGAATACCGGATTAATATTGCGAAGAAGTATTTGCAGGGCAGCAATTTGCAAGTAAGTGAAATTGCCAATAAAGTTGGATTTATCGACCAGTTTTATTTTAGTAAATTTTTTAAAAAGGAAGTTGGCACTAGCCCAATGCAGTATAGGGAGCAAACTAAACGGGCAACAGAATCAACTAAAAACCTGTACGAAATGACATTACCGGATATAGATTTATAAGTTTCCTAACGCCAAGAAAAGCTCTTGGCGTTTCTTTTTGCTCCATTGGAAAAAGGACAGCCGTCGGCTGTCCTTTTTCTGTGTCTTCATAAAAAGTAGGTTCATTTGTAATAACTATTTGTAAATAGTCACAACTTTCGTTTCACCGTCCCACAGCACGTTAGCGCCTAGTTGTTCAGCAATGTAGCGTAAGGGAACGAATGTGCGGTTGTTTATGAGCTCCGCCATACCCATGTTGTTTGGAAGGCTCTTGCCTAACTCAAGGGTGATAGTTTTGCCGTCCAAGGTAATTGTAACTGTCCTTGTCACGCTGTCCCAGTCGACTTGTGCGTTCAGCGATTCAGCTATCGCGCGCAGCGGAACAATTGTTCTATCGTTACGAATTACCGGGGCTACATCCAGGTCAGTTTTTTCATTGTTCACAGTAATCTCCGACTGCCCTATTTGCAGGCTTACTTTTTTGAGATTGTCGGAAACAATCAAGCTATGTTCTCCGGCAGACGGTGAGTAGAATGTAAATGTTCCGTCGTCGTTAAACTCTCCGCCCAACTGCCTGTAGGTTCCGGTTTCCTCATCAAAGATTATGCCCGTAAGCGCGTTTTTCTGTGCTTCGGTCAGTTTCATACCTGACAGATCTACAGTTACTTTAAATAGTGCTTCGGAACTCAAGATTTCCTTGTTATCAACCGTAAGGCCGATTTTGTAAGATACTTTCGTAAGCTCCTTGTTCAGCGGATCTGCTTTTATGAGGGTTTGAAGCGTTTCCTCGGGAATACTGCTCGGAGTTAGATTAAGGGTAACTTTTGATTCATGACTTAAGCCAAGAGCTTTAAGCGCTTCTGACGTAAGAGAAATTGTATTATTACCCTTTACAATTATCAGCTCTTTGCCCGCTTTTGTTACTTCAAGCAAATCTTTGCCTGCAAGTTTTACACTTCCGATATTATTGCCTAATGAAATAACAGGGTTATTGCCTTTTTTCAAAGAGGCGGAAATTGCTTGTGACGATTGTCCTTCGTTTATGGTTCCCAAAGTCTTTGGCTTATCGGTGCTTGGATAACTTGGATTGACCGGCTGATTGCGGATTGCCTCAAAAACGGCCTTAAGCTCCACATCGTTATCGGGCATCATAAATGTTACGGGGTTTTGCGTATACTTCTCTCCGGTCAGAGTAACACCGCTTATTACCTGCCATTCCTTAAACCGATACCCTTTCAGCGGAATAGCTGTTACCGATACGTATGTTCCCTCATTAAAGCTTCCGGTTACGGATGTTTCGGACGTCTGTGTCGTGCCTAACGTTACTTTTCCGCCCGATCCGGCGTTAACATTTACGGTAAATTCTGACGTAATTTCCTCAAATACCGCCATAATTTCTACGTTTTCGGCCGGCATGTTGAATTCCGCGGAGTTGTCGTTTATGCGGGAGAGTGTAACATCACCTCTTATTACTTGCCATTCTTTGAAAGTGTAACCTGCGTCCGGCGTGGCCGTAACAGTAACGAGATCACCCTGCTGCGCGTAGTTAACGTTCGCGATTGCCAGTCCGTTTCCTCCGCTTGTTACAACAATGGTATATGTAACCGGAGGAGTCTCCTCTTCTTCCTGCACAGCCAGGAGTTCTGCCTCACGTACAGTAAAATACGTTCCGTCCGCTTGCTCAAAAGTGAAACGCACTTTTGATGTTGTAACCTTGTCAAAGAAAATCTCTGTAATCAATTCTATCTCGTTACCTGCAAGTTCTGCGACTTCAACCCATTCACCTTCAACAAAGGCTTCGAAAGTAAGTTTTTCAGGCAACGCAGCAGGAGCATCATCGAAATAAACAACCGCAGTATCTACAGCTTTTGGCTTTTCTGTTTCATACTCAAGCCAATGGACGTTTCCTTCGAATTCTTCGGAACTCCAACCTTTCCCCCCATCAATACTACCATCTACTGTATCATATACATCATCCATAGGTACGGTAAATGTCTGGTACCTACCTACCTCATCCTTATGGCCTACGCCGAAACCGCCTGATTTCGGAGCGCCAGGTGACAGGTCAATAACTCCCTTATCCGTTGTAACTATAAGCCATCCTGTGCCAAGAGCTTCATGGTAGGAATCGCCTGTATCCATATTAGTCATCTTGCCATAGTACTCGGTAATACCAGGGATATTGGTTGTTGGCCAAAGATAATGGTTCCTCTGGTCACCGTTTCCACTGGTTTCAACCTGTGAAAGCACTATGGCATAACGTTTTCCTGGTACCAGTCCGGAATATGGCAGTTCTATTGTAGTAAGGCCACCTAAATTTACATTGCCTTTCGGCACTATTTTTTTAACCAACGGAGCTCCTACAGTATGATTTCCTTCTACATCGTAAAGGGCTACGACAAGATCGTTAAGTGGCAGATTGCGCGTAGGTGTTTCTCCTTTCTCACTTGCGCATATCGTAACCGAAACAAGGTTTGGTGACGCACTTCCCGAAGAAGATGCTTTGCGTCCCGGATACGTATTGCCTTCCGCATTGCCTATAAGGTTTGCTGTATTGAACGCCCTTAAAGCATAGATTGAGAATGCTTTCCCTGCAGGAACTACAGATACAACACGAAGTTTTGTAGTCTTAACCAAATCAAATGTAATGGTATTAAGGTTAGCTGCCGGGCTAGACGGCCGTTTTACAGCATTTGAAACATTCTTCCATGAGCTTCCGTCCCAATACTGCACTGTTTGTGAGTTCGGGCACACAACCACATGGTCTCCCTGTTCGTTTGGCTCATATAGGTAATATACTTCAAGAGTGTTCACATATCTTGCCTCTCCGAAATCTACTCCATACCATGCGCTTGTATCAGGCTTAGATGTCACGGCGGAAAGAGTTCCGGGAGTAGATGTAACCGGATTGCTCAAAGGAGCAGTGAGGTTTGAGTCTTCTTGCAGATTTTCACCTATGCCTGAGGGGTAGGCCTGTGTTCCTGGTTTTGAAATTACCGGGCTAACACCTGTGCCTGTTCCGGCGGATTCACCGACAAGCATCAAACCGTCTACTGCAAACGTAGATTTACCATTGCCTGCAGGCCCTGTGATAATTTCAATATATTTAATGTCGGAGAGAGTCAGACTTCCCCTTACGGTACGGCTAAACTGCTCATTTTCACCCGAAAGATTCAACATAAGATGTTGATACGAATATCTCGGTTCACTTACGGGAAGGTTTATTGGATCCATGAACGGCAGTTTGGGCGAATATTCATTGTACAATCTTGAATAAATATTCCGCATTTCATACCCTGTTTTACCGTTTGAAAAAACACAATCAAAGGGGATGTCTTCTCCAAAGTCTGTTTTTAAAACATCCACGCCTTCGCTAAGTATGTCGCTGACCTTCTTCTGGTACCATTTTACGGCTTCGCTATTGGTAAAATCCACAATTGCGCAATAAGACAAAAGGCCGTGCCATAAATCATCTGTATAGACACTGCCGTCCTTTTGCTTGACGAAATACCCCTTTTCTGTACCCTCCCTGAACATATCTGTTTTTATGGTTACATATGGATTAATCCACAGACAGATTTTATAACCCTGTTCTTTCAGTATATTCAACATCTCAACCCTATCAGGATAGAGCTCTTCATTCCAAACAAAATCACACCACATATCGTCTCTCAACCAATAGCAATCAAAATGCATAACATCACAAGGAATGTCTTCCCTTCTGATGCGCTCTGCATCATTAAGTGTGCTTTCTCTTGAGTTGCCCTTGAAACCTGTTGAATACCATAGACCAAAAGACCAATCAGGCGGAAGGGCAGCAGGACCTGTAAACTGAATGTAATGGGACAGTATCTCCTTTAAGCTATCCCCTGTCAGGATATAATACTCTAAAGAATTTTGGGGCGCATTTATGCTGATGGAAGCCATGGACTTGCATCCAATATCAAACTCAGATATGAGATGTGAATTTAGGAACAAACCATAGCCATATGAACTAATATAAAATGGAATGTTCTTATAGGATGTCGCATCACGGCACCCTAATGTATCAGTATTCTTAATTACAATACGCTGGCCCCGTTTGTCAAACTCCGTAAATCTCTCTCCCAATCCGTAAATATGCTCATCATAGCGTAGGGCAGCACAAATATTTGTACTAATAATATTTCCGAAAGAATCTGTCGTGTAGCCCATAGGTGGAATTCTATCTTCACCTTCTCCTACTGAGTTTACATCGTTGAAATTTTCTTTATAGATAACCTGTCCCCCGACATCATTTATCATGAAAGAAAAAGGATTTTTACCGATAACAAGGGTTTTGCCGCCGTGCTCAACTTCCAGGCTCTCCCCGGTGTTCCGGACAATAACATTATCCATAGGTTTTAGATAATCATGGTTCACGAAATCGTACTCAGGTGCACTGATTTCTCTTCCTAACCGTATTCTAATTATATCGTTGCAAAAGAGACTAATCATTATGGTAAAAGTATTCTCTTCCTGGTCTTCCACGATTAAATTCAATTCGTGGTTTTTTTGAGAAAAATCTTTCAATTTAGCTGCGTAGTGGTAAATTAAATTCCTATTTTCCATTCATCATACTCCTTACTGTTATATTACTCCTTACTGTTTTTTTCAACATATTTAATAAGCGCCTTTGCTTCTTCAACTGTTTCTGTTTGGGTGTGAAGATATAGCCCCTTTGAAGAGAGCTGATCCAGCAAAATAGGGATATCGTCTGGCGGAGCCATAATAATCAGTGATTTCCCCGCTTCCTGCATACGTTTCAAAACATGTATATAATTGGAGGGCGGCAACTGCCCCTCAACATATGTCCATTGAATGGCTTTCAGCCTGGAAAGCTCAAGAAGGTAATGAAGGTGCCTCTCCTGTTCAATGCCGTCAAAGTGATATACCGGATATTCCAGCCATTCAAGCTGTTGCTCAATTTCAGGAATAACAAATTCTTCAAACATTTTAGGAGAAAACATTACAGACATGTCACATTGCATATGGTTAAGCCGGCCCGGGGCCAAAAGATGCATCCATGCATGGGCCCCACCTCCATTTATATCGAGTGTAGTATTATAGAACAGCTCACTGGTTTTTACCCAGGCTTGATTTATCAACCTAATAGCTTCTTTAAGCTGTTCAGGTTCTTCAATCATATCTAATAATACGTTTTCCGTCCCGTATAAGTGCCCAATGGCATCAAGGGTGCCACAACTATCAGGCATGCCGATAAAGAAATTGTCCTTAGCATTTTGCGCAAGGTAGCTGGTTATTTCCAATTGCTTATTAAGTGGTTCTTCCGTATAAGTGCTTTTAACGTCCAAAAGACTTTTCCAAACAGGATCAAACCAAATGGTATCATTGCCATAATCCGGTTTGGCACCGAAGTATTGGCAATGCCCCGATGTGCCATAATTCTGAAAAACTATCGGCAAAGCTTCACCACCCAGAAATGTGCGTTCAAGCCTGGTAAGAGCATTTTCCAGAATGGTTTCAGGGTCCTCCCAGTATCTTTTCAAAGCTTCAGGATCGCCCGTCAGGTCTTTATCATTATGAAACATGGAAATATTGGCCCCTTTCTCTAAAGGGGCAACAACAGCTATACACGCCCTGTCTATAACCTCTCTCTCCCAAAATGCATATAAGCGTTCTCTTACTTTATCAATATCAGGCTTTAATCGCATAACACCACCTCAAAGGTCATTATTTCCGCAGGCTCAATAATGAAATCCAAGGTACCGTCCTGTATTCCGAGCCTTGAAAGGCGTCTCTCGGCGAGGTTAACCAGGTATACTTCACGAACATTATCAGGAACAGCGAGCCGGACTTTCCTATCCTCCTGAGCTATACTGTACAGCCTCAAAACAAGGCTTTCTCCCCTTTCTGACATCTTAAAAGCCGACATCCTTACATCCCATGGCAAATCTGAAATAAAAGACAGTGGGTTTGCAGCCAATTCAACATCACCCGAACTCTTTCTTAACTGGTGGGCATAAGAAGGATAAATAAACTTGGTTAAAAGCGAATATGCTCTTTCTTCATCATCTGCCTTATGATAGGTAATGCTGTATTTAAAACTATGTCTGCCTAACAGTTGGGCATCGGGAGTTTCAATCTCCCAGCCCCCATGGCCTTTTCTTGTAATAAGGTCCATCCTTGAAAGCCAGCCTACACTGCGAAGCAAGGTGATTCTAAGCACAGATTGGTTATCTACATTTTCAGCCTCATATTCGGGTAAACCATCAGTAATAGCAGATAAGCAATTGCCGCCGTCAGAAAGCTTAATTACCCCATGGGCCGGATGGGTTGACTGGGGGTATTCTGCCCAGGTCTCAGGAATATCCATCTCAATACTTCTTTTTACCATGCCAAAACAATGTTCAGCCTGACTTACATCTGTCAGAATTCCTGACGGGAATTCAGCCTGCAACCTGTGGTCACATGAGTTATTCTCAATTTCGGTTGTAAAGTCAACACGGTCAATATCCTTTAACAAGGTCACCTCCATCACAACCGGTGACGGTACAAGCTTTGAACTCCTCCTTTGCCTGTCTTCCGTAAGTTTTTCCGGAAGCAGCATATTTCCTTTAACAACTAAACTTTGGTAAATTGGCGTTGAGATTTTCTCTATCCTGGCACTCTCCGGTTCAAGGCCATAAATACTGTCATGTGCAGGCCAGGAATACGTGTATTCATCACCTGCATCTCCTTTATCCACCAGACGGTTGACACCATGGTACACTTTTCCTGTTTTCTTATCTACCACTTTGAAAGAATCACCCTCAAAGGATACAGAATAATACGAATTTTCAATACTGTTATTCTGTCCGCTTTGAATATATGCCGGTGTTTCTTTCTTTTCTTCTTCATTCCGGTAAACATTGAGTATATGGAATCCGCAATCATAGCCGGGAAGAAGCAGTCCGACCTTTAACCTGTTAACCTTGTAAACTTCAGGAAGGCTTTCATCCAGATAATCCGTATAATAAGCCTTGCCGGAAGACAAAATAACATGATCAATTTCTCTTCCCTGGTCATCAATAATTTTTAGTGCTTTTGGAACAGGGGGATGTTCTATCCGGTCTTTGTAGTCTTCAATTATAGATTTTTCGTAGTTCACTTTCTGTATTAAAATCCGGTCTAAATCTATATTAACCTCAAGGTATGAAGGCTTCCTATCCTGGGTAGGCTCAAATATCATCAGTTGAGCATCCGCAGCTTTACCGCTTCTCTTGGCAATTTGTTCAATCCTCTTCCAGCTATCGGAAATCAAGGTGTATTGAAGCTGCTTAATGCTTTCATATCTCGTCATCATTTCAGCGTGTACCGCATCTATGCTGCATCCGCAGATACTGTCATGGGCATGGTTTTCCAATATTTTCTTCCACAAGTAGGTCAAATAGTTTTGCATGCCGCTTTGTCCACCGGAAAGAAGCTCCCATACTAAAATAGGTTCAAGATATTTTTCCATATTTGTTTGGACAATGTGATTATTTTGCTTTATGGGCATTCTTGTTGACAATGTTCCTCCAAGCAGCATGTTCCGGTGTCCATACCTAAACTCACCGGAATAGGTTTCCAGTTCCGGCAGTTCTTCTTTTAGTTCTTTTATAAACTTATCAAGTGTAGTCAGCTCAATCTGTATATTTTCATGGCTTTCATTAAATGCCTTTACAATCTCCACAATATCTCCCTGTGCAATGATATGGTCAGAACCGTTCATAAGCAGCACGTGGCGGTTTGTGGACCTATCCCTAAGGTTTGAAATCATTTTCAAAAGCCTGGGATTACTGATGGACGGATCACTGCTGAGCCTTCCGCTGTTGCCGTAACCGCATGGCATGTGAATGCACAGGATTTTTGATTTCTTATGGGGTGAGGACCAGTAAAATTCCGTCTTCTTCATAAAATTTGCCGTTCCTCGCCAGAATATCATAGTATCCATTCCCAGACCTTTTATGATTTGGGGCATTTGCTGGGGATGACCGAAAGAATCAGGTAAATAGCCAATTTGCATGGAACCGCCCATATCAGACAATATTTTTTGTCCTACAAGATAATTTCTAATATGTGATTCCCCACTGACCAGCAATTCATCAGGCAGAATATACCATGGACCGCATATTATTTTGCCGTTTTCAAGGGCTTTTTTTAGAAGCTCCCTTTTTTCCGGCTTTATCTCCAAATAATCTTCTAATACTATTGTTTGACCGTCCAGCATAAATGAAACATATTCAGGATCGCTTTCAATAATATCCAATAGTCCGTCAATAAGCCTTACGAGCTTAACCCTGAACTCTTCCCTGGAAAGATACCACTCCCTATCCCAGTGAGTATGGCAAATCATGTGTGCTTTGATGTCTTTCATCTTTTATCTCCTCTCCCATTCGTGTATTCTCGGCAAACGCTGCCCAACCTGCAAAAGAGGGTCAAACGGTTTATGGGGCTCTGTCTGGTACCAGTAGGCTGTACTGGAATAATCATTCGAGAGCTTATTTGCGTGTCCATGCTCAATTGTCACTCTAATAGAGGTATCAAAATAAATAGGATCCCTTATATGCAGCCTGTACATGCTGTTTTTCCCGCCATATTTAAAACCTGCTCTATCTCCGCTGTATAGAGTGATTCCATGGTACGGCGAGTAAAACTCCTGAGTAGGTCCAAAGGCAGCATTAAAATAGTCTTCAGTGCCGGTTCCATGAAGAGACGGAGGCCAGGGTTCACCGTCAATAAATATCATGTCGTCCCCTTCCCCGTACCATTCATTGGCCTGAGGCTCAAACACGTCAATATTTAAATTGCAGCCTACAAATTTACCCTTTCCAACTGCATCAAGAATCACATAGTTGTCCTTTCCGTCCCTGTTCCTGGTAAGCCAGGCTTTGGGATACCACTTAGGTTCCTGTGGAATGTTGGCCTTTTCCCTGTCAAGAAGGCCGGGCTCAATGGGTGCCCATCCCCTGGTATTTACCTCCCTGCGCCATTGTGCATGGAAATATCCAATCTCACCTGGCAGTTCAGAGTATTCCTCATAATCAATGTAAAAATAAAAGTTGGTATGGTTTTCACAATTGCTTTCTATAGTAAAAACAGCTTTTTCCCTAAAAGGCATAGGAAAATAGCAACTCAATCCCCTTCCGTCCTGGGGGTTCATGGCAAAAGCGGCTGATGTAAAATTTTTGCGCAGTCCAAAACCCATTCCAAAAAAATCTCCCAATGGGACTTCCACACTTGCTTTTTCTTCACCGTCCCAGTACATCCTTAAAATCAGCTTTCTTAAGTTAAATGGTTCCTCAATCCAGTTTTCATCACCTGTCCAGTTAGTCATCCAGATATGGCGTATGATCCCACAACCTGTTATTTCAGCAATTACTTTTGTTTCATTAGGCTCAATATCTACCCAGTCGTGGTTTCCTCCGCTTTTATCGTAACTTGACACGCGGCGGCTTTTACAGTTTTTAAGTAGAAAAAGGCTCTCCAAACTACTGCCTGAAAGCATTTCAGTACCTCCTTTCAACTGTTACCTTATTAGGAAGAACCTGTACCCTGTAGTTCTCTCCCCGGTACACCATATTGAATTTTAAGCTTTTCCAGGACTCAGGCAGTCTTGGATTAAAGGAAACTT
>ENA-UPAD01002970-UPAD01002970.1-bioreactor-metagenome-genome-assembly--contig:-NODE-2970-length-10452-cov-7.502164_pt1 | contig 10452 bp, 9 predicted proteins | sample MGYA00238179_ERZ772710 | MGnify/ENA primary metagenome ERZ772710 (study PRJEB29004, sample SAMN07631245) | bioreactor metagenome | isolation source: Switchgrass digestor | place: USA: Dartmouth...
GCTTTGGATGCCGAATATGGGCTTGAAGCATGTACCGGCGTTTCTTCGGTGAACATCAAATCCGGTCTGTCTATAGGAAGATCCCCATAAACTTCATCCGTAGATACCTGATGAAATCTTCCTATACCGTAAATTCTGCAGGCATCCAGCAATACTCCTGTCCCGATTATATTCGTCTGTAAAAAGACTCCAGGATCTGTAATGGATCTGTCTACATGGCTTTCTGCGGCAAAATTTATCACCACATCCGGTTTTTCTTCTTCAAACAGCTTATAGACCAATTGCCTGTCGGCTATGTCACCCTTGACAAATCTGAAATTCTCTTTTTCCATCACAGGTTCAAGGGTTTCAAGATTTCCTGCATATGTAAGTTTATCAAGGCAAATAACCCTGTCCTCAGGATATTTTTCCATAATATAATGAATAAAATTTCCTCCGATAAATCCGGCTCCGCCGGTTACTAATATTTTCATATCGATACCTCGTTTTTCTTTAATTTATTTTGGCATAAGTATGGTTTTCCATATCAACATATGCTTGGATTACAGCATTAATAAAACTTCTGCCTTTACGCTAATAAGAAAGTATAGTTGCACTGTTAAATTTTGTCAATAGGAACGCGAATAATATTTTTTTAATTTTCTTTCCTGTGAAAGTCAATAAAGATATACAAAATATGGCATTTCTATTGAAAAACTATACTGACCTATATTACTTTGAATCCAGAAAATAGTACAAACGTACTAAATTTATAATAACATATACAACTTATTTAGAATAGTATGATTTTTTTAATTATTAACTTAATTTAGTTGAACGTAAATGATTATAAATCTTTTTTCTTAGAAAATAATTATAAAATTTTTAGATTATTATAATACTGAAATTAGCTTTGAATAATAAAAAAGAATTGGGCTATCGGTTTCGTCCGTCATGATGCCCTTTGCCAACAATCCATAAAAATATCTCACGGATTTCATGTACGATTGAGAACATTCTTTCTATAATTTCTCCGCCTGGGTTCGTTTTTACATGGATGTTGCTTCATTCACAGAAATTTCATGAAGTATATATACTATCAAAATAGCAAATTAAGGAACCATTTTCTTGAAATTTAGTCTAAATAATACATCAAGAAAAGGTTCCTTCTTAACAGGCTTTAAAATTAGATTAGTATTGCATATTTGGCTTGCAATTTATAAAATGAAAAATTTCAACTTATTTTAACTTTCTAACATTTCATATCTTACAAAAGCAAAAACTTTTAATATAATGCTTTTATGATGCGGATCCATTCTATTTCAACTCTGTAACGCTTTTAATTATATGTTGCATCATAATTAATATAATAAGGCGATACATATATATCTTCAATGTAATTATATACATTTTAATGTAATTATATATATTTCCTGTTCAAATCTTATATTGAAGGCTAAAACATGTTGTATAATAAATATTTATTTATAAATAAAATCTATGTCACTGTCTCTCAAATAAGGGGCATTTTTGTCCTTAACGGATAGTATGGGATCTTTTATTCCCCAATCTATGTTTATATCCGGGTCATCCCAGCGGATACTCCTGTCTGCTTCCTTATTATAATAATTATCAAGTTTATAAATAATTTCTACATTATCGGTCAAAGTCAGGAATCCATGGAGGAAACCTCTGGGAATAAGAATTTGACGATAATTGTCTTCCGACAGTTCTACAGCCGCCCACTTCATATAGGTAGGTGAACCTTTTCTCATATCCACCGCCACATCAAGAACAGTCCCCCGTATGCACCGGACAAGCTTTGCCTGAACAGCCTCCCCTTTTTGAAAATGCAAGCCCCTTAATGTTCCTTTCTTGGCAGAAAACGAATGATTTTCCTGTACAAAGTTATAATAAAGCCCTGCTTCTTCCAAATATCTTTTCGACCAGCATTCCATAGTCCATCCTCTGCTGTCACCGTGTAAAACAGGTTCAATAATGTATAAATCTTTAACTTTTGTTTCTATAATGTTCATCTTGCAAGCTCCTTGTTATCATTGATTATTTATTATATTTACAGGTATCAATTGGTTTAGCATAAATATTAAGAAATTTATTTGTAAATATTGTAAAAACCCATATAAAATTTTAACGCATAAGCTTTCAAAAATAGTATAGCTTATGCTTGGTATTAATATTTTAGTTATTATTAACATAACTATAAAATCAATTAATATCTTATAAAATATTTCCTTATGTGTCCAATAATATATTTTTGGTTACATCATACCATCATACAAAGTATTTTATTAAAATATCGTCGTTCCATATTTAAGTCAATATAAAATCTTACCTTCCGCCACCTGCATCAGATGGGCACCGTATTTGGATTTTGAGTAGTTTTTTGCCGCTTCCATAAGTTTTTCTCTTGTAATCCAGCCGTTTATAAATGCAATTTCCTCAAGGGCAGCTATTTGTATACCCTGCCTGTTTTCAATTACCCGTACAAACTCGGAAGCATCGTTTAGGGAATCTATGGTCCCCGCATCCAGCCAGGCATACCCTCTTCCCAGTGTTACGACATTTAAGGAGCCGTCCTCCAGATACATCCTGTTAAGATCTGTAATTTCAAGTTCCCCTCTTGCAGACGGTTTAACCTTTTTGGCAAATTCACAAACACGGTTATCATAAAAATACAGCCCCGTAACACAGTAATTTGATTTAGGATTCTTAGGCTTCTCCTCTATTGAAATGGCTTTGCCGTTTTCATCAAATTCTATTATACCAAACCTTTCGGGATCGTCTACATAATAACCGAATATGGTTGCCCCGTAAGTTCTGGTTGCCGCCTCTCTTAAATGATTTTTAAGACCGCTGCCATGGAAAATATTATCCCCCAGTATCATGGCACAGGAATCTCCGTCAATGAATTTTTCACCGATAATAAATGCCTGTGCCAGGCCGTCAGGCGAAGGCTGAACTTCATAACTCAGATTAATGCCATAATTGGAACCGTCACCCAGCAACCTCTTGAAATTAGGAAGATCCGTGGGCGTCGATATAATTAGGATATCCCGTATTCCTGCCAACATCAAAGTAGAAAGAGGATAATAAATCATCGGCTTATCATAAACAGGCAAAAGCTGTTTGGATGTCACCATAGTAAGCGGATATAATCTTGTGCCGGAACCTCCGGCAAGTATAATTCCTTTCATAATCGGACCCCTTTAGGTTTTTAAATTTTGTCAAGCTTCAAATCAAAGCCCTGTTCGACAATAACATTTACTATTTTTTGTCTGACCGGATTGACATTTTTAAGCTTGGTTACCACCTGGTTACTGAAGCTGTCCACTCTTTTATTTGCTTCTCTCAAATCATAGTATGTCTTCATAATTTCATCGTAGTCTTTAATTAAATCCAAGTAATTATCAAAGCATTTGTATCCGTTTTCAAACATTCTGAAATTCATATCCATCCTGGGTTTCATCTGGGGATTCTGAGCAGGATATCCGAAACCCAGTCCCAGAGCGGGAAAAGTCAGCTTTGGTAAATTAAGCAGCTTTACAGTTCTTTTCGGATCGTTTAATATGCTGCCCAGATATACGGTTCCGAGTCCCATACTTTCTGCGGCGTTCACCACATTCTGAGCCATCAGGCAAGCGTCGGTAAAGGCCTGAAAGAAGCGATCCATATCTCTTATGCTTTCTTCATGACAATTCTTCTCTTCGGCTATCCGGCCGTTGCGGTATTGGTCGGCTACGAATATCCATATTTCAGGCATTCTTGCCACATATTCCTGCCTGCAGATATCTGCAAGTTCGTCTTTTTTTGCCTGATCCGTTATTCTTACGACAGAACATGCCTGCATTCCGTTGGAAGTAGCCGTACGGGCTGCCACCTGAATTAACTGATTCAATATTTCTTCAGGAACTGGCTTGTCTTCAAATTCCCGTATCGTACGATGCTGAAGCTGAGTCCTTATCGTATCATTCATTTTTTTGCCTCCTTTTTGGTGTAATTATAACATATACCGGTCCGCTTGTTAAGGGTGTCAGGTACTGTAAACAAACTGTTAACAAAGTGTCAGGCACCGTAAACAATTTGTAAACGACGTTCACAATTTGTTTACAGTGCCTGACACCATTACTGTTCCGCCATGACTGAAATCGGAAATCCCAGTTTCACTCTGAACTGGTCCCCGTCTATTTCCACCCTGAAAGTTCCGCCGCATGCCCTGGTAAAGCTTTCTGCTATTGATAAGCCCAGGCCGCTTCCTTCGGTGGATCTTGATTTATCTCCCCTGCTGAATCTTTGAAGTATTTCTTCGGCCGTAAAATCCATTTCATATGATGCCGTATTCTTTACGGTAACATTTACACGATTATTGATAATTTCCATATCAATATATATTCTTGTTCCCTGAAGCGAATATTTTAATGCATTTCCGATGATATTCTGGAACACCCGATAAAGTTTTTTGCCGTCGGAGTAAATATATACCGGATTCTCCGTAAGTGTAGTTTTAATACGCATATTTGATTTTTCAATATCATCCCCCATATCGGCCAAAGTCTGCTCTATAAGTTTTTTTAAATCCAGATACTCCAGATCCAACGGCAGGTTGCCGCTGGTACTTTTGGCAAGGTCAAAAAGGTCCGACACAATATTTTTTAGCCTTTCCGATTTTTCTGATAATATTTTGACATAGTCCCTTGCCGTCTCAGGCAGGTCCTCCTTTGAAAGGAGCTCCACATAACTTATTATGGAAGTCAATGGCGTTTTCAGGTCATGAGATACGTTGGTTATCAAATCCACTTTCATTTTTTCGGATTTCATCATTTCTTTATAGCCTTCCTGAAGGCCATTGTTAATTTCATCATAGGTTTTATTGTTCTCATAAAAATACCAGAAAATAATCACGGCCTCCAGCATTACCGGCAAAAATCCGGCAAAAATGTTAATGAATATTAAAATGAATGATAAAATGACCATAATGCCGCTGGATACCGTAAAAATGACCTGTCTGCGGTAAAGGGATTTTGTCAGTGGATAATGCTCAAATCTGCTGTCGTTGAAGAAACTCCTGATAAAATTGCTGATGCTGGATAAAATTATATAAATAAGGCTATGCTTAATGAGTTTTTTCGCTTTTATTTTACGTATCATGCTGATTAGTAAATCCAGGCAAATAATTGCCGCTATAGCTGTGATGATTCCGATAATAATTAACGACACTTTCTGATCCATGCCAATAGCCAAACTGCCTGAACTATATCTGGACCGTTTCAGCAAATTATAAGTAAAAAAAAACCATACATAAACAGTTAATATTATAATGCCGGCCAGAACATCACTGTATATTCTGTCCGAATAAGGACTAAGATGCACATCATCATCCTCGGCTTTCCTGCCTGCTACCACAATCAGATATACAAAGAAAATGACAGCGGCAATAACAGATATGATAAATGATACAGCTATCGGGACAAGTTCCGTCCTGATGCTGTCCCACATTTCCTGCTTCTGTTGTATATAATCTTCCGGAAAAGCCAGATACAAAATGTTCTTTTTTGCCCCATCCACGTTGTTGGCAGAGTTAATATTGTAATTCCAGGTCTGGATATTACACTCGTATATATAATTGTATTTTTCCAGTTCGCTCAAAGAGATATTATTATAAAATTTTTCTCCGTCATTATAATAATAGTAACAATCAAACTCCTGCTCCCAGCCCTTATCTGTTGCTATATATTTGACTAATTTTTCAATTGCAGGCGTTAAATCGTTGTCTATAAATTCACAGCTTTGTCTGTACTCTTTAACAAACAGCGGTTCCAAATCGAAATCCCTGTAAAATAAATAAACCAGTTGTAGCATGATTGCCGTAATAAATACGACATCAAGTATAAAAGCTGCTGCTTTTAATCCTTTGCTTCTGCTAAATCTTCTCAATCTTGTAACCAATACCCCACACCACCTTTAAATATTTCGGTTCCTTCGGATTAATCTCAATTTTTTCACGAATCCGCCTGATATGAACCATTACCGTATTTTCAACCGAATATGCCGGCTCCTGCCATACTTTCTCATAGATTTGTTCTGCAGAAAATACGCGGCCTGCGTTTTTCATAAGAAACTCAAGAATTTTAAATTCTTTTGCAGTCAATTTAACCGGCTCTCCGTCCACGGTAATCTCCGCCTTCTCTACATCCATGCAAAGTCCTCCGACTACAATCTTTGACGAAGAATTGATGCTGTCCTTGGCTCCCAGTTGTAGATACCTCCTAAGCTGGCTTTTTACCCTTGCCACCAGTTCCTGCGGATTAAAAGGTTTTGTAACATAATCGTCGGCTCCCATTGAAAGTCCGAGAATTTTATCGGAGTCCTCCGATTTCGCCGAAAGAAGAATAATGGGGATGTTTTTATTTTCCCTGACCTTCATCATGGTGGACAGGCCGTCCATCTTCGGCATCATAATATCAAGAATGATCAACTGTACATCGTTATTTACCAATGCATCCAGTGCTTCCATACCGTTGTAGGCTTTAATAACCTCATACCCTTCCATAACCAGAAGCTTTTCGATAGCTCCGGCTATGGCTTTATCGTCATCAACAACTAGTATTTTTGTATTCTCCATATCAGGCTTACCTCCTAATGTTACCGATATTTCAATATTAAAGGTGAAATCTTAAAATCAAATCGATATAATTCTTAACTGTTTCTTAAAACAGGCATCCATTAAATGGTTCCTGACACTGTATTAAATGGTACCTGACACCGTTAACAAATTGTGAACAGCAGTATAGTTTTTGTTCATATTTTGTTAACGGTGCCTGGTACCAGGATCAGACGTCACTTTCTACATATTCCCTATACAATTCCCTGCTGTTTTGAAATAACCCCAGAATAGTCTTTTCATCAACCAAATCATTCTTATATGCTCCCATAAATACTCCATAACTGCTCCAAATATATTGAATAGGTTTTTGTACAATACCGGCTTTAACAGGATTAAGATGTATATACTTGCTGGTCTGCAAAAGATACGATTCGGTTTCGATTAACTCCGAATAATACCTGTCTTGAAAAAGATGCCCCGTAAGTTCATATTTATCATTAAAATACATCGAATACATCCAGTGAATACCCTTCATTATTTTCCATATCTCACTGTCGATGGTAGCGATTTGAAGATGTACATGATTGCCCATCAAACAATAACTATACAATTTGAACGGGTATTTTTCATTTACTTTTCGCAAAAAACTCAGATAAACCTTATAATCTTCAACCTGCCTGAAAATTTCTTCTTTACGATTGCCTCTGGCAACCACATGATATACGGCACCCGGAAACCATATTCTTCTTTGACGTGGTATAATATTCCCTCCTTTCCTATTGTAAACTATTCAAAGTAAATATTCATTAACAATTTTGTAGTATGGGAATTTATCAGGAATCATATTTGAAAGCTAAATAAAAGGAGATGCAAATAGACTATTCTGATTTGTCTTCTATCTGAATTGAATTTAATATAATTTAATTTTAACATGATTCATAAAATAAATATATTATACAATAGAATGATTTTTTGAATGCTTCATTGTAAAAAGTGTCAGGCACTGTTAATAAATTGTAAACAAGGCTGCCCATCTTGTTCATAATTTATTAACCGTACCTGACACCATCAACTTCATACCAACAGCTTCTCAAGTTCCAAAGGCTCTATGTATTTTCCGTCCTTATAAGCCCTCATATTTCCGCCGGATATCTCGTCTATTAAAGCTATATGATTGTCCTCACCGATACGGCCGAATTCCAGTTTGATATCATACAACTCCAAACCTTTTTTAGCCAACTCATCTTTCACAATATTTGCTATTTTAACCGTTAAATCCTTAAGGACTGCATATTCTTCTCTTGTAAGAATACCAAGCATGCAAAGGGCATCTTCACTTATAGGCGGATCCTGCCTTTCGTCATCTTTTAAAGTTACTTCCACAAATGCATCAAGAGGCTGTCCTTCTTTTGCATACATTCCATAGCGGCGTATAAAACTTCCGACGGCTCTGAATCTGCAAATAACTTCAAGTCCTTTACCGAACACAGTGGCCGGTTTAACCGTCATGGTTGCTTCATCTATATTGCAATCAATGTAGTGAGTAGGTATACCTTCTTCTCTCAACTTCTCAAAAAAATACTTGGTAAGCTTAAGTCCGGCTCTTCCGGCTCCTTCAATGGTTAATCCGACAGAATTGGCACCGGGATCAAACACTCCGTTTACGCCTGTTACGTCATCTTTAAATTTCAGTAAATAGTTTCCGTCTTCGAGTGCATATACATCTTTGGTTTTTCCCTGATAAATAAGCTTCATTACTAAATCCCTCTTTTCCTGTTTAAGCGTCATCATTTATGATATAATCTATAGATATGGTTAAAATTATATTATTTAAAAACGCTTGTCAATAGCGGTAATCCCATTTTTTTCTTATATTAATTATTAATAATAATGATAAATGGAACACAAAGTTACAAAATATTCATTTTTTATTCATAATTTATTAACAGTGCCTGACACCCGATATGATATTATATGATATAATAGGAAGGTGAAAATGTCTTATGAGAGTGTTAATTCTCTCCTGTGATACCGGAGAAGGTCATAATTCGGCGGCAAATGCAATTTGTGAATATCTTGCGAAAGTTAATGTAGAATGCGAAGTATTAGATGCTTTATTATTCAAAAGCAGACATGCTTCAAAATTCGCCGCTCAGGCTTACCTTCATGTGATAAGAATACCGCATCTATTTGGAATGATATATAATGCCGGCAGACTGGTCAGCAATTCAAAATTCAAGTCTCCGGTATATTACATGAATAAATGTTACCGAAAGAGCTTGCATGATTATATTAACAAAAAGAAATTTGACATAATTATTACCACTCATCTATTCCCTGCAGAAGCACTTACAGCGCTGAAACGCGAAAATCTCCTGAATATTCCAACTATAGCTGTCAATACGGATTATACCTGCATACCTTTCTGGGAAGAGACCGAACTTGATTACTATATTATACCCCATGAAGATCTTGTGGACGAATTTTTACGACGCGGTATTCCGAAAGAAAAACTTCTTCCCTTTGGTATTCCTATAAAACCTGAGTTCTATAAAAAAACTCCTAAGGAAGAAGCAAGAAAAAAAGTTTGCGAATTATATAATATATGCTTTGATTTTTCCAAACCATGGTATATGATAATGTCTGGAAGCATGGGATACGGCAAAGTTCATCAACTTGTAAATGCAATAACAAAAATACAGAAAACCGACATTAATATAATCGTTATATGCGGAACCAATCAAAAGCTCAAAAATAAACTGGATATTGAATATATGAATTTTAAAAATGTTGCTATATTGGGCTTCTGTAACGATATTCCGCTGTTAATGGATGCTTGTGACGTCCTGTTTACGAAACCCGGAGGGCTTAGCAGTACGGAAGCGGCCGTAAAAAATATTCCTATAATCCATACCGCACCCATCCCAGGCTGTGAGACCAAGAATGCAGAATTTTTCATGAAACGGTCGATGTCATATTCAAGCAAACGTATAAAAAAGCAGTTAAAAACCGCAGTCAGAATTTGCAGCGACGAGGATTACAGAAATCTTATTATAAAATCGCAAACTGAAAACATATCTCGAAATACCTGCAACAACATTTATTCACTTCTTACCGAACTGGAAAGAAAGGAAGGAATGATATCTTGATACCTTATTTATTTTTTATTGTGGCAGGTTTTTTATCAGGAAGCATTTTATACAGCTACCTTATAGCAAAGCATTTCTGCGGCGTAGACATAACCGAAGTCAGTGACGATAAAAATCCAGGTGCCGCCAACGTAATTAAATATGCGGGATTGAAATACGGTATACCGGCCATAATCCTTGATATATTAAAGGGATTTATTCCAATATATTTTGCTTCAAAATATCTTGATATTTCAAGTTGGTATTTCATTCCGGTTCTTGCCGCTCCGGTTCTCGGTCATGCCACAGCACCCTTGTTTAGCTGGCACGGCGGAAAAGCAATTGCTTCGTCTTTCGGCTGTTTGCTGGGTCTGTTACCCGATAGCTACATAGTTTTCGTTCTTGCCTTGCTGCTAATTTTCTTTACCTTCTTTGTCATTATTCGTCCAAACAGCCTTCGTTGCATCATAGCATATACGTTATTTTTGCTGTTTTGCTTCCGATACTGTCCGACTCCGGGTGTCCGTTACGGATGCATACTGATTGCGATAATTGTAATAGTAAAACATCTTAAAGGTTACGAGCATACTAAGGCTACAATACAATTCGGTTTATTTGATATTTTGGAACAATTAAAAAAATGTATTTAAATAATATATGCAAAAAACTGCTCCCTTGGTCAGATTCACTTAACCAATCTGCATTAAGGGAGCTGTTTTTTAT
>ENA-UPAD01002972-UPAD01002972.1-bioreactor-metagenome-genome-assembly--contig:-NODE-2972-length-10433-cov-5.062632_pt1 | contig 10433 bp, 10 predicted proteins | sample MGYA00238179_ERZ772710 | MGnify/ENA primary metagenome ERZ772710 (study PRJEB29004, sample SAMN07631245) | bioreactor metagenome | isolation source: Switchgrass digestor | place: USA: Dartmouth...
ATCTTTTAGGTCAATGGAATATTTCCCGCCGCTGTAAACGAGCTCATTGACCACCAGCCTTCGCCTGTTTGCAATAACCGATTCGGAAAAGGGGTAGTAGACCGGCTGCTGTATGAGCACTGAGTCACCCTCCTTGGTCAGGGCGCGTATTGCGGCACAGATCGCGAAGACGACGCCGGGCGTCTTGACAAGCCACTCGGGAGAAAGGCGCCAGCCGAAGCGCTCGGAGTACCATTTGGCCAGCGCGTTAAAGTACCTACCGTCTGCTGCGTCGCTGTACCCAAAAATGCCGTGGCGGCATTTTTCCTCCAGGGCGTCCAGCACCTCCGGCGGAGAGCTAAAATCCATGTCTGCGACCCAGAGCGGAAGGACGTCCTCCGGCAATCCCCTCTTAGCAGCAAAATCATACTTTATTGAGTCCGTACCCCGCCGCTCAATTATGGTGTCAAAAGAATAAGGCATATCAGTCTACCTCCATAGCTTGCTCCAAATCGGCAATCAGGTCCTCGGCGCACTCGAGTCCCACAGAGAGCCTGAGCAGGGTTTCGTTTATCCCCTTTATCCTTCGGATTTCCTCCGGCAGGTCGGCGTGCGTTTGAAGCATCGGATAAGTAATAAGGCTCTCAGCCCCCCCGAGGCTCTCTGCGTACTTAATTATCTTCACGTTCTCCAAAAGCCTGAGGGCCGTCCTCTCCGAGTCCACCTCGAAGGAAATCATTGCCCCGAAGCCGCTAGCCTGTTTGACCGACATTTTGTAGCCTGGGTGGGAGGGAAGCCCGACGTAGTGAACCGCCTTGACCTTCTCCTGGCCGCAGAGCCAACGGGCAATCTTAATCGCATTCTCCTGCTGCCTCTGCATGCGTATATGCAGCGTCTTAATCCCACGGATTATGAGCCAGCTGTCGAAGGGAGAAAGACAGGCTCCCGTGGTCTTGTATATAAAGCGCAGCCGTTCCGAGAGCCCTAAGTCGGATACAACCAGGAAACCGGCCAGTGTGTCGTTATGTCCGCACAGGTACTTAGTCCCGCTGTGGAGGACTATATCGGCGCCCAATTCCAGCGGTCTCTGGAAATAGGGCGTTAAGAAAGTGTTATCCACAATAAGGAGAAAGCCCAGTCCCTTACAAAACCGCGAGACCTCGGCGATGTCGGTGACCTGCATCATGGGATTTGTCGGGGTCTCGACGAAGACGGCCTTAGTTTCCGCCCTGATGCTCTCTTCGATTTCCGCGATATTCGAGGTATTTACAAAGTCAAACTCAAGCCCGTTTTTTTTCGAGATGTTGTCGAACAGCCTGCGTGATCCGCCGTAGAGGTCGTCGGAAGCAATGATATGGTCTCCAGGCGAGAAAAGCTCCATAAGCGCCGTCAGCGCAGCCATACCGCTTGAGAAGGCCAGAGCGTCAACGCCGTTTTCAAGCCTCGCCAGCGTCCTTTCAAGGTGCTCTCTCGTGGGGTTTTGCACTCTCGAGTAGTCAAAGCCCGTGCTACGCCCCACCCCCGGGTGTACAAAGGTTGCCGACTGGAAAATAGGGACGCTTATGGCGCCTGTCGTGTCGTACCTAATATCGCTCCCATGTATGCAAAGAGTATCGAAATTCATACTTACTCCCCTATTCTTTAAAAAATTATATATAATATATCAACGGCTGTTCGCCCTTACGCTTCTCAGCTTCGCTGACCAGGTCAACCAGAGTGATTTTGGATAGTACATCCCTGATTGCTCCGTCGAGCTTCTCAAAAACAACCACGCGCATGGCTCCATCTATATCCGGCGCCTTATCGCTTGCCGTGCTCTCTGCTTGTTCAAAAAGCGATGTCTCCACGGCCATCAGAAGGTCCAGCGCGCTAATCTCCCCGGGCGCTCTTGAGAGCGCGTAGCCGCCTTGCGCTCCCTTGACCGTATTGACAAGCCCCGCACGCTTCAGAAGCGAGAAAACCTGCTCCAGATAGATTTTTGATATACCTAGCTTTTCGGAAATACTGATAGCAGTGATATGCTCGCCGGTTCCGTACTGCCGAGCCATGCTTATGGCTGCCGCGAGAGCATAGCGCCCTTTCGCGGAGATTCTCATATGCAAATCCTCCATTTCATACATGTTTAGTATGTATTCATATAATAGGTTAAAAGTGGTTCTTTGTCAATAGTATAGTATTCATATCAAAATAATATTTTTTAAACCTATAGACAAATGTTAGCAAATGTAGTATTATATTTATATCATAGTAAACATATATGAATTATATTTATATAGATTTTAGGAGGTAAATATTATGTCGAAGATTTACAAGAGCTTGACTGACCTCATAGGCAAAACTCCTCTGCTTGAACTGTCGAGATATGGCAAAAAGCACGGCCTTGGCGCAACTGTCATAGGAAAGCTGGAGTATTTTAATCCTGCGGGCAGCGTCAAGGACAGAATAGCAAAGTCAATGATTGAAGACGCTGAAGCAAAAGGGCTCCTCACCCCGGATTCAGTGATTATTGAGCCAACGAGTGGTAACACCGGCATTGGCCTTGCTTCAGTGGCCGCGGCGCGGGGCTACAGGATTATACTTACGATGCCCGAGACGATGAGCATAGAGCGCAGAAACCTGCTCAAGGCCTATGGCGCCGAGCTTGTGCTGACTGAGGGAGCAAAGGGCATGTCTGGCGCGATCGCCAAGGCCGAGGAGCTTGCAAAGGAAATCCCGAACTCCTTCATACCCGGCCAGTTTGTAAACCCGGCTAACCCCAAGATACACAGGGAGACGACCGGCCCCGAAATCTGGGAGGACACCGACGGCAATGTGGATATCTTCGTATCCGGCGTTGGAACCGGCGGCACAATCACCGGCGCTGGCGAGTATCTGAGGTCCAAAAATCCGAACATAAAGATTGTAGCGGTTGAGCCGGACGCATCCCCCGTCCTTTCCGGCGGAAAACCCGGTGCGCACAAGATACAGGGCATAGGAGCGGGATTCGTCCCACAGATCCTGAACACTAATATTTACGACGAAATCATAAGAGTGACAAATGAGGACGCCTTCTGGGCAGCGCGTGAGCTTGCGAAAACCGAGGGACTCCTCGTTGGTATCTCATCCGGCGCCGCCACCTGGGCAGCCACGGAGCTTGCCAGGAGGCCTGAAAATGCCGGGAAAACCATAGTCGTCATTCTTCCCGACACCGGTGAGCGCTACCTGTCCACACCCCTCTTTACTGAACAGGTGCCTAATACACAATAAAATGGTTGAACAACAGCGGGTCTGACACGGAGAATGGGTTATCACATCGGAATTTAATAAAATTGCATAAAAATAAGCAAAAGCTTCCGACATACGGCGGAAGCTTTTGTTGCTATTTAACGGTTATAGTCACATCGTCAATATAGTATTCAGTGAAACCTTCAAAACCCGAGTCTGTGCCAATTATCAGGTAGAAACGGCCTTCGGCGTCTGTATTTACACTGAAAGAAGCTGCCATCTGTTTGAACACGAAGCCCTCCGGAGCGTCTTCCGGCTTCGCCAGGTCTCCTATGAGCTGCATTTCTTTACCGTTGTTGTTTTGGATACCCTTGTCGATATTGAGATTGATGTAATCATTTTCAATTATTACCTCCGGCTTGACAGTGGAAGCTCCGCATTTTACAAAGACGGATTCGCCGGGGGCTCCTCCTATACCTATTAATCCACCCTCCACGTTTGTGGCAAGGAGAAATTCCACATTAACATTGTATTTCCTGTTGGGTTCAAGGCCGCGTATTTCCTTGAAATACCCCATGAAAATGTCGTCGCTGCGGTTGTGGGATGCGATATAAAGCCCCATGCTCTCATGACCGTCTACAGGGATTTTCCTGTAATCCGAGGTCAGTTCGTAAATGTCGTAATTTCCCGACGGGTCGTAGCTATAATCCGAAAATACGGCCTCAAAACCAGCGGCGCCATTTTCAAATTTGTAAATATGCTTTTGAATTTCAATGCCGTTTTCTTCAAGCTCAACACCGTGGGCAAATTCCAGGAAGCCTGCCTCTACAAAGGTAGTGCCGTCTATAAGCTCCACCCTGTTTTCGAGGGTGTGCTCCCGGCCTGAGACTTCGGCCTTGCTGCTGCCGGCGTGCAAACAGTAAAGCTCCTTTTCCTGGGAGTAGACCTTAATCTCCTTTGACGACCCGTCCCAGGTTACGCGGCAGTTTAAAGACTCGGCAAATGAGCGGAGAGGAATCATTACCTGGCCGTCAAGGACAAACGGGTCCGCGTTAAGAGTGATTTCCTGCCTTACTGTGATTTTTTTACTGGGGACTTCTGATGTAATTGCCTGGGTAGATGGTAGAAGCAACATTAAAGCAGTTGCAGCGGCAATAAAGGATGTTTTGATTTTCATATTTGGGCCTCCTTTTGAGTGTTATACCTTATAGACGATATTGAAGCGAATATGTTCTATGGCCCGAGAATTTTTTCATGCATTCAGCGGCACGCAATTTTCACCAGTGACAAAATACATTATAATTAATTAGTACTTATATTAAGTAGAGCTTTACATGGAATGAATATTACGTTTTTTCGTGGTATCACATCTTATATAAAGGAGTTAATAATATGGCAGAGAAATACTGTGATTTAGGTTTTAACAAAGCAGAAACCGATAAAGAAACAGGCAATACATTACAGGTAAGTAACCTGGTTTCTAAATGGACAGGTAAAAAGGCTAATTTTCTGGGTGATAGCATCACATATGGACATGGATTGGCAGATCCATCGACAGAAGCATTTCCAATGCTGCTTAAAAACTTATTGGGCTTATCTGTTGTCCGGAATTATGGAATCAGCGGAACAAAAATTGCGAAAATAAGTAAGGACGATAAAATGGCAATGTCCGTGAGATATGCAGATATGGACGATGATGCAGATCTGGTAATTGTAATGGGTGGCACAAATGATTACGGACACCATAGAGATAGAGGCAGCTTAACGGCTCCATTCGGCCAATTTTCAGACAGAACTGCAGAGACATTTTATGGAGCATTACATGTCCTGTTTGGTGGCTTAATTTCGAAATATCCCATAAAAACAATCGTGATAGTAACGCCTTTGCCTAGAACTTACGTGATGAATAATACAACTCAGGACGATAGAACAGTTAATCCCGATACGAGTAAAAACATGCTTGATTATGTTAATGCAATCAGAGAAGTAGCAGAGTATTACTCCTTACCGGTTCTTGATTTGTATAAAAATTACGGCATTACTCCTCTGATAGAGGAGAGCAGAATACGGTATATGCCCGATTGTTTGCATCCCAATGCTGAGGGGCATAAAGTGATAGCAAATAAGCTAGCGAATTTTTTAAATAATAACGTATAATCTATATGCTAAGCTAGAACCTGCAGATGGAGTATTATTTGATGTGACGACCTGCAGTTGACACTTATCAAAGCCCGGTTGGTAGTACCGCAACCGTAATTTTTGGTACTATGACACGGAAAGGAGTGTCATTCGTGAATATAGGAGACAGATAGGGGTCATTGCGGCCATGTGGATATGGTATGAGGAGCGAAGGCCCATGGCCGCAGCTGTGGGACTGATTCTGATGACCATTGGGTGCGTTATCTTTGCCATTGGGCAGTGTGTCGGCGACAGCGAAACGAAGGCAAAGGCAAAGAAGCAATTCTGGGTCATTAATGTATGGACCCTGTCGTTCATACCTGTGTCCATGTTTATCAGCGCGGCAGGACGCTTCTTTCTCTATTTCTATTATAGAAGTAGTCTTGTACCCTTTTTCCGATATGGGAGTCCTTTTATCACCTACGGGCTGTTTTGGCTTGTCTATTTTGTAATCTGCGTCATTGTCGAGATTAGGATTATTAAAAAGTATAAATCCCATTGACGTGATTCTTCACACCCTTAAATATTCACAGCTGCGAAGAGCTGTTTTTTTTAACTTTATCATACCAGGGCTAACAAAATGGCTAACATACTTCATATTTTTTCAATATTCTTCCCGCAAAAGTTATAGGGAAAGTGACAATTTATTATTAAATGTGAAAATAGAACTGATGAAAATATAGATAGTAAAAGAGCTCGTAATGATCTTAACGCCGGATGAAGTACGCAGTTACATACCTGTGAATCACAAGCACTACACCGCGTAAATCACCCTTTGCTCGACCGGCAAAGGTACCTTAAAAGCCCGGTTAAAGTTAATAGCTTTAACCAGACCTTAAGTCTTAACCTGGCGCAATGCTGCAGAACTTCCACAGTAGTACAGGCAAACACCAAAGTAATTAATATCCCAGTCACAATATCAACACCTGGTGTTTATAAACCTGCGGCACCTTTGACGATCTTAGCACGAACCATATACATCTTTATTAACCGCAATGAAGCTACACAGCTGTATTGCAGCTATACAAGACATACATGGCTCTTCCCGCCGACTAGTATTGATCCTAAAATGAAGGATATTTAACTGACTGTTGTTTAAACTCCTAAAAATAACCCAATACTAATCTTTGGCCGAATATTAAAGAGCCTCACATGACCCTTTAATACTCTTGGCTCGACCATTACGAACCCTTACGCAATATATTCTTCTCGGTTATCTTGATATTATTCATGGAAAAGAAAATTTGTTATAAGGAAAATTTATGAATAGCAGTATAAATTATAAGAGCAATTGTTGCGTAAGCAGAAATAATTGTTACTGTCTTTTTTACAGGTTTGCTTTTTATGACCAGGTATTTTAATTTCTTCGGAGACATGGTTTCTATAGCTTTATGAATCCAGTAAAGCATAAGCAGTGCCGCCAATATATCAAAGAAAATGGATTGGATAAAAAAAGAGCAATAAAAGAAAAATAAAACTCCTATCAGATTCCTTGAAAATTTAATGCCGGTATTTAGTTTTTTTATGTCGATATCCAGTAATTCTTCCAGTTCTTCAATCATTGGATCTTCTTCCTGGTCATTTTCATCATTGCTTCCAAAAGCGTTTGAGAAAATATTTCCCAGTGACAGGATAAGGAGTACTAAAGCTGTTACTATAAAAAATATATCATGGTTTGTAAAAAGAATGGTTACAGGAAGTATAACCGTCAATATAAACATCATCATCAGGCTTTGTTGATGCATTGATAAACTCCTTACAAAACTTGCTTATTTAAAATTAATGCTGAGAGAGTTATATATTATTACTGCTGTTTCTCCCCTTGTCAGCTTCTTGTTCGGAGAAAGGTCCACACCCTTGTTCAGCTTCAACGCTTCTGATTTCGCCAAGACGGCCTGAGGCCAATCTCCTTCTATATCCTTGCCGTAGCCTAATGCACGCAATATAATTGTCTGGGCTTCTGCATTCGTAACATTTGCATTGGGACGAAGCGTATTATCATTATACCCTTTTACAAGATCGTATTTCAAGGCAATTTTGATATAATCGACAGCCCAGGCTGGGATTTCATTGGCATCTTTAAAATCCAGAGTAATGTTGCTTACATTTGCGTTCCTGTCATAACCCATCATGCGGATTATTAGTGTAAAAAGCTCCGTGCGGGTTATGGGACGGTCCAGCATAAGGTTACCTTTTCCGTCACCAAGCATTACCTGAAGCCTTTCCAGTGTCCGGGCGCATTTCTGCTGCTGTTCCAGGCTGATGGCATATGTATTGGCTGGAATAATTAATATAAAACAAAGGATAAGTACAAATGATATCAAAAATCTTTTTTTCATTGGACTGAATCGTTCCTTTTCCAAGTTTTCATCCATGTCTACATTATACTATAGTATGTCCACTTTGGGTGTTAAGTTTATTTTACAGTTAATGAAATGAAAATACCTGTTATGCATAAATTATATGTATTATGCTCAGAATATGATTCAGAATAAATTAATACATGATTCAGAATGCATTAAGACTTAAGGAGGATATCATGGCCAGAAGAAATGTAGTGGCAATTTTCGAAAATGAAGAATATGCAAAAAACGCTGCGGAAGAAATAAAGGCAAGGGGATTGAAAACTGCGGATATATCAATTGTTGCAAGGGACGGGACTTCCGGTACGGAAGATGAAAATAAAGGAGTACGCGACAATATCTCAAATGGTGTAATAACAGGTGGCGTTCTTGGAGGCCTGGCAGGCCTGGTAATGGGCGCAGGAAACCTGGTAGTGCCTGGCCTTGGCATAGTAGCTGCGGCAGGTCCAATAGCAGGCCTGATTTCAGGAGCTGTAACCGGCGGTATTGTCGGCGGGCTTGTTGACTTGGGAATACCCGAAGAAAAAAGCATGGAATATGAAAAAGATATAATGAGCGGTAGGATTCTCTTTTCCATGAGGGTGGATGAAGAAAATGAAAACCAGGTGGCGGAAATACTCAGGAATAATGGCGCCAAATCAGTAGACATCCATTAGTTGCTTAGATAATAAAAAAACGGCTTTACTGAAAAGCCGTTTTTGTTACGTTGTTTATCATATTAAGTTTTCTCTTTATATTATTTATTGCACTGTCTGGCCGGTTTGTTCCGTCACCGCCAAACTGTTGGCATCTACCGTTGTTTCAGGATTATCTCTTTTATTTTCAACCTCTTTTGTACCTACGGCCACTTTTTTGTTAAGGGGATTGTAAACACTGGTGTACAGCTTTGTCCTGCTTAGAATTTCCTCCCCATTTTTTACTATTTTATAGGTATCCACCACATAACCTTTCTTGCCTTCCTGCATGACCTTCGTTACTCCCTTGGGGAGGTTGGGGTCTTCAACGGTTACTTCCTTAAAATCCATTGTCTTTACGGTTTCGGAATCAATTACGATTTTCTTCCAGGGGGTTTCATTGGTGCCTATTATGTCAAAAAACAGTTCATTTCTTTCGTTTGTGCGGCAGACAAGCTTTATGGGCCAGTTGGAGTTATTCCTGAACTTAAAGTCAACACTGCCGTAAGAAACTGTGGCGTCGCAGCCCAGGGGTACATATCCTACTGTAAACATGTGGTTCAGCCTTTCGGTAACTTCCAGGTCCGCAGTCAGAACTGCATTATACAAGGTTGAGGACACCTGGCATATACCTCCGCCGTAGTCGTCAATGACCTCGCCGGCAACATAAACATGGGCCGTCTTAAAGCCGTTTTCCGGGGTCCTGGGCCCAACAATGGTGTTGAACGAAAATACATCGCCGGGGAGCATTATCAGCCCGTTTATCTTTTCTGACGCAAGCTTGATATTTTCAGCCCTGTTTCTCTCATTTTCATCATAATCATAAAACTTTGAGTAAGCGGTAGCCAGAACATCCCTGAACACCATAGTTCTGGCATTTTCTTCCGTTAACTGGGCAGGTATTTTTTCAAGGGTCAGGAAAAACGTCTTGTCTTCCTTATCTTTAAGGTTGCTTATAAAGTTGGTCAAATTGGTTTTATCAACTGTTCTTCCGTCTGTATGAGGATTTATAACAAGCTCCTTGCCCGCCAATGAGAAGGATGCATTTACAGGTTCTATGACAATATCTTCATATAACCTTTCAACATCAATATCTGCAGGAAATGTTGTTCTAACCGGCACTTCCAGTGAACCGGACATTTTTTCGTCAATGAGCTTTTTTACTTCATCAATTGTCTGCTCTTTGTCAATATTTCTGCCATGATGGCCAGTACGTACCTGGAGTATATTATCGTTTATAACAACGTCATGCTCCTGGACATCAATAAATGTCATGTCGTAAATTTCAGATACATACTTGCTTATCAGGTCTTCATCATAGGAATGCTCGAGAGGGATATTAATTTCGTTCCTTTTTGTGCGGAATATTTCAAAAAGCCTTTCCATGGCGTTTCCTGTCCGGCCAACTGTATAAGCCTTTTCTATGGAAGCGTCCACATCATAGGTATAGCCAATGTCCTCCAGTGTAAATGTGACTTCCTTTCCGTCAGCCGTTATTGTTATTCCATTGTTTTTCAGGTTGTCGGAAAAAAGCCTGTGAAGCAGTTTCTCTGCTTCATACCTGGTGAATCTTCCCACGTAAACATTATTTATGTAAACACCTTCATAAATTAAGTCGCTGTCAAGGATGTCGTATATCAGATAACCGGTTAGGGTAAAAACTGCAGCAAACAAAGTGAGAACAGTGATGGTCAGGATTTGCATTTTTTTGCCCGTATCTTTGGTTTTTTCAGTTTCAATATTTCTCATCCGTAAAATACACCTCAACAAAAATTTGACCCTATATATTAGATATGTACCCGGCAAATTTTGTTCCACAACAAAAATTATTAGATTTTTTCTATATATAGCGTATTTTTATTATCTCAATTTTATATTTAAAACACAACTGTAATAAATTAGGATAAATAGATAATTACGAAATTTCCTGAGTTCAAAATATTGTTAAAATATGATAAATTTTTATGGTAAATTTATATAAAAAGACGGAGGCCGGTATGAATATTTTCAATGCAGAAGAATTCAGAGTCCTGAG
>ENA-UPAD01002974-UPAD01002974.1-bioreactor-metagenome-genome-assembly--contig:-NODE-2974-length-10431-cov-1291.436103_pt1 | contig 10431 bp, 12 predicted proteins | sample MGYA00238179_ERZ772710 | MGnify/ENA primary metagenome ERZ772710 (study PRJEB29004, sample SAMN07631245) | bioreactor metagenome | isolation source: Switchgrass digestor | place: USA: Dartmouth...
CTGTTCATATCAAGGCAAAGCTATCAGTTGTTTCCTGCGAAAGTTGATTTATTAAGATTAATCCTGATGACGAAGGTTTTATTGATATTAGTGATGATGATTGGGAGAAGTCAATAGATGTGATAGAAAGTATAACATTTAATAAAATTAAAATTAAAAATCAAATAATTAGTCCTAATTTTATTAGGTGTTCATTTTATGATTCTAAATTTGTTGAATTAAAATCCGATGGACATTTTTGGGCTTCAAGTAATAGATGGGAATTTTGTGAATTTAAAAAAGTTGAACTATGTAATGTTATTTCATCTCTTAATTACTTTGAAAATTGTAGTTTTGAAGATTGTAGCCTAACAAAATATCATCCGTATCAAACTCTGTTTAAAAAATGCAGATTTAGAAATTTTTGTATTGAAGGTATGAAAGCAAGAACTATAGTAAATAAGTCCAAAAGACTTTTAGAGTTAGAATCAGCAAAGGGTACATTATTATTTTTAGATTGTATCTTTATAAGTCCAAAATTTTTTAATTGCTTTTTTGAAGGTGTTGAGTTTAAAAATTGTAAGTTTGAAAATCCAAAAGTGGAAGCTTGCAGTTTTGAAGGAACTTATTCTGATGATATTTGGTGGCAGGAACAAGAAATAGATCCATTTGTAAAATTTATAATGGAGATTTTAAAATTTATTGAAAAGAAATTTGGAAAAGAAAGTGCAAGTTTTAAAACATTTTATAATTATTATATAGACTATACAACAGGAAGGACTAAAAGCCGAGATTATTCGGAGTGTTTATATAATGGAAATGTGCCTGAAAATGAATTAGACGAGATAGAGAACGAATTGGATAAAATAGAATTGAGGTTTCCATTTTAATAAAAACATGGTTCAATGTACATTAATTATTATTAGATTTATACAGTGAGTTAAAAATAGTTATTGGTCTTGAAAATTAATATTTAGCTCAAGTAAAAGGTGTAATATGATGCAATAAAGCGAATATATGGTTATTTAAAGTTAATTCGGAGAAAAAATAATTCTAGTCAAGAAACTGGGCTTTTTGTGGCGGAATAACCCAATATACCTATGACTCCTTGGACAGGTTGGATACAGTAACAGAGCCCAACGGAAAAGTAACCAAGTATACTTATGACGCAGCGGGCAACAGGAGAACTAAAACTGTAATACAATGCGAGTAAACGGTAACAAGCATATACGACTATAACGAGAAAAACCTCAAAAATAATTACTCAAGAAGAATATCAATACCTACAATGGATAGAAGATTTAATGAAAAAAGAAATCGAGGTGTAGATAAATTTTGGAGTGGGGAGAGAAAAAGAATTAAAGCAGAACAAGAAGGAACAAGAAACTGCTCAACAGAGTAAATAGCAGATATTTTAGAAGGTAAGACACCTACATATAACGGTCTGCCAATGGAAGGACATCACATATATAATGCTTTAAATTATCCTCAATTGGCAGATAACCCTGATATTATATATCCTGTAATGTATAATGAGCATTTAAATAGATGGTGTGGAGGAAATTGGCAGAATGATACTTCAGGTCAACCATTAAACCCATTTTTTGAGGAGGAATTCTAATGGATAAAACAATAAAATTATATTTTGAATCATTAATAAAAAAATACGGAGATCAAGTTGAGATAGTTGCCCCAAAAATAAATGATGAAGAATTGAATAAGATTCCAGTGGCATTACAACACTTTACAAATTTGCTTCTAAAGTGAAGTTGCCATTCGGTCAAATATTTACAATAGAAGAGGGAATAAAACAATCACAAATGAAACCGTTTAATCCTAACTGGTTTGTTTTTTGGAAAAGATAGGTATTTTTCATTCTGGCTTTGCTCTTTCACTGAAGATGAAGAAGGTCTAAGTTTTACTTATTGGGACCACGAGTCTGGAAATGAGATAGATGGTGCTGTATGGAGTTATATTATTTCTTTTCTTAAAGAAATGGAAGAAGAATACGAAAGTTATAAATAATACATTGCTAAAATTTCCATAATTTAACGTAGTGTAAAAAGAAACTTAAGAGTTAATCTAAGGGTTTTATTTGTTTTTTAGCATATTGTTAAATAGCTAAAAAGTCAATGAATCAACATAACATTTCTGATTTGTTTTCAAAAAAGGAATATTCCTTGCAGTGACTGCAGGAAAAGGAGTAGCAAAGGCAAGCGGAAAGCAGATAATAAAGCAGGCAGCGAAGACAGCGGTAATAGAGGGAGTAACAGGAGCAGCAATAAATGCGGGAGCTCAGAAGCTAGTAAAGACGATATAGACTGGACAGAGGTGGCGATATCGGGAGGAGTAGGCTCAGCATTACCGAATACAAAAGTCGGTAAAAAGCTAATGGAAGCTGGAGAAAAAACGAAAGCGAAAATAGGAAAGTTTGTTTCATCGGTATGAGACAGCATAAAGAAGCAAATAGACAACGTAAAGAGTCAAGTAGACAACATGGTGAAACAAATTGACAACGCCTTCAGTCCGAAATTAGCAATAGTTGGCGGAATAGAGGTTGATATAAACAGCTTTGATAATGCACTGAAGAATGTAGATGTGCCTCAAGCCAAAACACCGACACAGATAAACTACATCAAGGCGATGCAGGAAGTAAATGCAAAACCAGATGTTGATGTAAATGTGGATGTTAGTGAGTCAGTTCCTAAAATGGATAGATACGGTATGTTAAAAAATGATAAAACAACACATGGTCAAGCCCATCATGTTAACCAAAATGCTGTTTATAAAGATGTAATTCCAAGTGATGAGGCTATCGCTGTTAAATTGGAAGGAAATGCGTTTACACAACCAGGAACACCACACTATGAGACACATTTCAATATGGAAAAGTTTTGGGATCAATTCAGGCGTGGAGGATCAAGATATCGTGAAAGACCTACAAATTTAGAGTATACAAATGCTATGTATAAAGCTTTGAAAGAATCTGGATTAAGTGAGTCTCAAGCTAAAGAGGTAATTCAACAAGCAATAAAGCAAAGAATTGAATATGGACTGTTAGGTGGTGATCTTGTTCCTAGAATTCCGGGAAGAATAAATCAAGTAGGGAGGTAAGTTAATGGATAATAGCAAATTTTTGAATAGAATTTTAAGTATTGACTGGTTTAATAACTGTGGAAATCCTATAAAACAAAATATTAATTATACTGTTATATATGTTTTTAGTTGGGATGAGGCGAAAAGGTGTTATACTGACCCCGTTTGGGAAGATACTACACTGGAAGCAAGTAATGCCTTGTCAGAATTTCTTAACAATAAATATAAAAGTGAATTTGCTAACTGGAATAAAATAGCCAGAGAGGGAAAGGCTTTTTTAGAAAATAATATTGTTCATAAAATTGAAGCATTTAGAGAAAGTAATAATCTTGATAAGACATTTACCGATTGTGTTAAGTGGGATTTGTTGGGAGCTATAATGGAAGCTTCATATAGTAAATGTAAAAACAGGCCAGAATTCTTTCTAGAGTTGTTGAAAGTTTACGAATCGGGTAATTTTCCTTGTGGTTGGAGTGGTAAATGGCCAGATGGTAAATTAATAATATTTTAAAAATATATGAGAGGTCTAAATTGCGATATTAAATGCAACACCTATAAAAGAAATCATTTTTTGTTTAGGTGATAAATCTACAATATTGTCATTATGCCCTGCTTGATTATTTATTTGAGCGAATGCGGATGGAGTCAAGGGTTGCCATAAGGCAAGACGAAGTCTTTACCCTTGACTCCCTTCAAATGAGCTCTATAATTCACAAGGAAGGTAACCGTCAAATAGATCATTACATAGTAGAATAGTTGCGTAGCTGATACAATCACTGTAAAAAAGATTAAACGGAGTGATTGTATGGACATGGAAAAAGTAACAACTGAACAACAATTATCTAGGTGGGCACAATTAATACAAAACCGGCTTGAAAGTGGGCAAAGTATCAAAGAGTTTTGCCGAACGAATGGAGTAAGCAAAGCTACATACTACTATTGGCAAAAGAAAGTCAGTGAAGCAAAGTGTACAGTAGTTGAAGAAGTAAAAGAACCCAAAATCGAAGTACCAAGTGGATGGATGCAGCTTGCATCGAAACCGGTGTACCCTGCAAAAGCTACACTGGAAATTAAAATTAATGGCTGTAATGTCACTGTAAATACGGAAACAGACTTAGAATTATTGAAAAAAGTTTGCCAGGTGTTGATGTCGTTATGATAAGATGGAATGAAAAACCAGTGTATCTTTGCGGAAGATTAACGGATATGAGGAAATCTATCAACGGATTAATAACACTGGTACAAGAAAGTTTCTCACTTGATCCGTTTATGAATGCACTGTTTGTGTTCTGTAACAGAGGGAGAAACAGGATAAAAATCCTTGAATGGGATGGAGATGGGTTTTGGCTGTACTTTAAGCGATTGGAACGAGGGCGATTTCGCTGGCCAACAGAAGAAGATTCAACCACAATGCTTCTTGATGTAAAAGAATTAGCTTGCCTTATCGACAGTGCAAGATTGGAAAAAAAGCTTAGCCGAAAGGAGGTTTTAGAGCGTCAAATTTCATAAAGAAATTCCTTAAAAAGCATCAAAAAGCTGGATTTAATGTAATTTTTATGGTAATATTATCCCATGAATAGACAAGAAATTTCAGTAGAAAAATTACTTGGTATAATTGAAGAAAAGGATCGCAGGATTGCCGAGTTGGAACAACAAGTCCAATGGTTTATGGAACAAATACGCCTTTCAAAGCGTAAACAATTCGGTGTATCCAGTGAACAAACAAAGATTGAACAAATCAATCTTTTTAACGAAGAGGAAGAGACTCACAATTTAGCTATTTCCGAGCCACAAAAGATAGAAGTAAAAGCTTATTACCGTAAGAGAACTCGTCTGACAACAGATAAGCTTCCGGAAGACTTACCAGTGGAGGTAATTGAGCACAAGTTACCCGAAAAGGAATGTATTTGTCCGGAGTGCGGTAGTGGGTTACATACAATGGGAAAAGAAACCCGTGATGAGTTGAAGATTATACCTGCTAAAGCGGTAATAGTGCGTCATATTAGACATGTATATTCATGCAGGAATTGTGAGAAAACATCCGACCATACACCGATTGTAAAGGCAGATACACCTGAACCGGTCATAAAAGGAAGCTTTGCATCACCCGAGACAATTGCCCATATAGCGACGCAAAAATTCATGATGGGTTCTCCCTTATATCGTCAGGAGCAGGAATGGAAACAAAATGGCATTGAGATATCAAGGCAGACAATGTCAAATTGGTTGATAAAAGCCTGTGAGAATTGGCTGGAACCGATATATGAGGAGATGAAGAAACGGCTGTGTGAGCATGAGGTACTGCATGCAGATGAAACAGTGGTACAGGTGCTAAAAGAACCAGGGAAGGCGGCACAGTCGAAGAGTTATATGTGTCTGTATCGAACGAGCGGGGAGGCAAAACATCAGATAATACTTTATGACTACCAGCCGGACAGAAAACATATACATCCGGAGGAATTTCTAAAAGAATTTAGTGGATATTTACATGCAGACGGATATAGCGTGTATTACAAATTGCCCGAAAAAATTACTGTAGTAGGTTGTTGGGCCCATGTACGGCGAAAGTTTTTTGACGCAATGGAAGCCCTGCCCAAAGAGAAGCAAGCAATGTCTAATGCTGCAAAGGGAGTAGCATATTGTGATAAACTGTTTCATTTAGAGAAACAGTTTGCATTGCTATGCCCGGAAACCCGGTTAAAAGAACGAGAGAAGCAATCAAAGCCTATCATAGATGAATTTTATGATTGGATAAGAAAATTAAATGTACTACCCAAAACCCATCTGGGTAAAGCAGTACAATATGCGCAGTCCCAGCGAAAATATCTTGAGAGGTATATACTGGATGGACGATTGGAGATATCAAATAACCGTGCAGAGCGAAGTATAAAGCCTTTCGTAATCGGACGGAAGAATTGGCTTTTCAGTAATACGCCAGGTGGTGCGAGAACGAGCGCGGTGTATTACAGTCTTGTTGAAACAGCAAAAGAGAATGGATTGAATCCTTTTGAATATTTGTCATGGATATTTAGTCAAGCCCCTAATCTAGGGAAGCCTGGTTATGTGAGCACATTTGCTGATTTTCTGCCTGGTAGCATGAAAATACCTGCTAAGGTGTTTATACCGCAATCCAAAAGAACAGAGCCTGAGAAATATGCGTGGGAGGAAGATGAATGAAAGTTGGAAAACATACGATATTTATGATCAAATTTATCACGGATTTTATTAATGGCGAAATAGAACGTTATTTTTTTGATTTGGATTATTCTGCATATGTAATAGAGCATTTTCCCCATATGGAGTATGAGAACAGTGAATTAGCGGACAAATTTGCTCATACTGTAGATCGAGCATATGAACTCGGAACTTCTCCTGGTTTGTCAGATGAAGAGTTCAGGATGGAAATTGCTAATGCTTTCAATGAATGGTTAGGCGAAAAGAGACCCAACTTAATTTAGATGCACATAGGTTGTAAAAATTAAAGATTAAGTTTTTGGTTGAAAAAGTTTTATTGATTTACAAAACTTTTTCAACCATTTTTATTAATGATTGTATCATTCATGTGCTGGTATGTTTGACGCTTACATTAAAATCAACAAAATCGGCAGATAATATATCAGCAAAACTTGCAAATAAATTATTGAAAAATTCTGATACGGGACTTGAGGGAGGCAAACGATTAAATACATATGGAGATGCTATTAGAAATAGATTAGGTCCTGCAAGCAAATCTCACCCAGAAGAACTTGATTCAATTCTCAATCATGCTAAAGAGTTAAATGTAAGAGTTGAATTTAGGCCAGGTACATTAGCATATGAACCTAGTTTAAGTTCAGGAAAACCAGGAAGACTCATATTAGATCCAGAGGCATCAATAGGCGCTGTTAGACATGAGTACAGACATATGTTAGACGATATGGAAATGAGATATCCAGGATTTAAATTAATAGCAGACAGTGAAGCTTTTTGGAAACTTGAGTTTAGAGGCTATATGGAGGAAATTCGTATAGCTAGGCAGTTGAGAGACTATGATGCAGGTCGGTTTATTCTTCAAGAAATGCGTGCTAGGAGGATGGAAATATTAGGGAGGTAGGTGTTACGATGAGTATTGTCCAAGTGGAAATTGATAAATTAAAAAATAATGATTTATCAAGTGATGAAATTCTCAAATATTTAGATAGTGAATTTATTCTTGTTAAACTAAATGCAATATTAGCAGTTGTGAGACTTGATTTGAAAAGTGAAGAAGTCATTATGAAATTGTTGAATATTGCTAAAGGAATAAAAAAAGAGTCCAGAGTATTTGGACTTTGGAATAATGGACATTTTGCTTTGGTAGCTCTAAAATTACTAAATACAAAAACTTCTATAGATATGTATGAAGAACTGTTATCACAATTAGATGATACTACAAAAACTGATATTGACAGGCTTATAGGTCAATGGTCAGAAATAAGTTTGTAAGATGTAAAATATTGTATTATACAAAAACGTTTATATGTAAGCGTCAAATTGTGTCCTGAAAATGAAATTGCGACAAAAGGATGGATAATAAAAGCAATGAATCATGCTTAGTAGGAGATGAGAGTAGTTCCCTCGAAATTGGCATCCAGGTGCAGGTTTCAAACTGCCTGTTGGTGCTGTAGACAAAAGCTATGGTATTGAGCATAACAGGAAAAGGTTGATGAATTAATCAAGTTCGTGCCAGGAAGCTGAATGAAAATGAACAATCGAGGAAGCGTTGTTAATACATAAACACAGGTAAAACTGGGTGTTTTTGACAAAGTGGGATAAATGTCAAGGAAACCTAATTACTGCTCAGATGGCTGCTGGAGGAAAAGTTGCAGGAGCTTGGCACAGACTCTTACAAGGAGCAGGAGAAGTCTGAGCTCTAATGTAAAGTGAAAAATCCAAGTAATTGAGGAATATAAATACGACGCCAACGGAAATGTAATTAAGAAGGTGGACGGTGAGGCATATAATAAGGCTTATGAGGATGCTGTAAACCAACAGAAATCCGTTGCAGTTGAAGCTTTAATTAATGATGCCTATGGCGTTGAGTATACCTATAACCTTGCAAACCAGTTAGAAACTGTTAAGAATCCTGAATTTACAGGAGCTAACGGTAGAAACTACAATATAAAATACAGCTATGACGGTTTGGGAAGAATAGTTAGTGAAACTATAGCCCATGGATTAAATAAAACATTGGTAATTGAAGATTATGGAGTACCGCAACAAGTATCTAGTTTGTATTACAGCAATACAAAATACTTATATGACGATGTAAACAGAAAATTGGATGTAATGGTTATAGATAACGTGGACAACCCGATCTATACCGAATATAGGCTAAAGACTGAATATTATGACTATGCAGGAAATATTAAAAAGACTGTAGATGCCAATGGAAATGAGATATCTTATGAGTATAACAGCATGGGATTGCAAAGAAGTGTAACTTATCCGGGAGATTCATCAATACCTACTAATACTGTAGTGTATAAGTATGACTCAATGGGTAACCTAAGGTATCAAAAAGACAGTGTCGGAAATGTAAAAGAATATAAATACGACCTCTTTGGCCGTGTATTGAGCGAAAAGGTATATGGCACAGAAGAGGAAGATGCCAATGAAACAGAGGTACGTTATTGGTATGATCTGTATGGAAACGTTAAGTACAAGATAGATGCCAATAATACCGTTACAAAATATGAATATGATGAGTTGGGAAGACTTACAAGAAATGTAGTGGATAATGTTAAATTAATAGATCCTACTACAGGAGTTGACAGCACAACCCGTACATCAACCCATGAAACATTAAACTATTACGACAAGAACGGCAATGTATTACATGAAGTTACGAAAGTAACGGAAAAAGATAAATCAAAAAACACTACAAAATCATCCTATAGTGTATACTCATACGAATACGACGGCATGGGAAGACTTGTAAGCAAAATTGACCCTGTAGGAAATATAATAGAAAAAATAAACTACAACAGAAACAGTGCACAAATAGAGTCTTATGACGGAGAAGACCATAAAAAGACCTTTGAATATAATAAGGACGGAAAACTAAGTGTAACAAAACAAAGAAATGAATCAGGAGAATATATAGTATCACAGCAATATTATGATGCAAAGGGTAATGTTGCCTATGTTATAGACGGAAGAGACAATGTTACTGTATACACCTATGATGAGCAAGACAATTTAACCGGTGTAAGTTCCTATGCAAAAGTAAAGGAAGGGGTATACAAACTAACCGATACCACAAGATATATCTATGACAAAAACGGAAATATGAAGAGCCAGGAGATTAACAGTATTGTAACAAATACCTTCAATTACAACGTGAGAAACCTGGTAATGGAAAAAGAATATTCCGGAACATCAAATAATATTGTAAGTTATTACTACTATGCCGATGGAAATGTAAAAGAGGTAATTGACAGGAAAAACATTAAAACCCAATACAAGTACAACCCACAAGGATTAGTTGTAGAAGAAAAAGCAGTACAGATAGGATCTAACGGAACAGAACAAAGATTCACCAAGAAAAACTACGAATACGACTCTGCCGGCAATCAATTGAAGTCAATATTGACTTCTTCGACATCAACCGAAGTAGTAGAAAGAACTTATGATGAACTGGGCAGAGTAAAGACAAAGGCTGTGTCAAATGTAGAAGGAAAAGTATTGTACATATATGACATTGTAACAAGCGATGGATTAACAGCAGAGACTTCCATTGACCAGAAGAACAACATAACCACAAAAGTATATGATAAAGCCGGAAGACTAGCCTTTGTGAAAAACGGTGATATCAACGCAGAAAATATAGCAGAATACGACTATTACAAAAACGGAGCAGCAAAGAGTGTAATTTATGCCGGTGGTGCAAGGGAAGACTATATATATTATCCGGACGGAAGACTTAAATCCCTTGTAAATACCGACAATAAAGGTGTAGCCTTTGAAAGCTATGTATATACTTATGATGCAAACGGCAATATGCTTTCAAAGGAAGATAAAAAAGGAAAAACGACTTATACCTATGACAATCTCAACCGCTTGAAAACAGTGGATGAAGAATATAGCGGAAAGGTTATTGAGTATAGTTATGATAAGTTAGGAAATAGAAGTACAGCAACAATAAAAGAAAATGGTATAATAATAGAAGAAGTTTATAATTATAACCTTGAATTAAATCAATTAAAGTCTGTAATTACGTAAGCGTCAAACAGGCCCGCACATGAATGACACAATCATTAATAAAAATGGTTGAAAAAGTTTGGGAATGTAAGTAATTTTGTGTATCATAATTTATGTAATCCTTCTTTAGCAAGT
>ENA-UPAD01002988-UPAD01002988.1-bioreactor-metagenome-genome-assembly--contig:-NODE-2988-length-10373-cov-5.646152_pt1 | contig 10373 bp, 9 predicted proteins | sample MGYA00238179_ERZ772710 | MGnify/ENA primary metagenome ERZ772710 (study PRJEB29004, sample SAMN07631245) | bioreactor metagenome | isolation source: Switchgrass digestor | place: USA: Dartmouth...
ATGTATTTGCGAACCTGCCGGTGTTTTTATGTTCGCTTATGATTCGCAGCATTAAACCAACATTACATCGTCTGTTGGATGATATGTATCATTTCTGCCTATATGTTCAACCCTGTTCTCCCAACTTTTCCCCAATAAATAAAACCTAAGGCTGTCTTTTTTCATATCTATTATTTCAGATAAACTTTTCTTTAATGTGACAAACTGTGCAGGTTCCAGCATGCACTCAAATACAGAATGCTGAACTCTCTGCCCATAATTGACACAAAGCTTTGCAACCTTTCTTAACCTTTTCTTTCCTCCTTCACTTTCAGTATTTACATCATAAGTTATCAATACCATCAATTTTTTTCACCAACCTAATTAATAAAAAACGGCGGGTAACTTTCAATATCATTCCTTAAAAATCTTGCCATCAACATAGCCTGGACATATGGCAGAAGTCCCATTTCTATCTTTTCATTAATATACGGATGCCTGATTTCTTCCTGTTTACGTTTTTGCCATGCGGTAAGAAATGCAGTCTTTGTATCCTTGTCCATTATTACACCACCGCTTTCCTTTTTTATAAAGCCCTTTGGCGAAATCTGTTTTTTGTTTATTAATGATATTACGAACCTTTCAGCAATATAAGTTCTCAGTTCTTCAATCATATCCAGTGCAAGGCTTATTCTGCCGGGACGGTCCGTATGAAAAAATCCTACATACGGATCCAAACCTACAGTTTCCAAAGCACTCTGCATTTCATGCGCTAAAAGAGTATAAGCATAAGAAAGCAATGCATTAATGTTATCTATAGGCGGCCTTTTGCTTCTTTCTGTAAAACGGAAATCTGATTTTTGCTGTAAAATGAAATTGTCAAAAACAGAAAAATAACATCTGGCAGCATCACCCTCTATGCCTCTCAGCTCATCACTGCTCGTTGCGTTTTTTGCGTTTTCCAATGCCGTAGTTAACTTGTCCATTGCATTATTCATAGCACCTACATCAATGCCAGCTGAGTGATCCCTTATTGCTCTGTAAATTGCCATCCTACAGTTTGCTATTTTGGCTATTATGAAATTTTTAGATATCTCAAGAGCCTTTTCTTTATCATCTGCATATCTGTATTGTGTCCTTCTCAGCAATACGTTTCCTTTCACTTCCCCTGTTACTCTGGCCATAAATCCGCCATGTTCATTGAGAAAAGATATACCTACGTTATTTTTTACACACAACTCCATTAATTTCGGACTCATCCCGACATAATTAAAGCAAACTATACCTTCTAATATATGTATAGGCCTTCTCATTACCTCATTGTCATCTACTTTTACTACTACGTTTTCACCGTCTTTTGACAAATATGCATTTGGGTTTGTTATATAAAGGGTGTTTAATAAATGTCTCAAATCTCATCACATCCAGCTTTTGCATGCTTTTCGATGTAATTTGCAACACTGGCCTTTCTGTTAGTAAGCCTGGGTATGCAAATATCTACTAAAGAACAAGCCCTGCAATGTTTTCCGTTTTCCGCTTTGGGCGTAATTCCCTGATTATAGATCTTATGCATTTCGTTTGACAGCTCTGTTACTTTATTTCTTAATTGTTCAGTTATCTTAACTTTATACCTTCTCTTAGTTTCATTATAAAAGAAGTCCGATGATTCTATCCTGCAATTTAGCATTTCCTCAAGGCACATAACCTGCGATACAAGTTGCACAACATCCCTTTCATCATGCTTGGGTTTACCACGTTTGTATTCAACAATGTTGGGTATCCATTCTCCGTCCCTGCCTTTTATCTGGACTCCCTTTTTACCAGCGGTAAATTCCACTATATCGGCAATGCCGTAAAAACCAAGCTTGTACGATACCAACGGCATTGCCCTGCTTATAAAAATATTTTTCCTGTTTTCGGTAATAAACGGATCATCCGCTTTTTCATGCAGGATTCTGCCCTCAGCTGTAGCCATGTTCTCCGACCACTGCTGTTCTATATGTATCAAAGCCCATTGCCTTTTACAGAAATAGAAATGCTGAATGCCTGACAGAGATAATAAATCTTCTTCATCATAAGCCATCAATTATTTCCACTTCCAGACCTGGTAACTCTTCCAAATATATATCATAATCTTCAAATTTTTTAGGTATATCGATACCTTCATTTAAAGTTATTTTTAATGAGCGATGAACCTTAGCTGTTGAATACTGCCCCATAGCGCAATTATGCTTCCACCAGTACAATTTACGAACTTCCATGCTGCCTTCAGGTCTTGATGAAGATGTATCATTAACAAACAATGTTCTTAGAGCTTCTTTTATCTTTTCTGCATCTTCATTTGAAAAACCAGTCTTTTGAGCCAACTGATGATTAATACTTCCTTTAATCAGGTAAACTGCAAAATCAACTCTATGCTTCATCCCCATCGTATCAGATGACTTTTTATCCTTTGTTTCACTATTTACACTTTTCGTAATCTGCATGCTTGTAATATCTATTGGTGAAAGGCTAACTGCAGTATGAATAGATACAGGTCCCCGGACACCAACAGATACACTGTCATCTTTGAATGCAAATACTTGTCCAAAGCTCCTGACATCAATCCACTTTTCACATGCTGCTTTCGCATATGCATCTTTATCTTTTGCTTTCAATGCAGCTTGCAACGGTGGATATGATTTTGCACGTTCATTTAAACTTTTACAGCCATCATCACAACGTTCATCCGACTGTACAAATATACATTCACCCATATCCTGCAGGCGATTTCTTATTTTTCTTTTAATACAGACATCTGAAATTTCACCAAAGCCATCATAATTTTCACGCGGTCTGTTACCATTTAAGGGGTCACCATTTGGATTAGCATTATTTACGGTTATTAGCAATGCAAAGTCGATTTTGTTTGTAAATTTACTCATCATTTCCATCCTCCAATCCATTTATTTCTTTGTTTTCATTTTTATTTTTCATAAATTCAGACTGACAATAATAACCCAGCAAATATAATTCTGATAATGGTTCATTGTTAAAATCACCGTCTTCAAATAAAGAGCCTATTTCATCAATTATATTTTCATATTTAATTTTTTGGCCTGGCATCATTTTATTAAGATATGGTATAAGATTCTCATAAATTATTTTCCATGTTTTTGCAGGTCTCCTTGAAAAAACGCTCATATACCTTTTTGCATTTGTTTCTCTTTTTTCTCCCTGTTCATATGTAAGATATTCAACTCTGTCTGCTACGGCCAGAAGCCTTCCGAACAAATAGCTCCTGTCTTTATTGGCTTGATCTAAAGCCATATCCCACTCCTCCTTTTTATTTGATTTATCATATCTGTATTTTTTTATTAAAGCACAGGTATTAGACAATACTCTTTGCCAGTTATAACCGGACATAGCCATCGGTCTTCCTGCATTATTGACTGCTGAGCGAAGTATATCAGGTGGAATTCTGCTTTTATCAATAATACAGAGCAGTAATCGTTCAACAGTACTACGTATTAATTTTTCATCTGCCTTGAGTAATCCGTTTTGCTCTGTACCATAAGCAGCTAATGCAATTTCTCTTGGTGACGGTGCTCCAATAAAGGAATAATAGCCATTTTCATCTTTTTTATATCTATGTCTCCATATACATTGAGAATGCCATTCCTTTATTCTTTCTAGAAATTCAGAACCGTTTAGTTCACGATAATAAGTAATTGATAATCTACCTGTTGTAGCCGCATCTAATGCTATAACCTGTATTTTTGTTTTAACATCCAAATCTGCTGAATATCCGCTGAGCGCTTTATTAAGCCTTTCTGCGTAGCTCTTTGCAGTATCTGCATCTTTAATTACCTCATGGAATATATCATCGCTGTCTGCAAGCGGTTCCGGTATATCTGATCCGTTTACAGCCCATGCGACAATAGCTGCACCATCTTTCTTATATCCTTGCTTTTGAATAAGCCAGCGCAATGCATTATGTGCTTTTTGTGAAGCTTCATAACCGACAGATGCTGCTTGCCCTTTTTCTGTAAACCTTCCTCTGTACGTGAATCCACTTTCATCATTTGCAGAAATCAACTTTGCTTTATCAGCAGAATTTCTGATTTTTGAAGGATGCTTGTCAGAACATACAACTACATTACCTGTTATATAGCAAATATCCTTCTTATTTCCTTTGCTTTTGTAGTACTCAATAAAACTTTGGTAAAGTGTATTATCTAACCATACTTCCCCGGTATATTTTCTTTCTCCTTGCTTTTCAACGATGAATCTTACAAAAGCATCCGTTTGAGCAATTCCCTGAATTTTATTCAATTTGTCTGATAAGATGTTTTTTTCATCAAGTTCCAATACTTTCTCTTCAATTAAGTCAGCAATGACATGTTCTTTTTTTAGATATTTGTATATTGCTTTAACTTTTTCATGTGAATATAATGATGTGCACCAGTCTTCCAATTGGCTAATGTATTTCTGAAAATACTCTTTCATATCTTTTTCACTACAATATTGTGAATAATCACCTGCTATGTAACAAAGCTTATCACATAAGGGATGTGGGGCAATTCCGCTGCTTCTGGTACCCGAATCTTCTGTAACCGGTATTATTGTAACCGCATCTTCTTTATCAACCTTTTTAGCTCTAACAAAATTCCCATTGATGTCAATTGTCATTTCAATTTGTGCATTTTGGGTCGAATGGGAAATAGGAAGTAAAACTGTTTCGTCATCATCAATTCTACCTATCATTTCAGAACAGTTTTCATAGGTTTCATACAATGCGTTAATCCAACCCATCAAACATACCCTCTTTCTCAAACTCTTTCAAGCCGGAAAAATTGTTATCATCGAAATTTTTCATCTTCATATTTTTCAAAACCCGATGTATGGAACATTCTTCCGGACGTTTGAACTTTATGCATCCATTTTGCATTTCCGGAAACCAGAACCTGGCAGTCATTTTGCCCTTTGTTTCCCCGTTATAGGCTTCATCAGGATAAGTAATGCCATGAAACATTAAACTGAAAGACATATCGACATTATCATAGAATCCTTTTCCTTCCCCGAATATGCAAGGTTCTACATAACCCTGGCATTCTCTTGTCCCAAGGAAAATATCCCTACGTCCTCCCCGTTCTAACATCCTTTTAGCGATAAAATAGTGTTTATTTTCGTTTCTATCTTCTAGTAAATCCGGTCTGTTTTCATTCCACTCAAAATGTGCTCTTACCTGGTACTCTACATCTTTGAGGTATGTATATATTGATAAATCGTTACCTTCGCTTTGATACTTAATTGTACGAATACCCTGTGACTGTGTCTGAATTCGCTTCATTATACGTACCTCGTCAATATACCACTGAAAGGTTGGTTTCCAGTAAATGCTTTCTGTTATACCCTTAAGTGCTTGATACGTAGGAATCTCGTATGTAAATTTTTCTCCTCCGATTCTGGTCAACGGATCAGTAAAAAGTGCATATCGGCCGTAAACTTTAAACTCTATACTGTTTTCTTTTTCCAATTTATATCACTCCTTTCTATTTTTTTATTAATCTATATTACATAATCTTCAAGCTCGTTGCTTACACCAATTCTTTCATCATAAAAGCCTTCTCTCAATATAAGAATTTGTCCATCCATAACAGAATTGTCTATTGCATTTCTTACAACAAGTTTTTTAATCATTGAATCATCTTTGATGATATTCACTGTATACCTTTGCATCTTTTTTATTTCCTGCTTTATTTCTTTAATATCATAGCTTTGCTTTATTTTATTTATAATTTCACTTCCTCTTTTATAAGGCACAAGAAGACCTATCGTTTTACTTCCAATTACCTGAAACTCCTCATATGCACTCTTAAATGCCTGTTTCAACTGAAGCTGTGATACTTTACCATTATTATGTTTATATGCCATACTGCCTTTACTGTTTATGGACAATAAGTCATATAGATTGGTACCTAAATTTATTATTTTATAATCCATATCATCTCTTCTTTTATAAAAATATTCTTCATAAAAAATATTCATTGCTTTTGTCGATTGTAAATCATAATTAAAATTTTCAGGTTTTACTGCATATTCATCCAACACCCTCATCATTGCATTTTGCGCCAGTTTTATGTCTTTTAAATTAGATAAGTTCTCCTCAGCATAATTGATGATATAAACGTATCCTATGTCTGCCTTGCCATTACGATTACATCTTCCTGCAGCTTGTATAATGCTGTCCAATCCCGCCAGAGACCTTATTACACAACTAAATGATATATCTACTCCCGCTTCTATCAATTGAGTGCTAATGCAAATCAGCTTCTTTTTGTTATCTAATCCATTTTTAATTTCTTTTATAATGTTGCTCCTGTTTTCTGCACACATATATGTAGTTAATTGATATATTTCAATATCTTCACCTCTAGATTTCACTATTTCTATTAGATCAGAATAAATGTTTCTGACAGCTGATTTGGTATTTAATATGACAAGTACACTATCCTCAATTTCAATTTTTCCCATAATGAACTCTATAAGCTCTTTTCTGTTATAACCGCCCTTTTTTATTGCAGGTACTACTTCCGTGCGCTTGAAATTCAGAAATTGTTCATCTATATTCTTTGTCATGCTTTTAGGGTTACTATATAGTATCTTTTTTTCTACATCATCTAACAAAGGTTGGGTTGCAGAACATAATATGACTGTAGTATTACCTATCCTTGATAAAAAGTTCATCATTGTATTGAAACAGCTAATACAATTAACAGGCAAGGATTGTATTTCATCAATAATAAGTACAGAATTAACCAGTGCATTCATCCTCCTGATGTTTTGTATACCCCCGTCAAACAAAACATTCATCAGTTGAACCATAGTAGTCAATATTATTGGGCTGTCCCATGTTTCCTTCATATAATTATATTTCTCATCTGTTTCATCGAAAATTATATTTGAATGATGCTCAAGTATATGCTCATCAGCTTTTAATGCTTTTCTATATTCATCTGCATTTTGCTCAAGTATTGATAAATAAGGCGCCACATAAATAATTCGTTCTTTTCTATATTCAGTCGCATGTTCCAAAGCATAACGCAGGCTGCTGAGTGTTTTACCTCCACCTGTAGCAATCTGAAGACAGTAAATTCCTGTAGGATATTTGCCGAATTGCATGCATTCTTCTGAAATCTGCTTCCTTAATTGAGAGATTTTATCAACTCTTTTTAATGACTTCAATTTTAATTCAAGGTTATTTTTTAATTTATTCCAGAAAGGAATCAACTTTTCAGCATCTAAAGGCTCAGGCATAATTAGTCCGTGCATAAATTCTGCAGTATTGAAATGGTCCGCATCAATTAATACAGATAACAACAATCTTTCCAGACATCCGATCAAGAAAAATGCACTCTTTTCTTCATCCATGTCCTCTTTTATGTCTCTTATGCAAAACAGTACTTTTTTCATTTCCTGTAAAGCTCTTTCAAATAATTCATGCAAATCGTATTTAGCTAAAATATTACTATTACTGTTTTCTAAAACTTCATCATAATATATTTCACCGGACGGATTAATTCTGTGCATGAAAACTTCTTTACCTTCTAAATCAATACAATCATAAATTCCGTGATGTGAAAAAATGACCATTGTGATTAATTGAGCTGTGATTTTTTGTATTTGATTGGTATTGTAATATTTTTCAAAGATCAATTTTCCGCCGGCTGATGAATGATTTACTTCACCTCTCTTAACAGAATTTGGATCATCAAATGCTTTATGCAAGTATGATTGAAATTCTGTAGTATACTTGCCTAAATCATGCAATAGACCAATTAAAAACAATAGATTACTAAGGTTAAATTTTTCACCTTTTCTTTTAGCTCTTTCAGCAGTTTCAATTAAATGTTGTTCTAATGTCTGCTTTTCTCCTTTTTCGTTAATATGTGCATAAAACAATACTTCTCGCCTCTTTGTATACTAATATATACTAATATTAAATAATTCTACATTTATTGAGTAAATCCTTTACTTAAATAAGAAATATTTGAAAATTGTCAATATTATTTCTTTTAATTGCTTTAGTAAAAATTTATATAGCGATGTTTACTCTTATCAAATTTATAATGATGTACACATTTCAGTTTACATGAAATGAAATGCTCTTTAGATACATTTATTTTGAAATCAATAATACTTTTAAACTTCCTGCCATTTTGTAATTTGTGTATTTTTGCAAGTGTTTCTTCATATAGATTAATAGTCAAAACATTCTTATTGATTTTTATAAACATATACATTCCTCTATTTGTTTTTATATAGCTTATACAATTATATTTTCACTAAATTTAATTTATATACTTATATTCATAGGAAATATTTGACAATAACTATTATATTTATTATCATGTAGTAGTCAGATGAAAATCTGTGGATTTAAATACTAATTTTAAATTATAAAAAACGAGTAAAAACTCGTTTTTTATAATTTGTTTATTTACATCTGTCCGCATCATCATTTCTATGCAACTTTCATTCAGTAACTCGGATCTATCTCCAGTAGTACAGATAATCCCAAATAACGCCATTTCAATCCACGCACCCGTGAAGGGTGCGACTAAATAACCATTGTTGTGGTGGCTTTTGGAATCTAATTTCAATCCACGCACTCGTGAAGGGTGCGACCACCTCATTTCTGCAACAAAAAAAGAATAAAATAGGATTTCAATCCACGCACCCGTGAAGGGTGCGACAAAGTAGATGATTATAATGATTCACGTATAGCTATTTCAATCCACGCACCCGTGAAGGGTGCGACTTGTTTCCCCTTGTGTTTGACAACCTTTTAAGTCAGATTTCAATCCACGCACCCGTGAAGGGTGCGACCGCTACAGCTACTTTTGCTACACCATCTGCTTTAATTTCAATCCACGCACCCGTGAAGGGTGCGACATGGGACTTATTGGGACTAAAAAAGAAATTAAACCTTATTTCAATCCACGCACCCGTGAAGGGTGCGACATGTCAATAATACATGTCAAGATATGGACAAAAAAGGATTTCAATCCACGCACCCGTAAAGGGTGCGACAACAATCACAGATAACAAAACAGGTAAAAAGTGGATTTCAATCCACGCACCCGTAAAGGGTGCGACTAGTCTTGCAGTGTCCATTTCTAAGGCTGTTTTTGTTATTTCAATCCACGCACCCGTAAAGGGTGCGACATGTCAATAATACATGTCAAGATATGGACAAAAAAGGATTTCAATCCACGCACCCGTAAAGGGTGCGACAACAATCACAGATAACAAAACAGGTAAAAAGTGGATTTCAATCCACGCACCCGTGAAGGGTGCGACCCTTTTGCTTCGGGACTCCTCCAAAGGGCATAAGGATTTCAATCCACGCACCCGTGAAGGGTGCGACAGCAAAAGGATATTAAAAATAGCACTACAGCAGCATTTCAATCCACGCACCCGTGAAGGGTGCGACTTTGCAAAATTAGTTAAAGTTTGATAATATGTATTTATTTCAATCCACGCACCCGTGAAGGGTGCGACCTACCGTCAAATTGCAAAGGTTGTTCGGCGCTATATTTCAATCCACGCACCCGTGAAGGGTGCGACCAGAAGGCAGTTTCGATGCTTATATGTGGCAAACCATAATTTCAATCCACGCACCCGTGAAGGGTGCGACATAAGTATCCCAATAAGATGTAGGTTTATAAGTAATTTCAATCCACGCACCCGTGAAGGGTGCGACTTAAATATAAACTGGAACGCAGAACTATGTATGGCCATTTCAATCCACGCACCCGTGAAGGGTGCGACTTGAAAAAGGTATAATTTCAACACCGGAATATTGGCAATTTCAATCCACGCACCCGTGAAGGGTGCGACAAATAGGTGGTTGGTGTTTCGCTACCATAAATGCATTTCAATCCACGCACCCGTGAAGGGTGCGACTAGTTACCCACAGTTATTGGAGCAAAAACTTTTCCTATTTCAATCCACGCACCCGTGAAGGGTGCGACTTGTATAGGAGGGTTAAAAAATGGCTGATATCATTATTTCAATCCACGCACCCGTGAAGGGTGCGACAAAGTACAGTTAGATACTATAGAGATCGCTTTCCTATTTCAATCCACGCACCCGTGAAGGGTGCGACAACTGTAAATAAAGCTATTCCATATGGATTTTCTGATTTCAATCCACGCACCCGTGAAGGGTGCGACTGCTAATTTCAACAAAATTATGGCACAATATGTATTTTTTTACTTTAGTTTAATTATATGTTATGCGCATATTGTAATATTATGCATATTTTGTTATAAATGTTTCAATATTTATTCTAATTTTACATTATATAGAATAAATGTATTTGCGAACCTGCCGGTGTTTTTATGTTC
>ENA-UPAD01002997-UPAD01002997.1-bioreactor-metagenome-genome-assembly--contig:-NODE-2997-length-10341-cov-5.864379_pt1 | contig 10341 bp, 10 predicted proteins | sample MGYA00238179_ERZ772710 | MGnify/ENA primary metagenome ERZ772710 (study PRJEB29004, sample SAMN07631245) | bioreactor metagenome | isolation source: Switchgrass digestor | place: USA: Dartmouth...
CATGCGGCTGTTAACCGCAGGGTCGTTGGTTCGAGTCCAACTTGGGGAGCCAAAAGAAACGCTGCACTAATGTGCAGCGTTTCTATGTATAAAAAAGACAGTGTGCTTAAGGCACACATTTTTTTTATTCTTAAAAAATTACAGTTTTTTCTCGAAACATGAAAGGCAATCGGGGATGCGAAAGGATAATTTATAAGGATATTATAAGATATATGGCAGAGTTAATTATTTCCGGGATTCATATAATAATGATATGAAATAATAAAAAATCTATTTGGCAGCAAAACTTGATGGATCAGGACAGATCAAGGGGATGTTTGATATGAACTTATGTATTAAGAAATACATATCTATACTTTTATGTTTCATATTTTTTATTTCTTTTGCAGGCTGCGGTGCTGACAATGTCTATGAGGAAGAGACCAGAAAAAGACCAAAATCGGAAAGGACCGAAAAAACACGCGATAAATCGGAACGCGATTATTCTGATTATAAAAAAATAGTCATATGCGGACGGGAACTCTACGATAATGAATACTATATAAAACAAAAAAAAGGCAGCGAATATTTGATGATTGAAGCTGAGGCTTTTGAATCCGCCTTTAAAATACCATATCTTCCGTATACGTATGCAAAAGTCGAACGGCATGATGACGGATTGATACGAATTTTTTGGGAAGACAAGGACGATATATTTCTTTTTGTTGATATAAAAGAAGGTTCTACTAATGCTGTGATCAACGGCAAAGAATACGATATGGGGATTGCTCCTGAATTTAAGGATGACGCCATTTATATCCCGGCAAATTTCTTCATAAAGCTACTCAAAATGGAAGACAAACTTGACAAAAAACTGAATACTCTGTTTATTGACCGTATCGAAGATTTCCCGAAAGATATTCTGGTAGGAACATGGTCGGATAACAATACTAACTTGTTTGTCCGCTTTAAAGACCCTGTAACCGGGCTGACTGAAGCTCCCTCTTTTGCTGAGGCGTATAACTTTCGCAAGGACGGCACTTACCGGCTGATTATGATAAGTACAGGAGGATTTAAGGATACCTTTCTTTATCTGGAGGGAAAATATATAGTACACGGAAATACCATTGCCTTCTATGATATACGGGAAACCCTTTATCAGGGTGAACCTTTAGTACTGGTACATCAAAATAAGCGCCTGGATAATGAGCAGTACGAATATATACATAATTATTATCCGGGCCCGGATGAAGAGGCGATAAAGCTGACCTTCAGGTTAAGCAGGATTGAATAAGATGCTATTTGATCTAAAATTTTATAGTATTACATTAATGAATGAGAACAAATTAATATCAGATTCTTATTTTCTTAATTATAACGTTTTACGGTTTATGACCGAAAACAACTATCTTAAATTTTTATGGTATTTTTGTATTTAAATGAATGTTGTAAACCCTCAAAAAGTCTGGTAAATTGAAATATATCGTTATACATCAAATATTTAAGGCACATAGGAAGGATTACAACATGGTAAAAAAACTCTCATGGATAACAGCCATAATCGTCACATTGATGATTCTTGTCTCATGCTCAGCAAAAAGTCCCAATAATACAAATCCCCCGGTTAGTACGGTTCCGGGTTCTACTTCCAATACAACAACACCTTCCCCGGAAGGATCAATTACACCAACCCCAACACCTACACCGACACCTGCACCAAAAGAGCCTGTGAAGGTCAAGGCTTTATATTTAACTGGCAGCACTGTATCTAAAAGCATCGATCATTATATAGATCTGGTAAACAGAACGGAATTGAATTCCCTGGTAATTGATATAAAAGAGAGCGGATATATAAATTACGAATCCCAGATACCGTTGGCACAGGAATTATCACTGTATAAAAAGGTTTATGATGTCAAAGAGGTATTAAAAAAATGCCATGATAACAATATTTATGTAATAGGGCGTATTGTTGTATTCAGAGACAACGGTCTTTCAAACAAAAAACCCGAATATGGAATCAAGAAACCAAACGGGAGTTTGTGGAAAGAAGGGAAAATGGGTTCATGGACAAACCCATACATAAAAGAGGTCTGCGACTATAATATCGAAATCGCCAAAGAAGCCGTGGCACTGGGTTTTGATGAAATACAGTTTGATTATGTGAGATTTCCTACCACCAGTACCAAGGAAGTTACCTATGGCGAAAATGTTCCACCAAAATCAGATGCTATTAACGACTTTTTAAGAAGGGCTGCGGAAGAAATAAAGAAGGTTAAGGATGTGCCTGTCTCAGCTGACATTTTTGGTATAGTAATAGAAAGCGACAGGGACGGTAAAGCAATAGGCCAGTTATTCGACCAGATAGGTATGGATATCGATTATATTTCTCCTATGATTTACCCTTCCCACTATGCCAATGCTTCCGACGGAGTGTTCGGAAACGGAGTAGGGCAGACTATTAATGGTGTTCTGTTTACAGCTCCGGATCTTGAGCCATATAATGTTATCTATCAGGCTTTGTTGAAGACAAAATCAAGAATCAGCCAGGTGCCTGGATACAAAGCCAAGGTGAGACCTTACCTGCAGGATTTTACCATCAAAATGAAGGAAGGCTATTATCAGGAGTATGGCCCAAAACAGGTAAGAGAACAGATTCAAGCAGTGTATGATGCCGGATACGAAGAATGGATCCTGTGGGACGGCAGCAATACATACTCTGAAAGCGTATTTTTGCCTGCAAATCAGTAAATCTTTATTATTTATTAAAAATTAACAGGTATATGATTAATCTGTTGTTATAAAAAGTTTAGTCATAAAAGGTCGGATATGATGGACGTAATTATTAACACTTCGGAAAACTATAGACTTGACAGGGTGGAATCCTGCCTGGAGAAAATATTTGATGATATGGGCGGGATCAAAAATATCATCAAACCCGGAATGAGAGTAGCTATAAAACCTAATCTTCTGATGGCGAAAAAGCCGGAGGAAGCTGCTACAACCCATCCTTCGGTAGTCCATGCCATAGTAAAGCTGGTGCAAAAAGCAGGTGGTATTGCCGTTATAGTTGAAAGTCCGGGCGGACCTTACAATATCCCCCTGCTTAAGATGGTGTATGGCAAGACCGGGATAGAACAGGTAGCCAACGAAACAGGAGCTGAGCTCAATTATGATCTCAGAGTTGAGAAAATCAACAATCCTGATGCTGAATACTTAAAGTCATTAAAAATACTGAAACCTTTATATGATGCGGATCTTATCATCAATCTCGCGAAGCTGAAAACACATGGGTTTATGGTTTACTCAGGCGCGGTAAAGAATATGTTCGGATCAATCGCAGGGCTGGAAAAAACTGATTACCATTTAAGGATGAGTGATCATGAGTCATTCGCAAATTGCCTTATCGATATATACCTGGCGACTAAACCGCGGATTAATATAATAGACGGTATTATCGCCATGGAAGGAGACGGGCCAAGCGCCGGAGTACCTAAATATATAGGTTGTATCATTGCATCCAAAGATGCCTTTGCATGCGATTATGTGGCATTAAAAGCCATAGGTGTGGATTACCGATTGGTTCCGGTGATGAAAATGGCTGAAAAACGTGGCATTTTTAATAAAGATAATATAAACATTCTTGGCGCCGATTTGGAAATCATTAAACCCGATAGCTTTGATGTGCCCGCTCTTCTTCATCAAAGAACCGGTTCAAGATTTGCTGCAATACGTTTTATCAGGAATAAATTCCGTCCCCAGCCGGAAATTCTGAGGAATAAGTGTGTAAAATGCGGCAAATGCGTTGAGGTATGCCCTCCGAAAGCTGCAGTAAGAGATAATGACAAGCAAATCGTTATAGATTATAAAAAATGCATCAGTTGCTTTTGCTGTCATGAATTTTGTCCGGAGAAAGCTATAAAAATAAAAAGAAATACTTTAAGAAGATTATTGGAATACAGACGTATCAATCCCTGATATGTCACAATATTTGATTTATTATATTTGAATTTTGGGCAAAATTCATAATAATTAATAATTGTTTGTTGTTACCAACATTTTTATGGTAATATAATTAACATAATACATCGACTCCTGGGGAGAGAACACATGAATGTAGAATACATAAATCCGTTTATTGAGGCCAGTCAGTCAGTTATAATGATGATGACTGGTGTGAAACCGAGTTTGGGGAAGGTTTATTTAAAACAGTCCTTTTCTCCGAGTGAAAATATCGCAGTCATCGTTGGCTTGACGGGAAAAATCAGAGGACAGGTGGTTATTTCATTTACAAAAAACTCGGCATTGATGATTGCATCCGCAATGATGGGCGGGATGCCATTGTCTGAATTGGATGAGATATCAAAAAGCGCTATTTCTGAGCTTGCTAACATGATAATGGGCAATACTGCCACTCTTTTAGCCGGCAGAAATATTGGCATAGAAATTACGCCTCCATCGCTTCTGATGGGTGAAAAACTGGTAATCACACCTACTAATATGCATACAATCAGTATTCCTTTGATTCTGAATGAAAATAATAGTATTGAAATTGATGTATCTTTGGAAGATAAGGAATAAAAATATCAGGTTTTCATAATGGAGTAATACCGTGAAAATAAATATCGTTTTGGTAGAGCCGGAAATACCTCAGAATACCGGTAACATTGCGCGAACCTGCGCAGCTACTGGGGCCGCACTGCATTTGGTGGGGCCCTTAGGCTTTTCAATTGAAGACAGATATTTGAAAAGGGCAGGCCTTGACTACTGGAAATATGTAGATTTAAAATATTATAATGACCTCCGGGAATTCTTCGATCTGAATATAGGAGCCAACTTCATTTTTTGTACAACTAAAGCTCAAAAATCTTATCATGAAATAAAATATGTAGATAATTGTTTTCTTCTTTTTGGCAAAGAGACAAAAGGTCTGCCTGAGACACTGCTGAAAGCAAATTATGAGAAATGCATACGTATTCCGATGCTGGATAATATACGTTCATTGAACTTGTCCAATTCAGTGGCTATTGTTCTATATGAAGCACTAAGGCAGAACGGTTTTGAAAATATGCAACTGGAAGGACATCTTCATGAGCTGGAATAATAAAAATAATAGAATTAATTCGATAATAATCCTATAATTAATTTTTATTATGTAATAAACAAGAAGGCAGGTTTTATAATGAACGGACAAAGGAAAAGAATAGGAATCCTAACCGGGGGAGGAGATTGCCCGGGCTTAAATTCTGTCATTAGAGCGGTTGTTAAAACAGCAATCAATATATACGGATATGAAGTAATCGGTTTTAATGACGGGTATATGGGTTTAGTCAATAACCGTTTTAAGAAATTAACTCTGTCAGATGTTTCAGGACTTTTGGATAAAGGAGGTACTATTTTAGGTACCACCGACAGCTTCGATCCTTTTAATATGGTTGTAGATATTGACGGCGAAAAACAGGAGAGAGATATGAGCGACCGTATTATTTACAACTTAAAGATGCATGATATTGAGGGGCTTATCGTAATCGGAGGCATCAATACGATAACTACGGGATACAAACTTTCATTGATGGGTGTTAAGGTGATTGCGATCCCTAAAAACATTGACAATGATATTCCCGGAACCGATACCACAATTGGGTTTATTACCGCTGTAAACACCGCTACTGCAGCCCTTGATAAACTGCATTCGTCAGCTGAGTCCCATCACAGATTGATGCTTCTGGAAGTTATGGGAAGACGAGCAGGTTGGGTGGCTTTGGAATCGGGAATTGCAGGAGGCGCAGATATAATACTCATTCCGGAGATTCCTTATGACATAAATAAAGTAGCCAGAAAAATTTTAGAGAGAAAAAGGACCGGAAAGAATTTCAGTATCCTTTGTGTTTCGGAAGGTGCAGTTCCAGCCGAAGGGACGGTACTGCCGGATTGTTCGGAGGAAATTAAATCAGTGTATAGTGTGAGCTCCCAAATAGCTGCACAGTTGGAAAAGCTCACCCATCTTGAGACCCGTGTCACGGTACTGGGATATTTGCAAAGAGGCGGTGAACCTTCACCAACCGACAGGTTGTTATCAACCAGGCTGGGAGTGGAAGCTGTCAATATGGCAGCTGAAGGACAGTATAATAAGATGGCCGGAATAATAAATAATGAACTATGTCCGGTCGATTTGGAAAAAGTGGCAAATAAATGCAAGTATGTTCCTGTTGACGGAGAGCTTGTCAGGATTGCCAGAAATATGGGCGTCAGCTTTGGCGATTAGAAATATTGGAGGCATTACTCTTCTATGGATGTTTTTAAAGAAATTACGTTGGATGATATGGCATTATTTACCGAAGCATTTAAAGAATTAAAGCCTATAGCATCTGAATTTACCTTTCCTTATCTTTATATGTGGAGAAAAGATTACAACTTCAGTTACACGGTTGTGGAAGACTATATATGTTTGATTTCCAGATCCAAAGTATACCCTCCCTACAGTTTTTGTCCCATACCGGTCAAGGGAGTGGATGATGAACAAAAACTAAAAAAAGCAATAAGATTCATAGAGAAATACTTTGAAGAAAACGGAATGTCCCTGCGTTATGCCAGAGTCTGCGAAAGCTGTATTGATAAGCTGAAAGCGGTATATCAGGACAATATCACCATCGAACCTCTCCCGCAAACATATGATTATGTGTATAATGCTTCGGATTTAATAAACCTTGCCGGTAAGAAATATAGCAGAAAGAGAAACCATATAAGCCAGTTTATGAGATTATATGGAGATTATGAATATGTGCCGGTTACAGAAGACAATTTGGATGAATGTAAAAGAATACTTGATAAATGGGCTGATCAAAACGAGATAAACCTGGCAGCCGAAAGCGGTGAAAGATTCGCATGTTATCAGCTTTTTGAAAACTGGAGCAGGTTTACTTCGTTAAAAGGCGCATTGATAAAAGTTGGAGGAAGTTTTGAAGCCTTTACGATCGGCGAGCTTCTGAATCCCGAAACCGCTTTGATACACATTGAAAAAGCCAATACCGATTATCACGGTTTATATGCAATAATAAACAGGGACTTTTGCATGAACGAATGGAGTAATGTGAAGTATATAAACCGTGAGGAGGATTTAGGTATTGAGGGTTTGAGAAAATCTAAATTATCATACAATCCGGCCTTCATGGTGAAGAAGTTTTTAGTGAAGGTTTCACATTGACTTTAGTTTTTTATTTCTTTAGTATGAAAAATGGATGGAAAAAGGGTTGGCTTTCCCCAGCCCGTTTTGTGTTTACATCGTTTAGTATATGAAAAAGTATCAGTATCCAAATCTTAAAAACGAATTTTGGAGGTTACACAATGACTAAAAAACCCAAAATTGCGATCGTTATGGGAAGTGATTCTGATTTACCTGTGGTTGAGGGAAGCATTAAAATCCTTAAAGAGTTCGGTGTGGATTATACTGTCAATATTTGTTCAGCCCACAGGACCCCCGATAAAGCGGCAGAACTTGCGAGAAATGCAGAGAAAAACGGTTATGACGTAATTATCGCGGCAGCGGGGAAAGCAGCTCATTTACCGGGAGTTTTAGCAGCTTTTACAGTACTTCCGGTAATCGGTCTGCCAATAAAATCATCAACAATGGACGGACTGGATTCCCTTCTTTCAATTGTTCAAATGCCGGCCGGCATCCCGGTAGCGACGGTTGCCATTAACGGCGGTGAGAACGCAGCTCTTCTTGCCGTTCAAATCTTGGGAGGAGCATACCCCGAATTAAGGACCAAATTCCATGAGTATAAAGACAAACTGGCAAAACAGGTTGAAATAAAAGATCAAAAGCTTCAAGATGAATTGCGGGGTAAATAACACATGGCAAACAGGATAATCGATTTTACCAGATTCGACACGGAAGACGACGGAATCCATGAAGCATGCGGGGTACTTGGGATATCAGACTACCAGGATGATGATTTGGCGCATATGATGTACTTTGGACTTTATGCGCTCCAGCATAGAGGACAGGAAAGCTGTGGGATTGCAATAATCAACAAGAACGGTGAAATCACAGGCCAAAAAGGAATAGGTCTTGTACATGAGGTTTTTTCAGAAAAAATTCTTGATCGAATGGATGGCATATCTGCAATAGGTCATACTCGTTATTCCACCACCGGTGGCAGCTCAATAGAAAACAGCCAACCCCTTATATTCAATTACAAGGGCGGAAGGATCGCTCTGGCTCATAACGGCAATCTGGTCAACGCGACAAAAATTAGATACGAGTTGGAGAATAAAGGAGCAATTTTTCAAACTACTACCGATTCCGAAGTAATAGCCAACTTAATATCGCGTTACGGCCTGAAATGCAAAGACCTTGAAGAAGTTCTCAAAAAAACCATGGATGTTATTGAAGGTGCATACGCGCTGGTTATACTTACTCAAAAGGGCCTGGTGGGTATACGTGATCCATGGGGAATGCGCCCTTTGTGCATTGGCAAATTAGGAAGTTCGTATGTTCTCGCGTCGGAAAATTGCGCTTTTGATGCCATCGGAGCTGATTTTATCAGAGATGTCGAACCCGGTGAGATCATATTTATTGAAAACGGTTCATTAAGATCAATTAAGACTAATTACAACAAACCCCAAAAAACATGTATTTTTGAGCATATCTATTTCGCAAGACCGGACAGTGTTATTGACGGAGCTTCAATTTACAGAGCCAGATTAGAAGCCGGACGGCTTTTGGCAAAAGAATCTCCGGTGGAGGCCGATCTTGTCGTGGGTGTCCCGGATTCGGGAATTACCGCGGCAATAGGGTATTCGAGGGAATCGAGGATTCCTTACGGAGAAGCTTTGATTAAAAACAGGTACGTGGGCAGAACATTTATTCAACCCACTCAGAAGCTCAGAGAGCGCAGTGTCGGTATTAAATTGAACGCCCTTAAAGAAGAAATAAAAGGCAAAAGAATTATAATCATTGATGATTCAATCGTACGGGGAACAACTTCATACAGGATAGTGCAAATGCTTAAGAATGCGGGAGCCAGCGAAGTCCATATGCGGATCTGTTCTCCGCCTGTGTTAAATCCATGTTATTTCGGTATAGATATATCTTCAAAAGAACATCTGATCGCAGCAAACCATAGCATAGAAGAAATAAGGAAAAGCATTAATGCTGACAGCCTTGCTTTCTTAAGCGTCGAGAGCCTTCTGAAAACACCTGTCGGAGCCCCTGTCAACTGTTTCTGCACAGGATGCTTTACAGGCGAATATCCAATGCAGGTTCCTATGTATGCTGCGAATTCTGCTGATAAACAGAAATGTTAAAGACCATTATTTTAAAGAAAGGCCAGGATATAAAATGACAAATTACAAAGAAGCCGGAGTAGACGTTGAAGCTGGTTACAAAGCCGTTGATTTGATGAGATCCCATGTAAAGAAAACAATGAGGCCGGAAGTGATTGCAGACATTGGAGGTTTCGGCGGCCTTTTCAGCCTGGAAGGCTTGAATTATGAAAAGCCTGTACTGGTATCGGGAACAGACGGTGTTGGAACGAAACTGAAGATTGCTTTTTTGATGGACAAGCATGATACCGTAGGTATCGACTGCGTAGCAATGTGTGCCAATGACGTTGTTTGCAGCGGCGCTCAGCCTTTGTTTTTCCTGGATTATATAGCATTGGGCAAGCTGATTCCCGAAAAGGTCGAGCAAATCGTAAAAGGGGTCTCAGACGGGTGCATACAAGCAGGCTGCGCATTGATCGGCGGTGAAACTGCCGAAATGCCGGGCTTTTATCCGGAAGACGAATACGATTTGGCAGGTTTTGTGGTAGGTATAGCAGATAAAGATAAATTAGTGACCGGAGAAAATATCAAACCTAACGATATTCTCATAGGACTTGCTTCATCCGGAATACACAGCAACGGTTATTCTCTGGTCAGAAAGATATTTAATATTAATAAAGAAGTTTTGGGAGAATACGGGGATGTGTTGGGCAAGCCTTTGGGACAGGAGCTTCTTACACCTACCCGAATATATGTCAAGACAATTCTTACCCTTATTAAAAAGTATAATATTAAAGGTATCGCCCATATAACCGGCGGCGGATTCATAGAAAATATCCCAAGGATGCTGCCTGACGGCGTGAAAGCCGTGATCCATAAAGGCACCTGGCCCATCCATCCTGTGTTTAAGCTTATACAGGAAAAAGGCGATGTTTCTGAGGAGGACATGTATAACACTTTTAATATGGGAATTGGCATGGTATTGGTGGTTCCGGCCGAAATAGCGCCTTTTGTCGTAGCAGAGGCCAATAATCAGGGAGAGAAAGCTTATATGATCGGCGAGATAGTCAGGGGCGAGGAGAAAATTGAGATATA
>ENA-UPAD01003001-UPAD01003001.1-bioreactor-metagenome-genome-assembly--contig:-NODE-3001-length-10313-cov-10.965978_pt1 | contig 10313 bp, 3 predicted proteins | sample MGYA00238179_ERZ772710 | MGnify/ENA primary metagenome ERZ772710 (study PRJEB29004, sample SAMN07631245) | bioreactor metagenome | isolation source: Switchgrass digestor | place: USA: Dartmouth...
AGCAACATACTGTGGATGGCCGGGCTTTCGAGATTCGATTACAATACCGGCGAGCTTAATTTCGTCATTCTCACAAGACCGGCATGGGAGGGCATCTCCTTCATCCATGACAGGATGCCTGTCATCCTGCCGAAAGAGCGCCACGACGAGTGGCTCGGCGGCCGTGACCCTGAAAGCACGATAAAATGGGCGATAAACGAAGTGGAATATAGGACTGTGTGACAAAGGCGGGCAAGAATCCTTGCCCGCCTTTCATTTACAGCATAACAGACCAATTTAATGGCAGATTATTACGATTCGTGTTGAAATTGGCAGAGTATTTATATATGATGTAAGTGCAGATTTTATTTAGTTTGTTATTAGTTAAGTTGATGAGATTAACTGCTTATTCATGCTGAGCTAGGTATCGGCAGCAATATAGTTTTCATAGAGAAAAAAAGGTGTTACGGGGCTCCGCGAATGGATTATGCAGCGGGAAGATTGCTCCTGCCGCATAGGCTCGATTTTACCGGGTAACTCGGCTTTATATATGCTAACAAGGAGGAAAACAGATATGAAACGCTTAATAGCGTTTATGACGGTGCTGTTAGCTACAGTCATATTCATAACAACGATTTCGACAGGCGCTCTGGCAGCTGACGATTTAATAGTTTCCCCGTGGGCAAAGGAAGAGATAAATAGGGCTCTGGCTTTAGGATTTGTGCCAAATTTGTATGATAGTAACGGTGAGCAGCTTAAGGATTACACTGTGCCAATTTCACGGGAGCAGTACGTCGATGTAGCCGTTGATTTTGTCGCATTTCAGCAGCATTGTGACAAAATCAGTTTTCAAGAAATGGTTAAAAAACACCTTGCTGAAATGGGCAACAACTTCCACTTCTCAATAGAAAAAGTTTTTTCCGACGGGGACGCGACCGCTTCACTGGCCTATTACCTGGGATTGGTCAAAGGTAAAGGCGAGCGTAAATTTGACCCCAAAGCCCACATAACTCGTCAGGAGGCTGCCGCCATACTTGCCCGGGCATATGAAATCTGCGGCGGGACTAACTCGGAGGATATGGCAGACGCATTCCGCTTTACAGACGGGGTAAAGATAGCCGATTGGGCGAAGGAGAGCGTGGCCGCCATGGTATCTTTGAATGTAATGACAGGCATGGGCGACGGCACATTCGCTCCGGAGGACAGCCTTACTGTAGAACAGTGTATAGCATCCTTTCTCCGTCTTTATGAGAAAGCACCTGTCAGTCGAAAAAACGGCAATGTCAAATCGCTGTTTACATATGAGCAGGGGCTTGAGCACGTTATAACAAGGTCGGGCTCTCAAAACATACGGGTTAGGATTGACGGACCTGCAGCTACTTTCGTAAGAATGGATGTGGGAGGTATGCTGCGCACCGTCTCAACCTTGTGGTTTATATACCATGATGGCGGTGTTCAGCGACTGAATCCCGCAGTTATAAATAAACAATGGGGATTGACACCGGAGCAGGAGCTGGAGGACCTGCGTTTTTCCGGGGATGGAAGGTTATTCTATTACACGGCAACCATAGAAGAAGATGTTATAGGCTATGGCGACCGAGAAGAAATTTACACCGAAAAAGGCGTTTATCGTGTTACCGTAGATGTGGATACCTGCAAATATTGGGTAACAAAAGAGGAGCTGCCTGAGTAAGCAAAACATCCAGGTCTAAAATCCTTTGGCTTTTCCAAGCTCTCTCCCCTTCCCTTCCGGGAAAAACGGCATATGCCCTGCTCTTTGCAAGCTTGCACACCTTTAAGAGAATTAACGATATGTTTTGGCGTCAGCGAGGCAATCCGCTGCTGTTTCTAGCTGCATAGCGTCGATGTGATTACAAATTTGGAATCAAAAATAGGCGGATGGAGCCGATGTATGGGCTCCATCCGCTTTTTCATACCTCGAGCTTAGCAAGTTCCGATACTTGCCGAAACTGCTGAACCCAAACTATGATTCATGCGGAAAAACCCATGTTTCGTGCTAAAGAGCAAGCTGGCAAAACGATATCTGATAAATTGGAAGCTGCAAAATTAGACGCATTGATTAACCCCTCGGGGAAAAGTGCAACACGAAAGGAAGAAAGCATTTGCATTTTAAAAAACGACTAATCAGCCTTTTGCTGGTTTTATGCACGCTGCTTTCCCTGTTCCCGACGGCAGCCTTGGCTGCTCAGGAGAACGGAGATACGGCGACGAAGCCGGCCAACACCTTTGCAGACGTTAAGGAAAGCGACTGGTTCTATAATGCCGTTCAGTACGTGCTGGCAAACGGCATCTTTATGGGTACCGGTTCAAATACCTTCGACCCCGCCGGCTCCATGACTCGAGGGATGTTTGTCACGGTGCTGGGGCGCATGGCCGGCGTCGACACGCAGAACTATGCGGGTGAATCCGATTTCCGCGACGTGCCTGCAGGCCAGTATTATGCCCCCTACGTCAAATGGGCATTTAAGTACGGAATCACCAACGGCACGGGGAACGGCCGATTCTCTCCCGACGAACTGATTAACCGCGAGCAGATGGCGGCTCTCTTCGTGCGCTATTTTTAGGCCTTCGGCGTAAATTATGAGACCGGAGCCAATATTACGACCCTGCCCGCAGATCTGGACAGAATTTCCGACTACGCCAGGGATGCTGTGCTAAAGCTGTGGAGGCAGGGCTTGCTCAACGGCGACGGCAGGAATTTCAATCCCGCCGCCAACGCCAGCCGCGCCGAGGCGGCAACGCTCTGCAAGCGCGCCGATGAAGCTGTGGAGACCTGGTATAAGGAGCCCGGCGTTGCCTCAGGGCGAGTGCGTGTAAATCCCTCTACCGGAGGATCCAACAATCCGGCTCCCGGAGGGTCTCCTGGCGGTTCTCCCGGGGGTTCTCCGGGCGGGTCCCAGACCACATATTACGAAGTGAAGTTTGAAATGGCCAGGGGGCAGAGCGGCGAAGGCGTGACCCTTCCGGGCACCAGGCTCTACGCCTCCGGCACGAAAATCTCCGCCATTCCCACCCCCTACAAGCAGGGCGCTATCTTCCTGGGCTGGTATTACGACGACGAAATGACCGGAGAGGCGGCCGGCAGCGATACCGTCACGAGAAGCATGACGCTGTACGCCAAGATGGCCGAGAGCACCGCTGTTTCCCTGCAGGAAACGCCGAATTATATGACTGTCAATGTCCCTGCAAATCGGGTGGAGTCCTTTTCCTTCGGCATCTCCGGCTATACCGAGGGCTGCGTGGAATCCTTTATCAATATTACAAACAACAACGCCAATATCGAATTTACCATAAGCGGCGATATGGTAAGCGTCCGGTTTGCACAGGGGCAGACCTACCGCGTCGAGCTTAAAGAGGGCGCCAATGCGCGGTTCATCGTCGGCGGCATTGTCCAGCCTGCTAATGTCCGCGTACTGAACATCATTACGGAAAAGGCCGAGGTGCAGAACCTGGAGCTTGACGGCGATATTAAGTATCTGCCCGGAAGCAGCGTGTCCGATATGACCGGCGCCCCGCTTGAGGGTTTGTTCGCCGCATCAGCCGGTGACAAGTCCGGTAGAGGCGTGGCAGAAAACAAATACGAAGGTAGCTTTACATATTTGGGTTCTGGTATCGATGCGGGCGATACGGTGGCAATCTATTCGGGCATCCGTCCCGATATGCGCACAAAAGATACCGTCGGCACCTCGGCGGACGGCGAGGTTGTCTATGTGAAAATCACCGCCAAAAGCGGCAATCTCTATTCCTACCGGACCGCCGATGTCGAGGACGTGCTGTTCATCCCCGATATTCTGCCGCTCCCCTCCGACGCGGATGAGGACGGAGAGGCCGATAACAACTCCATCAAGGTGGAGCTGGCGGTCATGGACTTTTCCGGCGACTTGTATGAGGAGATGGGACTTGACTCCCAGACCACGGTGGACGTGGGAGACTACATCGCGTTCTACACCGGCAATCTGAAGACCGGCACAAAGGCGGCCGGATACGCAAGAATCACCCAGGTCTCCGAGGACGGCGAATACTATGTCATCGCCTATGTCCCGGTAGAAGAGGACGAGATGATGGCTTCGATGGACCTCTACATGACCCGCAACGAAGAAATCGGGCTGACGGAGGAAGAAAAGGAAAAGCTGGAGAGCGACCTTGAAAAGCAGGCCGTCGAGAGCGGTTTCGTGGAGGAGGCGGCCCTCTACCTGACGGCGCTGGCGCTCGAAACCGACGGGTTCCGTGAGCTGGCCGGGGATTTGGACATGAGTCTTGCCTCCTACTCCATAACCTTTGCCGACGGCACTCCAGTAAGCAGGGGCGGCATTAAACTGACGGGAAAAGAGAGCAGGGCCAAGATTACCAAGCGTGAGATTGACGCGACGGTGGCCTACGGCAAGGTGCTGCAGCACTTCGACGGCAAATACGGCGTCCGCGCGGAGCTCGCCATTATCTTCACCGTCGAGGTCGACGAGAAGATTGAGATTAACGTGCAGGCCGTTTTCGAGCAGGAAGTCCTGATTACCGTAAACGCCAGCGGTGGCGCCGTCTGGAAATGGGCCTGGATAATACCCTATATCTATGATTACAACCTAAACGCCAATATCGACCTCGGCACCTTCACCGGCATCGGCATCACCGCGACCGCCAAGACCATCGCCGAGGAGGAAGAGGAGTTTAAATGGGAAGCCGTCACCGATTACCCGTTTGAGCAGGCGATGATAAACATCGGCAAGCAGATTACCGAGCTCATGGAAGCCAAGGAGGAGTTCCTGGGCGAAAAGCTGGTGGATGAAAACGGCGAAGAGGTGGAGTGGGCCGGCACCAGCGGCGGCGGCCTCGTGGGAAAATACTCCGCCATGCTGGAAAGTGCCGACGATACCTGGGTCGAGGTCTGCCGCAAAGAGATTTTTTCCGTGGAAGGAACCGTGGACCCCTTCCATATCCTCTGCTACGGCGTGAGCGCAGACTTCCTTGTCAAAGCCAACATGTACGTCACCATGGGCATGACCTTTGAATACGGCGTTGCAAAGCGCTATAACTTCTCCATCATGCTCTTCCACAAGAAAAGCACAAACGAGACCGTAGACCTTGAGGAGTCCCATTATCAGTTCGATTTCTATGTAATGGGCACGGCGGGCATCCGCGCCGGAGTGGAAATGGAGATAGCGGTCGGCCTGTTCTCCCTCGATTTGGACTCCATCGGCATCTGCGCGGAAACGGGCGCCTACGCCCAGCTCTGGGGCTACTTCTACTGTCACCTGGGCTGGTCGGAGAGCGGCGGCAAAGAGAGCAACTGCGCGGGAGCCATGCTCGTTGAAATAGGTATCTATCTGGAAATCTCCTTCAAAGCGCAGCTCTTCTCCAGCGAAAAGCTGACATACCAGCCGACCATCTACGAAAACGAGTGGCCGCTGCTGACCATCGGCTCGCCGGAAAACGTCTACGATTTTGCCTACGAGGACGATGACCCCAAGCTGAAAATGGAGGTAAAGAGCGCAAGAAGCATCAACCTGCCCTCCTCCCTCTTCGACATGAACTATATGGATATGAAATCGGGCGAGCTGTATGGCAGCGGCTCCGAGGACATGGGCAGGTACCCTGCCAAAAACTACGACGACGCAACGGAAAGCAACTTTATTGTCGAACTCAGCAATCCCAAATTCAGCTACAGCCCCAGTGAGAACATCATCACCGTCGAACCCGGCCTCTCCACCAGCGAGAGCTGCAAGGTGACCATCACCTGGAAGGGCGGTCCTCTTGCCTTTACCGCCAGACCCGTCAGGCGCACGCTCACCATCGACTGGTCCGACCCCGCAAACACCTATTATATATCCTTTAACGCCAAAGGCGGCGCCGGAAGCGTGAGTGTAATCTCCGCCATAGCGGGCGCCCCGATTTCGCAGCCCGCAGACCCCGTCAAGACGGGATACACCTTCGGCGGCTGGTACAAGGACTACGCCTGTAACGAAAAACTCGATATATTCCCCGAAACGATGGAGGCCTACCCCGGAAAGGGCATTACCCTCTACGCAAGGTGGATTCCCAACAACGACACGAAGTACAAGGTCGAGTATTACCTGCAGGAACTCAACGGAACCTATACGCTGTATGAAACCGAGTTCATGACCGGCACCACCGACTTGCAGACAAGCGCGGCGGCAAAGGACGGCGGGGCCTATGAGCACTTCACGGCAAAGCCCATAGCTCAGCAGACCATCGCGCCCGACGGCTCCACCGTGGTAAAGGTTTACTACGAGCGCAGGGTATACACGGTCTCCTTCACCTACGGCGAGCTTGCGAACAAGGACCTAAGTGCGCTGACTTACTCGGCAAGGTATGGCAGCACAGTTTACCCGCCGATGCTGGCATTGTGCGGCTACGACTTCGATAAGTTCGAGGGCGTTACGACGAATGAAAACGGCGGAATCGTCGTCACCGGAAGCCATGAGTATCATGCAAAGTGGATAGCAAGAAATGACACGCCCTACCGGGTCGAGCACTATGTCCAGAGCACCGACGGAGAGGTATACCTGCTTAGCATAATCGAGAGCAGGACCGGCGTAACCGCGAGCAGGATTATACCGGAGGGCCTGAAACGGGAGGACTCCGGCCTTAGCTACCAGTACGCCAACTCCGGCGGAGTGGAACAGACCGAGTTTGCCCTTGCCGCCGACGGCAAGATGGTTATAAAGCTGTACTACAGGCGCAACACCTACGACCTGAGCTTTATGGACGGAAGCGAGGTCTACCAGAACTCGCCCGTCCGCTACGGCGCCGTTCTGCAAGCTCCCGCCGCGCCGACCAAGAACGGATACAGCTTCGGCGGCTGGTATGAAAGCGAAGATTGCAGCGGCAGCGAGTTCTCCTTCGAGGGCAGCCCAGTCATGCCCGCACATGCGCTGACGCTTTATGCAAGGTGGATTCCCAGAGGCGACATTGACTATAAGGTGGAGCACTATAAGCAGAACACGGACGGGAGCTACCCCTCAACGCCCGCCGATACCGAATACCTGAAAGGCGTAACCGGTGCAATCGTCACGGCGGCTTCAAAGAGCTACGAGCACTTTACCCGGGATAACTCAGCCTACGGCACGGTCGCTTCCGGTACGGTTGCTGCTGACGGCTCCCTTGTGCTGAGGCTCTACTACGCCCGCGACACCTTTACGCTGACCTTCAAGGACGGCGAAGATGTGCTCAGCGAGACAAGCGTGCGCCACGGCGCCCCCATAAGCGCGCCCGCGCTCGCCGAAAAGCCCGGCTTTGCCCTAAGCTGGGAGCCCGCCGTGCCCGCCAATATGCCCGCGGAGAACGTCGCCTATACCGCTGTCTGGACGGCAAGGGACGATGTAAAATACACCGTCGAGTATTACTGGCAGAACGCGGATGACGACGAATACTATATTGAGCCCGTCGAATACGGCGGCACAACCGGCAATTCTGTAACCGCGCCGGAAAAGAACAGAGAGCATTTCAGGGAGAATACTTCCCACGAAAACCGCCTTGTCGAAGGCATAGTAGCCGGCGACGGCAGCCTTGTCCTCAGGCGCTACTACGACAGGGAAACCTTTACGGTGACTTTCGATGCCAACGGCGGCACGATGGACAGCGCGAGCAAGACCTTCCGCTACGGGCAGAGATTCCAGGTCAGCGCCCCCGTCCTCGAGGACTACGCCTTCGACGGCTGGTACAACGGCGACACAAAGTTCGAGGCGGACATCGTCACCGAAGCAATGAACCTGACCGCGCGCTGGAAGGCAGGCGCCGTCAACTACACCGTCGAGCACTACATCATGGATACAGGCGGGAAGTATCCGGCAGAAGCGAACTTTATCGACACAACGCAAAACGGAACCGTGGATGAGACCGTCACGCTTAGCGCGCTGAAAAACAGCGATTACGAAGCGGAAAACGGCCTAGAGTATGCCTTTGCCAAAGTCGGCGGCGAGGAGGCCAGCACCGCCACCGTCAAAAAGGGCATGATCGTCAGACTCTACTACGAGCGCAAGGCCTATCCGCTGACCTGGGAACTGAACGGCGGCTCCGAGGGAAGCGGTAGCTACACCACTGGCGATGTCTACTACGGCGCGTCCATTACCCTGCCGACCCCCGTCAAAACCGGATTTACCTTCGGCGGCTGGTTTACGGACATTGAGCTGAAGAAGGCCTTTGCTGCCATGCCCGCAGAGCCCCTGACGCTCTACGCGAATTGGACGATTAATCAGTACACCATCGCCTTTAATACCGACGGCGGCAGCGCGGTTGAGACCGTCAGGCAGGATTACGGCAGCCCGGTAAGCTCCCCCGAGGCTCCCGCCAAGGAGGGCTACACCTTCGCCGGCTGGGATAGGGAGATTCCCGCCGTCATGCCTGCGGAGAACATAGTCATCACCGCACTGTGGACGCCAATCAGCTACAGCATCAGCTATAATCTCGCAGGCGGCTCGGCAAGCAACCCCTCTGCCTACACCATCGAAAGCGGCATCACGCTGAATCAGCCCACTCGCGAAGGATACACCTTTACCGGCTGGACGGGAACAGGCCTGAGCAAGGAAACCATGAACGTCACCATCCCCGCCGGCAGCACCGGAGACCGCGGGTATACAGCCACCTGGGCGCTGAAAACCTACAACATCAGCTACACCCTCAACGGCGGCTCCCTGGCCGTCGAAAACCCGACCTCCTACACCGTCGAGAGCGGCGAAATTATGCTTAATAATCCAACCCGCGACGGCTACGCCTTCGCCGGCTGGACGGGTACGGGATTAGGCGCGGCGACCCCGAACGTCACCATCCCCGCCGGCAGCACCGGAGAGCGCAGCTATACCGCCACCTGGACGCCGATTCAGTACACGATTACCTACAATGGAATGGAAGGCGCAACCCACAGCAACCCGACGAAGTACACTGTCCTGAACGAGCTTACGCTCTCCGAACCGGCTCAAAGCGGCTACAGGTTTATAGGCTGGACGGGGACAGGCCTGGGCGTGGAACCCACCCTGACCGCGAATATTCCTGCCGGCAGCATCGGAGACCGCAGCTACACCGCCCACTGGGAGATAAGCGACCTTATAATCGAAGACGCAGGCGACCTTGCAGCGCTTCGAAGCAAGGTCAACAGCGGCCAGTGGACCGGCGAGCAGCCTGTCAAGCTGGGCCGGAATATTGATCTGCCCGCAGGCTGGGAAAGCATCGGAACCTGGGAGCGTCCTTTTACGGGAGTATTTGACGGCAACGGCTACACAATCATTTACAACGGCGGCAGTACAGCCTATCAGTCGCTTTTCGGGTATAACCAGGGTACTATCCGTAATCTGAAAATCAGCATCAACGGCACGGTTAAGGCAAACGGAACTTATGGTACTGTCGTTGCGGTAAACTGGGGCAGCGTGCAAAACTGCCATGCGGAAACAGCCACTGAGGAATCTCGCATTTTGCAGGAAGGCAGTTCCGGCCTCGGCGGCATTGCCGGCGATAATATTGTTGACACGAGAACCGGCAAGAAACTTGTCGGCAGGGTCACTGACTGCTCCGTCGGCAGTAAGGACAACCCGCTGACACTCGAGAACTCATCTTCCGGTATTGATCCTAGAATAGGCGGCATCGCAGCCAACAACACCGGTGATTTGTCGGGCAACTGGTACACGCATGCGGTAATCGAATATACCTCGGAGTTTATAAACCCCTTCTCGGGCAATGCCGGAGTTTATGTGAAATTAATCACCAAGGCGAGAGGCACCGCACCCGGCGGAATTGCAGGCAGCTGCTATGCGTCCGAAGTCCGATTCGAGAAGCCGGTCGACATTTACGTAGACTTCCAGGCGGATACAGCTTCGGATTCATCTAAAATTCAGTATCTCGGAGGTATTGTAGGAAGGTTTAACGAGAGCTCGGAAGTTACCGGCCCAGCCTCAGGCGTAAGCGTTATATGCACGGCAGGCGGAACTGCCGCGAATTCTGCCGGCGGGCAGGTGTATGTCGGCGGTATCGCAGGCTATTGGTATAGCGGAACAGCCTCAAATATCAACGTGCGTACAATAACCCTGCCGGACGGCTGTCTATCGGGATATGGGCAGGATACCGGTTCTTATTATGACCATGCAGGACTTGTAGGAATTTTCTATTTGACAAATAACGCAAGCCGCATTAACTTAATCGGCTGCACTTACGGCTCTTAATAAGAAAGGCAATGGTTTCCGTCGATGGAACGACGCTTAAATCATCCGTTGCCCCTCCCCTTCTTTCCCGCTCTTCCTTCGCTTCATAAGCATATGGCAGGGCAAATAGCATAGAATAGGGAGTTCCTCACTCATACGGTACAAAAAAGA
>ENA-UPAD01003012-UPAD01003012.1-bioreactor-metagenome-genome-assembly--contig:-NODE-3012-length-10267-cov-3.105072_pt1 | contig 10267 bp, 8 predicted proteins | sample MGYA00238179_ERZ772710 | MGnify/ENA primary metagenome ERZ772710 (study PRJEB29004, sample SAMN07631245) | bioreactor metagenome | isolation source: Switchgrass digestor | place: USA: Dartmouth...
GTGAAGAAGGATATCTCATGTTTACCCTTCCCGTAAAACCCTGGCAGCATATTACTTCGAAAATGCTGGTAGCTATGGTTTGGACAATCTTAAGTAGTATTGTTGCTAATCTTTCCGCTTTTGTCATAGTTTTCAGTTTTGACGATTTTAATTTTAATTTCAACTTTAATTTCCTCAACGAATTGTTTAAAGTAAGTAACTTACATCCTTTGATGTTTTGTTTAGAAGGGATTATTATCATCTTCCTGGCTTTGGCTGCCAGCATATTAATTCTCTATGCTTCAATGGCTCTGGGGCACCTGTTTTCCCAGCGTAGGATTCTGGCTTCTCTTGGCTCCTTTATTGTACTGTGCACATTGACCCAGATTGTGAGTTTTCTGGCATTGCTTGGGGTGGGGAGATTGGATTTCTTGTTTAATCCCGATCTTTCTTCCATTACGGAGATGCATATCGCCTTTCTTATACTCATAATTTTTATGACCCTAATTAGTGCAATATATTTTTCCATCACCAATTATGTATTGAACAAGCGCCTCAATTTGGAATAAAGTTCAAAAATGATAGAAACATAAAAACTTAAGGTTGACGTGACCTTAAGTTTTTTTATAGGTGGAGTTTTGGGCTGGAACAGGGTTTACTGTTTGGTTAAATTAAGGTTTTCTCTACTTCCTGGGTATTTATTGCTTAGAAGATATATAAAAGCTATAATTTCCTTAATGACTAAGGTTTCAGATGGTTAGAGATTAACTTTTTTCCTCTTTTGGGGTGCTTGTTTTCTGATTTTTAATGAGGAGGATATTATGCAGGATATCTTTATAAAGACTCAGGACTTGACCAAACGCTACGGTGAAGTGGCAGTGGTTGACCGGCTTAATCTTGAAGTAAGGGGAGGAGAAATATTTGGCTTTCTCGGACCCAACGGCGCCGGTAAAACCACTACCATTAAAATGCTCACCGGTCTTGTGGAGCCCAGTGCAGGCGGTGCTTCAATCTGCGGCTATGACATTAATAAACAGTCTGCCCAGGCAAAGGCTTTGCTGGCCTATGTGCCTGATCAGCCCAGACTGTACAGTAAGCTTTCCGCCTGGGAATTCCTCCGGCTTATGGGGGACCTTTACCAGATTCCCCGGGAAGTAACCAAGGAAAGAGGGGAAATGCTTTTAGAACTATTCGGGCTCATGGATCGGGCAGATGAGCTTTTAGAAGGCTATTCCCACGGTATGCGGCAAAAAGTTGTGTTGGCTTCAGCATTGCTGCATCAACCCAAAGTCATTTTCCTGGATGAGCCAACAGTAGGTTTGGACCCAGCCAGTGCACGGCTTTTGAAAGATATTCTGCAGGAACTGGCCAAGCAAGGAGTAGCTGTCTTTTTATCAACCCATATCCTGGAGATAGCGGAAAGAATGTGCCATAGGGTAGGCATCCTGCAAAAAGGAAAGCTTATCGCTCTAGGCAGCCCCGAAGAACTTCGGCAAGCCGTGGGCAGTGAAGGAGGCAGCCTGGAAGATATTTTCCTGGAATTGACCGGAGGAGAGGAAAATGATGAATTGTTAAAAAGCCTTGAGGAGGGAGACCGGTGAAAATAATTTTACCCCCTCCTTTTGAGGCAGCGCCAAAGCCCCAATCCTTTTGGCAGGGCTTTAAACTTCTTTTGAAAAATCAGCTGCGGGTCTCATGGAACAAATTCAGGCATCAGCCAAAATCTTATCTGGTTTTCTATATATTGTTTCTTCTGGGGATTTTGGGCGTTATTGTTACCATAAGCTTTATGGTATATAGTTCCTTGACTTATCTTCCTTTAGAAGCGGTAGAGAGTTTTCTGGCTGTGCTTTTTCTTGCCGGATTAATGGGCCAGATCTTTTTTGGTATTACTTCCGCTTTTGCCTCCCTTTATATGTCCGAAGATTTGGAGCTTCTTTTTCTCGCTCCCGTATCCTTGAAAGCGGTATTTCTGGTTAAATCTTTGAGCGTTATCAGCAGCAATTTCCTAATCGCAGCTCAGTTTGTCTTAATACCGGGAATTTTCTTAGGTCTATACTTTCATACCGGTCCATTCTTTTATCTATTGGCCTTGTTGGTCGGGATAGGCCTGATTGTCATTGGCACGGCCCTGGCTTTACTTTTTAATCTGGTGGTTATGCGCCTTATTCCGCCCCATCGGGCTAAAGAAGCCATAGGCTTTATCGGTGCTTTGGCAGGAATCCTTATCGCCCTCTTTTTTCAGCTTCCCAGTATGCTTATGGAAGAAGGGGGGAATAATCTCAGCGCCTGGTTTGCAGGCAATACCGCATCACTGAAAGCCATGAATTACTTTCCCTGGGGATGGGCTGCTCAGTCCTTAGTAGCCGGAATGGCAGGGGACTTTTTCACGGGAGTCTTCTGGTGTCTGTTCCTATTTCTCCTGGGAGTCGGTCTGTTTCTTTTGGCCTTCAATCTCTTAGAGAAGGGTTTTCGGCGTGGTTTTATTGCCCTGCAGGCAGGAGGGGGAAGACGTGCCAAAGTTCGCAGTTCCTCAAATGGACCGGCCAAAACCCAAGCCGGAACTCTAACCGGAGCCCAAGCCAAAGCCCAGGAAAAAAACCATACCAAGACCTTGGAAAATATCGGTAGCTTTCAGTTAAGAGGCACTTTTGAGAGAACAGCCTCTCCAATAGCCCAAACCATAAGGGCGATCAATGAAAGCTCCCCGAGTGCTGCATCTCCATGGCAGGGAATGTGGGCAGTTGCCAAAAAAGATTTGCTCTATATAAAAAGAGATTCCCGGGAGTGGTTCGTTTTTCTAACGCCTTTAATCATAATGGCCTTTTTCATTCTGCGCTATCTTTTTTCCAACACTCCGGGTGCTGAATCTTCCCTCATAACGGTTTTTATAATGTATACCATTATGTTTAGCGGTAATACGGCATTAATGTCCTTTGGCCGGGAAGGGGAAGCGGAATGGCTTTTAAATACCGTTCCTTTAAGCGGCTGGCCGGTAGTGGCAGGAAAGCTCATAGCGGCAGTTTTGCCTACCTTAATCCTAATGGAAGCTCTCCTGGTGGGAACAGCCAAGGCTATTGGTTTAAGCGGTTCCATGCTTATAGCCTTAAGCATAGGCGCCATTTTTCTCTCCTTCGGTTCCAGTGCCATTGGGCTTTATTATTCCATTACTTCTGCCCGTTTTAATCCGGACAATCCGCAACAGCGCATATCTCCCGGAGCTTCAATGTTCATGTATTTAGTTAATATGGTCTTTATCTTTGTCCTGTCTTTATGCCTAATCTATGTTTTCCGCCCTCTGGAGATTGTTACCCTTGCTCAAGGGCTCTCCTCACTTTCCTCTGTAAATCCCCTATATCTTCTTACACGCCCTTTACTGTGGCCTTCCTGGGCGCGGTTAGCTGTCGGTGTTCCTCTTACTTTAGCGGTGTGGGGAGCAATGTTTTGGGGTTTCCTGGCTGCTACTGTGCGTCAAAGCAGGAAGGGTTTACGGGTCGAGATCGTGACAACAAAAAAGAAAAAAGAGAAGAAAAACAAGAAAAAGTTACAAATATAGGAAAATATGCATATTCTGTCAGAACTGGCTGGTGTTACCTTATGGGGTCGGGTATAATGTTTAATAAGTAAAGGTCAAATGTCAAAATACTGCGAAGAGGTAAGAATATTAATGCAGAAGGCGAATATTCTGATAGTAGACCACCAGGTAGAGAGTCTGGCGGCTCTGGAGGCTGTACTAACACCGCTGGAGTGCAATCTTATTGTGGCGACTTCAGGTGATGAAGCTTTAAAATGGGTTCGAGAAGTAGATTTTGCTTTGATTCTTGTTAATTTGCAGATCTCGGATGCTGATGCTTTAAAAACAGATAAATTACTTATAGACTGTCAAAGTTCCCCCAACATCCCCATCATTTTTCTGCCCGGAAGTATTGAGAAGACGTTTTACAATATTTTAGGGCAAGTGCATAAGCATTATGGCCAGGAGCATGACCGGTTTCTTCAAGCTTTCTCTCAAGTTTTTGCTAAATTTACTGAATATAAAACTCTGCAAAATGAGCACCCAGGGAAGTTGACGGAGCGACGAACCGGTAAACTGCCCTCAGCTCATGAGGGAACCTATTTATCGGGTAAGATGTTTCGCACGATCTTTGAGCTTAGCCCCAATATGATGTCTATCCGTTACCTCAAAAACGGTCACTATATATTGGTTAATACGGCTTGGGAGAGATCTACAGGTTATAAGCTCGAAGAGGTTAAAGATCGCTATTTGGATATTTATCGTTTTGTGGATGAATCCATGCAGGACCGGCCGGTTCTTTATTATCTCTCGCAAAAACCTTTACGCGATGTCCGTATTACCTTTACCACAAAAAGCGGAAAAGAGCGGCAAGGAATGATGTCCACGGAGATCTATGAGTTAGATGGGGAACAGTATATCCTTTCAGTAACCACGGATATAACGGAACGCTTAAAAATGGAGCGGGAGATGGCCCGCCTGGACCGTCTGGACCTGATCGGGCAGATGGCGGCAGGGATTGCCCACGAAATTCGCAATCCTATGACCACTGTGCGGGGTTTTTTGCAAATGCTTGGGACAAAACCTAAGTTTCAGGAGCAGCAGGAAATATTGGAACTCATGGTGGAAGAATTGGATCGGGCCAATTCCATCATTACGGAGTTTCTTTCTTTATCGAAAGACATCAAACTTAAAATTAAGATGAATAATCTAAATCAAGTCATAAACAGTATTTTTCCCCTCATTCAAGCCGATGCTTTCAACAGTAAAAAAGATGTTTGCTTGGAATTGGGGGAGATCCCGGACTTTCCTTTTGATGAACGAGAAATTCGCCAGTTAATTCTTAATTTAGCCCATAACGGCCTTGAAGCTATGGGAGCGGATAAAACACTTTATTTGCGAACCTATTCACTCCAGGATTCAATCGTTCTTGAGGTTGAAGATCAAGGCTGTGGCATTCCTTCTGATGTCCTTAATAAGCTTGGTACCCCTTTCTGCACCACAAAGGAAAACGGCACCGGCCTGGGGCTGGCCATTTGTTATCAGATTGTTGAAAAGCACCAAGCTAAAATCAATGTCAAAACTTCCCCTCAAGGTACAACTTTTCGCATTACTTTTCCGGCTTGCTGAGCAAGTTTATCTAAGATATAATTGAATAAAGAGCAAATATACCCAAGCTCCAATTGGAAGAAGTCTTTGGCCTTATAAACATTATTAATTAGTTGTACCACATGACATGAAGTTGAGGTGAATTATGGTGATTAGTTTTGGCATGATAACTCCTACCGTAGCAATTATTTTGTTGATTATTGTGCTTCTGCTTTTTGGTCCTGGCAAACTCCCTCAAGCCGTGAAGGGCTTAGGCAAAAGTGTCAAAGATTTTAAGCAGGAATTGAATACCGTGGATGCAGAGATTATCAGTGAGGAAAAGACGACAAAAGAAGGGGCCGGCAAGGAAGCCTAAATATAAGTCAGTTAGAAGCAGTTAAGATGCAGGCGTTTTTTTAGTTAAGAAACAGGCTAAAGAAACGTCTTTTCTATTAATTTTTGAGGAGGTAACTATGACACAAGAGATTGCGAAGAAATTTCGTGATGCCCTGGCTCATAGCAAGGGGGAATTCGCCAAAAGGAGCTTTAACAAGATCCTGGAACTTTCCGGAGGAACTCCCCATGATCAAAACAGCTTGATCGTTTTTTATGCCGGGGATCATTATCTTGTCAGATATCCTGAAGGAGATGTTGTTTTCTGGGATGAAGAAAAAGGCAAGGTTAAAGAGGGGACTGTAGAGATTACAACTCATATTTTGATTCTGCAATATCTTACTGAAGTATGCGGAGTTCAGCCTACAGGACGGTGGATATCCTTCCGGGAACTGCCCGGTGGCAATAACCATTTCGGAACATTCAAGCTGGAAGCCATGGAACCCTTGGCTCAACATTTCGGCAATTCTCCGGAGAAATTCTCCGAGATCTGCCAGATACTTAAAGGAAGGAAACTGGACATGGGTGATTTGGCCTATGCCATTCCGGCTTTGCCCAAGTTGGAAGTAGCCTTAGTCCTTTGGCTGGCTGACGAAGAGTTTCCAGCTCAGGCCAATGTTCTTTATGATGCTAATGCCAGCCAGCATCTCAATACTGAAGCTTTGGAGGTAATGGTCATTAACCTGGTGGAGAAGATGGTGGCTTGGGTGAAAGAGCATTCTTAAGATAAAGCGGAATATGAGAAGTCAATTATTCTGTGGGTAAGGTAAGAGTAAAGCAGGTGCTTTCGGTATTGCTGTTGACAGTTATATCTCCGCTGTGTCGAGATATGATTTCCTGTGTAATGGCAAGGCCTAGACCTGCTTGCTCAGGTTTACTGTCGCGTCCTTTATAATAGCGCTGGAAAATGTGGGGAAGGTCCTCAGGTGAAATTTGCGCACCAAAGTTTTGAATCCTAATATGTACGGAATGTTGATCTTGCTCCAATGATACTGTGACTGCTTTGCCTGAATAGCTATGCCTAATTGCATTAGCCAAGACGTTCTCTACTGCTTGACGAAGATAAAAATCATCAAAAGCAATCAACACCGGATTCTCAGGCAGGATAGTTTGAATCTCTACCCCTTTTCGTTCAGCTTTCTGCTGGAAATCTGCACAACATTGCAGCAGTAGGTTCTTAAGATCATGATTTTTTATATCAAAAGAGATTAGTCCGTCATCCATTCGTACTATTAAGAAAAGCTCGTTAATCATATTTTGAATATAATCAACCTTATCCTTCATTCTATGGAGACGGGAGGAAAACTGAGGATAGTCCTTGGTTTCCTCCTGGAGCATTTCTACGGATCCCCCCAAGGTAAAAAGGGGTGTGCGGAGATTGTGGACAATGTTCCCCAGAAACTTTTGCTTATCCTGTTGTAATTTAATAAGCATCTCATTCTTTTGCGCCAATTCGCGGTTGGATTTTTCCAGATTAGTAGTCCTGTCTGCGACAATGCGCTCAAGATCGGCATTAATCTGTTGAAGATTTTCAGAAAGGATATCAGCCTCTTGGAATTTTCTGGCAAATTTCCCGTCGATAGCAATAACGAAAGAAATCAAATATATGAGATTGGCATATTGCCAAGGATAATAATAAGTATCCACTATTCCGGTGGGAACAACTCCCCAGATGATCAGTCTGGCAAAGATGCGTCCCGCAAAATTCAAAGCTACACCGGCTAAAAGCACTCGGCTGCCCGGACGCTCAAGGAGAAAGCTTTTTATAATGCAGCCTGCTTCCAAAAACAACATAGCCCATTCCACAAAGGTGCTCTGTCTAATAACGTTAAATCCCATGATTTGAGCAAATGCACAGGCTAATCCCAACCCGCTGATAATCAAACCGCAGATCAATGTCTTTTTACCAATATCCTTAGGGAAAAGAGTGATGAGAAGGAGAAGATTGAACGGAAGGGTTAGGCGAAACAAAGGTTCCATAAAGACATCGAACTTGCTGCCGGAGTAAAATATGTAATGGGAGGGGTAGAGGGAAATATGTAAACCACGCAAGCCGGCCTGCAGTACGACCAGCATCAGAAGAAGTAAGTACCGTTCACTCCGCTTCTGAGCAAAAAGAGCAAAAATCTGCACCAGCAGCAAGAGACAGATCCCTACGGCAATCATGGTGGAACTATTCCAAACTAAGAGCACCTTAGTAAGTTGTTCCTGTGTGCCGAAGATAAAACCGTGATAGCGTACTCGAAGAGAGGTGCTTTCCCCAACCTGGAGAAAGATGCGGTAGATGTGATTATTATCATCAATAGCAAAATCAGATAGTTGAATAATTCTGCCAGGAAGTAACTGTTCCTCTGTCAGTTTGATTCCATTGATCCAGACGACGCAATTCTTGGGCTGAGGCATGAGGAAACACAAATCCACATCATCCACGGTTAAGAGCATACTGTAGGTGTGATTCTCCATGTGAATATCGGAGCGTAGATTGCATGAATATTGCCATTCTGAAGTTTCGGTGATGTCGAGGGGATGAAAGTTATCATGCACAAGCAGTTGACCGTCCAGCAAGAGGAAACCGTCTCTGATACTTTCTTCTGTGATAGTTACCTTACCTCGTTCTGCTACTGCTGCTCTGGTATTGATATTTAAAAAAGATAACTGTATAATGAGGGCGAACATGGCAGCGATTAAAACTAAGAGGAATAACCATCTGCGGTTTTTCTGTTTTTTCATGGAAACCTTCCTCATAGATCATCGCTAACCGAATAGATTAACGATAATGATATTTTCGTGGAATTTACAATTTTATGTGAAGGAGTACGCAATGTCAAAAATACTGATCGTTGAAGATGATCCGGAAATTATAGAGCTTATTGGTTTTTATCTTCGTCATAATCCTGACTATCGCTTAAAAAGCGCATCCAACGCGGTGCAAGCTTTAGACATACTGGAAAACGACACATTTGACCTGATATTGTTGGACATTATGTTGCCCGGGATTGATGGTGTTGATTTGTGTGCTCAGCTACGGCGCAACATATTCTGTCCGATTATTTTTATTAGCAGTCTTGACGACGAAACGACCATTGTCAAGGTCTTAAACATGGGGGGTGACGACTATATCGTCAAACCTTTTACCAGTTCCATATTAATTGCGCGAATGGAAGCTAATCTTCGGAGAGCTTCTCGTATGGCGGTTAGAGAGGCCGCTGTGATATCAATTGGAGATTTATCCCTTGACTGTGGGAGCCACACCGTCACCAAAGGAAGGAGAAAAATCTATCTGACCCCTACGGAGTTTGAAATCTTGTATTACATGATGCTTCATAGAGGCGAAATCCTGGAGATGGAAGCAATCTATTATTTTGTCTGGCACAAACCAAGTTGTGGTGATGTACGCACAATAAGCGTCCATGTGAGCAATCTGCGAAAGAAAATTGAAGATAACCCGAATAATCCAATCCATATTAAAACCGTTCGCCGATTAGGTTACCGATTCGATTAAGGAAAATACTATACTTCTATAATACCTATAATATTTAAATAGAGTAAGTGGGGCTGGTTAAAACTTGTTGCAGTTTTATCACAGCCCCACTTTATCATGGATGATTTTTATGCAATAGGACTCTCATTATTAAATTTTGCGTGCAACGATATGTCCGGCGTGGATAGCTTTTTGAATGTTGAAGGGTTCAGCACAATCACCTACGGCATAGGTTTCGAATCCGTCTTTGACAAGAGCATCATAAAGAGCGGTGTTTTTCAGCATATCATAGCATTCGATGATTGTATCACATTCAATATTTTTTTTCAGTCCAACATCTGTTGTAATGGATAGGGCACCATTTACGATGCCGTTAATCTTGGCGTTGTTCCAGATTTTGACCCCTTTGGCATAAAGATGAGGAAGAACAAACTTTCTAACCCAGTAGGATTGTTCTTTGTCAATTTCAGCAACAGTACCTTCATGAACAATTTGGATCTTCCTGCCTTTAGCCACGAGATAGCTGGCGACGTCGATGGCCTGAGCCCCTGCACCGAGAATAACCACTTTTTCACCGATTCGACCGCCTAAAACATCTTCAATGGAAATCACTTTAGGATCTGTTAGTTTTCTGTCTCTCAATCCACCCACAGCCGTTATCACTACATCGGGTTTTTTCTCTTTGACAAAAGCTTCGTCTACTTTTTGGCCGGTAACTACAGTTACTCCTTTGAGATCAAGCTGGTGAATAAGATAGGCACGAAGATCAGCCAGCCGTTCATGTTTTCCTTTAATACCGGCAGCGAACTCCAACAAGCCACCTAAGGTTGACTTTTCTTCATATAAGGTGACTTTATGCCCGCGCTCTGCTGCTACTCGGGCAGCCTCCATTCCTGCAGGGCCGCCGCCGATAACCATAACATTTTTAACGGTCTTGGCTGGTAGAGGTTCATAACCTTCCGGCATTTCATCAGTATAGGCAAACTGAGTCGTTGCATTCACCCGGCAAGTTTCAGGTTCACCGTAAGGCCGGCCATGGCAATGGAGACAACGAGTACAGGGAGCAACTTCTTCACGCTTCTTAGCCTGGAGCTTGTTGGGCAGTTGGGGATCTACGGTTAAGGGGCGATTCATAAAGATCAGATCAATATCACCCTTGGCAATGGCATTGTTTATCAGATCTGGGGCAGTACGCGGATCCATATAGCCTGCACAGCCAACCGGAACTTTAACAGCCTCTTTGATAGCCTTAGCAGCAGGAAGGAAAGTTCCAACACCTGAGTGACTACCGTCCAGCATTCCACCGAAATGAG
>ENA-UPAD01003045-UPAD01003045.1-bioreactor-metagenome-genome-assembly--contig:-NODE-3045-length-10120-cov-6.073522_pt1 | contig 10120 bp, 9 predicted proteins | sample MGYA00238179_ERZ772710 | MGnify/ENA primary metagenome ERZ772710 (study PRJEB29004, sample SAMN07631245) | bioreactor metagenome | isolation source: Switchgrass digestor | place: USA: Dartmouth...
ATCTAACTTAGAAAAGCTGAAAAATTGTCTTGACAATGGGGGGCATTATAAAATACCACTCTGTCACGCACGGAAACATAGCTGTCGAGTACGATTTCATTCGGTATTAAAAGATCCTTTACGGCATTTTCACCGTTGATGACCGGTTCTCCATTAAGTTTAATGAGGCTCTTGTTATTAAAGTCTATCATTTTTTCCTCCTTTAAAATATACTTATCTGTATTATATTACCATAAAAAGTGCTTGTAAATAACGGCATGCAGGCATTTAAACCTGGACAAGGTTTTTTCATAATAAGTTTTTTTAAAACCTATAATTGTGTTTATATTATCTCAATTAATTAATATTGTATTATCAGCAGGCTATTCTTATACTTTTACATTATTTAAAAGTAATATTTTTTTAAAAGACCTGATCAATATTATTACCATGAACTATACCGGCGCCTTTTAAAGAAATTGAGCAAAGGAGATGCCGGCTGCGGATTTTGCGAAAAGCCCTTTAATATCGGACTGTTTCAAATAATTTGATAAAAATGCAGAATAATTGTAATCTGTTGAATTTTAATTGTTACATGATTTCATTCGTGGTATATTTATAATGGATATAATCAGAACATAAGGAGAAAATGTTTTGTTAAAAAGATGAACATGATTTATTGAAATGTCTATTTTTATAAATACTATTAATTAATAAAATTGTTAAGTGAGGAAATCAATATGGGAAAAAAGAGAAAAATAATTATCGATTGCGATCCGGGGCATGATGATGCTGTGGCAATAATGATGGCGGCAAGAAATCCCGGATTGGAGTTGCTGGGTATTACGACTGTGAGGGGCAATCAGTCTTTGGACAAAGTAACAAATAATGCTTTGAATATATGCCAGTATCTGGACATCAACGTTCCGGTTTGCAAAGGCTTGTCAAATGCAATTGTCAGGCAGTCTCCGCCTGTCGAAGACAGAATTCATGGCGATAGCGGACTGGACGGTCCGATCTTCGGCCTCCTGACCAAACAGGTTGACCAGCGCCATGCCGTGGATTTCATAATCGAAACGGTTCTGAAATCGGACGAACCGGTTACGCTGGTTCCTACCGGCCCTCTAAGCAACATTGCAATGGCTATACGAAAAGAACCCAAGATTCTCAACAATATAGAAGAAATTGTTTTGATGGGTGGGTCTTATCAGCACGGAAATGTTACACCGGCTGCGGAATTCAACATCTACGCTGATGCCGAAGCTGCTTATGTGGTATTTACCTGCGGACGCCCTGTCGTTATGATGGGATTGGATATTACAAGACAGGTTCTGTGTTATCCTGAAATTGTCGGGAGAATGTCCGGGATAGGTACAAAAGCGGCTAAACTGTTTGTGGAAATGATGAAGTTTTACTGCATGACCCAAAAACGTATTTTTGGCTGGGAAGGCGGACCGCTTCATGATCCCACGACGATTGCTTATCTTATTGATCCCTCATGTATAGAAACAAGAGCCATGCATACCGAGATAGATATCAGCGGCGGGCCGAGCCATGGGCGTACGAATTGCGACATCTTCAATCTGATGGGTAAAGAAAAAAATGCAAAAGTAGCCGTAAAAATAAATGTTGAAAGATTCTGGGATATAGTCGAAGAAAGCCTGAAATTATATGATTAAGCAAAATAAATTGACTTAAAATCATATAAATTATTATGGATTGTTATATTGACCGATGTATACAAAAATGTTTGGCATTTAATTCGAAAGAGGTTATATATTGCCTCATTTTCAGACCGAATATAAATTTTAGCAGGAACAAAAACGCATAAATATGCATATTATTTGAAATATGATACTTGACAAATCTTTGAAGCCGTATTATGATCTTCAAAACAAAGTATTTAAAATAATAGTGTTAAACCGTTGAGAAAGAGGAGTAGGCTATTGTACGAAATCACAGAGAGTCGCCGGTGGTGAGAGTGCGATATGGAGTCTTTAGCTGAATGGGCTTTTGAGGGCAACCCGAACCGACAGTAGGCGTTGACGGTTTCCATCTCCGTTAAAAGGATGGCGTATATGTTTTGTATACGACAGAGGTGGGCAGGTTTTTGCCAAATTGAGTGGCACCGCGGATTGAATTCGTCTCAAGTATTTTATACTTGAGATTTTTTTTATGCTGAAATTCCTCTTCCATATTGTGTAAGGCAAAATAAACTCTGCCTGAATACATGTTTATGAGAGACGGGTATTTACACTATATGAAATTTGCCGATATAGCGGCCGCGTCGGCATGGAATTGGCATGAAAAACTTACTCTAAATTGTATGTACAAAATTAATACAAGGTTTGCATAAGCGGTTACTCTCAAGTGATATTTGAAGATTTGATAAATCAGGTTTTATTTTGACCTATAATCAAAACTTATCGGAAATCAAATTAAATTTTAAGATTATCTGTATTTTGAAAATCGTATAGAGGAGGAGTAGCGAGTATGAAAAGAGCGATTTCGGTTATTATTATAGTTTTATCGTTATCTGCGGCATTATTGTCCGGTTGTTCAAAAAAGGATGAAATTGTAATCGGTATAGGACAGTTTGCCGAACACGGTTCCCTGGACAACTGCAGGGAAGGGTTTATAGCAGGTCTCGAGGAAGCGGGATACAAAGAGGGCGTTAATCTCAAAATACTGTATGAGAATGCCCAGGCCGATGCCAATATGGCTTCCCAGATTTCCAAGAACTTTATTGCAAAAAAGGTTGATTTGATATGTGCCATTGCAACTCCTATGGCGCAAAGCGCTTTTGGGGCTGCCAAAAATACGGATATTCCCGTAATATTTACGGCCGTTACGGATCCCGTCAAAGCGGAACTGGCTAAGGAAGACGGCACTCCCAACGGCAATACTACTGGCACCAGCGACAAGCTTCCCGTTGAAAAACAGCTGGAAATGATAAGAAAAATTTTGCCCGAGGCAAAGAGAATAGGCATAATGTACAGTACCAGTGAAGTTAATTCTTTATCGGCTATTGAGGAATATAAGGCGGCTGCCCCGGCTTACGGTTTTGAGATTGTCGAAAGCGGCATATCCACTTCGGCGGACATCCCTCTGGCAGCCGACAATCTGCTGGAGAATGTAGATTGCATCAACAATTTAACCGACAATACGGTGGTCAGTGCGCTGCCTATTATACTTGACAAAGCGGCTAAAAAGAACATACCCGTATTCGGCAGTGAAGTCGAACAGGTTAGAATAGGCTGTCTGGCATCAATGGGACTGGATTACTTTGATCTCGGCAAACAGACAGGAAAAATGGCCGCCAGGGTATTAAGCGGAGAGAAAAAGGCCGGTGAAATCAAATACGAAATAATCGAGGAATTTGCTTTCTACGGGAACAGTGCGGTGGCCGAAAACCTGGGAATAACTTTACCGGATGATTTGGTTGAGAACGCCAAAGAGATGTTTGGCAGCATTGAAGAGTAAAAAACATTATGGAAATAAGGATAAAACAACATTGCAGAAAAGTTAAAAAGCATTAGATTGGCGCTTTAATAAAAAGGCATGGGAAACGATGACGGCATTATTAAGAAAGATGTTTTGGCAAAGAGCGGCAGTATGGCGAAAAATATTGATTTAGCGGACTAAGGAGGAAAAATGCAGACGTTTATTATCGGTATTTTGGAAGAAGGATTTGCATATGCAATTCTGGCCCTGGGGGTGTACATAACCTACAAGATACTTGACTTTCCGGATTTGTCTGTGGACGGTACATTCCCATTGGGAGGGGCCGTAACCGCGGTTTTGATTACGGCAGGGGTCAATCCCCTGCTTGCCCTGTTTATTTCATTCCTGGCCGGAGCCGTGGCGGGGATTATTACGGGCATTATCTATGTTAAATTCAAGGTCAGGGATTTGCTGTCAGGAATTATTGTAATGACCGCTTTATACTCAATAAATTTGAGAATAGCGGGCAGTGCCAATGTACCTATTTTTATGAAAGATTCTATTTTTGAAAACAGCCTGACACGACTTGTTCCGGATTGGTTCAGTCCGTTTCTTGTGGTAACCATTCTGTTTTTGATTGTGGTAATCATGAAAGTGCTGCTCGATCTGTACCTCGGTACGAAATCGGGATATCTTTTGCAGGCGGCCGGAGACAACGAAACGGTTGTGACATCTCTTGCCAAGGATAAGGGAGCTATGAAGATTGTGGGGCTTGCCATCGCCAATGCGTTTGTTGCTATGTCCGGCAGTATATTTGCCCAGAAAAACGGGTATTTTGACATATCAATCGGAACCGGTGCGATTGTTACCGGTGTGGCCAGTGTTATAATAGGAACAAATATGTTTCAAAGATTCGGACAGTTCAAGGCCACTACGGCGGTTGTAATCGGTTCCATACTGTATAAAGCATGTGTTGCGGTTGCGATTAACCTTGGGCTTAAGGCACAGGATCAAAAGCTTATAACCTCCGTGTTATTCCTGATTATACTCATAACAAGCAATGAAAAGAAGAGGAGGAAAAAAGTCAATGCTCAGGTTGATTGATGTAAATAAATATTATAATCCCGGAACCGTTAATGAAATGTGCCTGTTTAAAGGATTTAACCTGAATATAGATGAGGGGGAGTTTGTTTCGGTTGTCGGCAGCAACGGTTCGGGCAAAACCTCAATGCTGAATATTATCTGCGGCAGTATACCCGTTGATCAGGGCAGAATAGAAATAAACGGACAGGATATTACTCATATGGCGGAATATAAAAGGATGCTGAAAATCGGACGGGTTTATCAGAATCCTGCTTTGGGCACATGCCCGAATATGACCATTCTTGAAAACATGTCTCTGGCCGACAACAAGGGTAAAGCATTTAACTTAAGGCGGGGTACCGATAAGAAAAGGATTGATTATTACAAAGAGCTTTTAAGGAAACTGGGATTGGGCCTGGAGGATAAAATGAATGTTAAAGTTGGTTCCCTGTCCGGAGGGCAGAGGCAGGCTCTGGCTTTGGTTATGGCCACCATGACACCGATAGAATTCCTCATATTGGATGAGCATACTGCGGCTCTTGATCCCAAAACGGCAGAATTGATTATGAGCCTTACCGATAATATAGTAAAAGAAAAGAAGATAACAACCATAATGGTTACCCATAATCTTCGTTATGCCGTCGAATACGGCAATCGTCTGCTTATGATGCATCAGGGGGAAATAGTTCTTGACAAGTCGGGGAAGGAAAAAGAAAAGCTTAAAGTGGACGATATTCTTGATATATTCAATGAGATAAGCATTGAATGCGGGAACTAGTGCCTTGACGCTAAAATAGGTAAATGATAGAATTAAAAAGTTGGCATAAAACCTGTTTTAAGGAGGTCCCGAATGAATAATCTTTTAGTGGCACAATCCGGAGGGCCTACTGCTGCAATTAACGCAACACTTGTCGGGGTACTAAAGGAAGCACAAATAAGCGATAAGGTCGATAAGGTTTATGGGGCCAAAAACGGCATAGAAGGAGTAATTAAGGATAACATTATTGATTTGAGCAACATCATGAAAGATCCGCAGGCTTTGAGCATCCTTACCTACACCCCGTCTTCTGCACTTGGTTCCTGCAGGCGTAAGATGAAAGACTTTAGGAAACAGGAAGAAACATATAAGAAAATTATTGAGACATTCAGAAAATACGATATTAAATATTTTGTTTACATCGGCGGAAATGATTCAATGGATACGGTGGATAAGCTTTCGAAATATTGCATCGAAAAAAATCTCGATTTTAATATAATTGGTGCTCCAAAGACCATAGACAATGACCTGGAACTGACCGACCACACGCCGGGATTTGGCTCGGCGGCAAAGTATATTGCCACAACAGTAGCGGAATTGGAAAGGGATATAAGCGTTTATGATATTCCCGCGGTGACCGTTGTTGAATGTATGGGCAGAGACGCCGGATGGCTGACGGCCGCATCGGCCCTGGCCAGGGTTAACGGAGGACCCGGTCCGGATTTGATATATCTGTGTGAGAAAGAGTTTGACGACGATAAATTTATAGAGGATGTAAAGAAAAGGCAGGCCGTAAAACCGGGAGTGCTGGTGGTAGTAAGTGAGGGTATCAGATACAAAGACGGTTCATATGTATCTGATTTGATTTCCAGCGGAGCCGTTGATACTTTCGGACATAAGTATACTGCCGGAGCCGCCAGGGCTTTGGAGCAGATAATAAGGAAAAGAATCGGATGCAAGGTAAGAGCAGTCGAACTGAATCTGATGCAGCGGGCTGCCGCCCACATTACAAGCGAAACCGATATAATGGAATCCGTTATGCTCGGTCTGAAAGCCGTAGATTGTGCAGTTAACGGTGAAACCGGCAGGATGACGGCCATAAAAAGATTAAGCAATGATCCTTACCGGGTGGAATATATATCGGTGCCGGTGAGTGAAGTGGCCAATCGTGAAAAAAAAGTACCGCCTGAATGGATAACTCCGGAAGGCAATGACGTTACTGAAGAAATGATGGCATATTTGCGGCCGCTTATAATCGGCGAAACCGGTGTTAAGTATGAGAACGGTATTCCAAGGTATTTCAGGTTATATTAATTAATGATATGGCCATCCATAATGACAGATATGGCCCTTTATAATACAATCTGCCGTGATGAATGTTGTCGGATGCAGGCGTCAGGTGCCTTAATATGACACATTTATCACGGCGGATATTTTTTATTTCTGCGGTATATGCTAATCGTGTTATATCGAGGATATCGGCGTTAAAATTATTGGCAGGTATAAAAAGCATTTATTAATCTCTTAGTATAGGATGTTTTGTATTGATGTTTTAAATCATATTTTTAAAACCGTTATTTTATAAAATACAAGTTGCAAGATAAGTTGCACGGCAAATAACTTGCCTATAATAAAATTCATAAGAGGGAAAATAGGTCAATTCATAAATGCATATATTAACTTATTAATATATAACATATAAAAACCTAAATAAATATATATGTAGAATAGCATGTATTTATCCGGCATTTTATAAGTATATGACGAATTTTGCTTTATTGGTTAATGCAGAATTTTGTTTTAAAGACAATGATAATTTTAAATAATGTCGAAACCTTTCAGAAGTTTGGAACGACTGGGATGTCTCAGCTTTCTTAAAGCTTTGGCTTCTATCTGGCGAATTCTTTCGCGGGTTACGTTAAATTCCTTGCCGACTTCTTCCAGGGTTCTTGTCCTGCCGTCGGTTAAGCCGAAGCGAAGCATTAACACCTTCTGTTCCCGTTCGGTTAATGTATCAAGCAGTTTCATTATCTGATCTCTAAGCATGGCATAGGATACGGCTTCCTCAGGGCTTACTGCATTATCGTCTTTAATAAAATCTCCGAGGTGGCTGTCGTCTTCTTCACCGACGGGGAGATCAAGGGATATCGGATCGGAAGAAACTTTTAAGATTTCCCTGACTTTTTCCACGGGGATATCCAGGGCGGCTGCAATTTCCTGTTCGGTAGGTTCCCTGCCCAGTTCCTGAAGAAGGGTTCTTGATACGCGATAGGTCTTATTTATAATTTCAGACATATGTACGGGCAGCCTTATAGTCCTGCTGTGATCGGCCAGCGATCTTGTGATAGCCTGCCTAATCCACCAGGTGGCATAAGTGCTGAACTTAAATCCTCTTGAATAATCAAATTTATCGACGGCTTTTATAAGTCCCAGGTTTCCTTCCTGTATCAAATCCTGAAAGGAAAGGCCCCTTCCCAGATATCGTTTTGCAATACTGACCACCAGCCGAAGATTTGATTCCGCAAGTAATTGCTTGGCGGTTTCGTCCCCTTCTTCAATACGCTTGGCCAGTGCCACCTCTTCTTCTGTGGTAAGCAAAGGATATTTGCTGATTTCTTTCAGATACAACTGAACGGAGTCATCCGATGCTGTGCCGGATGCCGAGAAGTAAAGGTCTTTACGGGCAATTTCATCATCCGTAACTTCATCCGAATCGAATATTTTGTCCTTCTGTTCGTTTTCGCCTTCGATAGTATCTATTATCAATATATTGTCGGCTTCCAGTTTTTCGTAAAGAATATGTATCTGCGTTTCGTCAAGATCCAGTTCATCAATTAAATCGTAAACTTTTTCGGCTTTGATAATTCCTTTATTGTTTTTGGCATAAACAATTAATTCGCCCAATTTCTCTTCGAATACATTACGGACAGCCCGTTCATTCATAAATGTACCTCCGTATTTGAAACTTGCAAAATTGCAGTGAATTATATTATAACACAGTTACGTATTTAATAAAACAAGCAAGATAAGGATAATGGGAAATATTATAAATTTATGTTAATTGAAAATTATATAAACAAGTAAAATTGAAAATTATTATATACAAGTAAAATAGGTATTATGATTTTTGGAGGTATCGGCTCATTTCTTTATCATAATACCTAGATTCAATTACTATGGTTATGATATTTGAAGGATAAATATGCTCCTATGGTTTCATCGATACGGCGGATCGGCTGCCGTTTTATATCGGCTCACAGATTGTAACATGGTTTCGGTATATGAGCTTGGCAAGGTATAATCGGTGCAAATAAGTGTCAGGCACCGTTAATAAAATATGAACAAAGTATGATAAAATAGGGGAACATTAACACAAAATTTACAAATATTTCATAATTTATTTACGGTGCCAGGCACTTTTAAAAATTTTTTCTTGACAATTGATAAGGAAAACCGTATAATCATTTAGCATGTAAACTTGCATGCAATAGATTTATTGTGCGTATTTTGCGAAGCATTGGCATTGCATATACGAACAAGAGTGAAACCACAGAATAGTTTTAAGTATATTTCAGGAGGTGAAAAATTAATGCCTACATTTAACCAGCTCGTCAGAAAGGGCAGAAAATCAGTTGAGTATAAGTCTACAGCTCCTGCATTGCAGAAAAGCTTTAACTCACTGAAAAAGAAGCTTACGGATGTTCCTTCACCGCAAAAAAGAGGTGTATGTACTGCCGTAAGAACAGCAACACCTAAGAAGCCTAATTCGGCTCTTCGGAAAATTGCCAGGGTTCGTCTGTCCAACGGTATCGAAGTAACGGCATATATCCCCGGGATTGGCCACAATCTCCAGGAGCATAGCGTCGTGCTGATCAGAGGCGGAAGGGTAAAAGACCTCCCCGGCGTGAGATACCACATCATCAGAGGCACTCTTGATACTGCGGGCGTGGCCAAGAGAAATCAAGGGCGTTCCAAATACGGAGCAAAACGGCCGAAAACAGCGGCAAAGTAACGTTATCATTGAATCGGTAAATAAGGTTATGCGGATGATTCCGCGTAAAAGCCATGATATATATCATGTGCACCGCGGCGTCAGAGATGGCGTCGAGTACCGAGCAATTGGCAGTTTTGCGGAAAGCTGCACAGCATAGCGCAAAATTGCTTCCAGTATTGCAATCAAGGAGGGAAGAGAAGTGCCAAGAAAAGGAAGCGTACCAAAGAGAGAAGTGCTTCCCGATCCGATCTATGGAAGCGTCGTTGTGGCGAAGCTGATCAACGGCATCATGAAGGATGGGAAAAAGGGAACCGCACAGTCAATCGTATACAATGCGTTTGATCTCATAAAAAAGACTACGGGCGAAGACCCGCTTGAAGTGTTTGAAAAAGCAATGAACAACGTCATGCCGGTGGTGGAAGTCAAAGCAAGGCGTGTCGGAGGAGCGAACTATCAGGTTCCTATTGAAGTCAGAGCGGACAGGCGTCAGACCCTCGGCCTTCGCTGGCTGATCAGGTATTCCAGGGAGAGAGGCGAGAAGACGATGTACGAAAGGCTTGCCAAGGAATTGATGGACGCCGCGAACAACACGGGAGCGTCCGTAAAGAAGAAGGAAGATACCCACAAGATGGCGGAAGCCAACAGGGCGTTCGCACATTACAGATGGTAATCTGACCAAATACAGCAACACAGTTGCGCCGAAAATTTCGCGCAAGGCCAGCAGGCAGGCAAAGGCGGAGGACGCGTACGCAGGCATGTGCAAGCGAACCCGAGAGCGCCTGCCACTGTATTTGCGCGAAAAAACTAAGAAAAGAAAGACCAGCTAATTAAAGTCAAGAGTTTATAATAAAAATTTTGAGAAA
>ENA-UPAD01003046-UPAD01003046.1-bioreactor-metagenome-genome-assembly--contig:-NODE-3046-length-10112-cov-3.624043_pt1 | contig 10112 bp, 9 predicted proteins | sample MGYA00238179_ERZ772710 | MGnify/ENA primary metagenome ERZ772710 (study PRJEB29004, sample SAMN07631245) | bioreactor metagenome | isolation source: Switchgrass digestor | place: USA: Dartmouth...
TCACTGGATAGTATCTCCCCGAGTATTTCTTTTACAGCCTGGTTCCTTCTACCATTCAATCCGGTTTCATAAATCATCCGGTATCAACTCCTGTAGTTTTACGGGCTCAAACAAAATCAGCATACTCGAGAGACATGCAGTTCAATTTCTATTATGTGCATCCTGAGAATGCTTCATTGGTTTTTAGTAATCTGAGAGTAATTAACATACCCTTAAGGAACGTAGCATCCGTTCTTTATACGAGAGGGTTTCATCTTTCAAAATTTCGAGTTTTTTATATAATTCTTCTAAATGGATTTTTTTCTCTCTTATGATTTCCATTGTCTCATTATAAAGAGGTCCTTCTGTTATATTTTGGGTAGCCAGATCTTCTGTATAGCCCTTAATGTCTTCTTCATCAAGCTCGATTAACGTTTGAATGTTTTTTTATCTGACCTTCCAATGCTATTCTATCCATGTCTTCAGTCATGTTTTTATTCCTCTTCTACAGTCCAGGTTTCAATCCCTCTAAGACCTGATTTTAACTGTGTTTCTTACCTTTTTTTCCTGTTAACTTTTACGGATATCGGCAGAAACTCGCATATTCCAATAGTTGTTAGAATTAATAAGTTTAGAGAAGTATGTTTAAAGCAGGTTGTTAAAACTTAGAAAAGTATAACGATGATTAACCACGCAAATTTTTATACTTCGTTTATAAAGCCTGAAAAAATGTAAAATCTCCCTAAAAATTTTTGGCTTTTCCTGTTCAATTTTATATTCTCTAAATGTCGGTTCTTTATTCCAGTCAAAAAAGCACCCTTGATCAAGTTGTCTTATACTCTACCTGATTTCATTTATTTTTTAGCGTTTCCTTATAAAAATATTTAATTATTTTTTCTTCTAGAGAAAGCAAAACTGCATTTATTCAGCTCAGGCCTCTGTTTTTTGCTAATTATAAATACTATAGCTTCTATAGTGATTATAATGTCAGAGACTACAACCATTCAAGTAACCAAACAAACTAGGGACGAGTTAAAAAAAATCGGCTCGATGGGCGATGATTATAACGCTGTTATTGAAAAATTAATCAGAGCATACAAAGATCATGAACATAAGTCGAGAATAGATCGAATTGCGGTAGAAGCTAGGAAACACTTTGAAGAAAACCGCGACGAGTACGTGAATATAGATGACCTTTGATGTTTTTATAAGGTCAAAGAGTTTAGATGACCTGCCCGCAGAAAGGAAAAAACAAATTATAAAAACTTTAAAAGAGCTAAAAGATGGGTTTCAAGGCGGTAAAAAGTGCAGATAGAAGGCTACAGGGAAGACATTTACCGCCTTCGAATAGGGAGTTACAGAGCTTTCTATACAGTTGATTTTGAAAAAAAGCAAATTATTGTTTTTGATATCCTGACTTCAGAACAGGCTCATAAGAAATATGGCCGTCTTTAGTCTTTTGGATTGATGATTGACTAGAACATCCAGCAACAAAGACCACAGCAGCAATAAGAAGAAGAATTGCTGAAGCTTTCTGAGTTTTATTCATTGTTCCTCTTTCCTTTAGCAAAAAGAAAGAAGATAAGTAATTAAAAACCTTTTTATTTTTTTTAATAATACACCTCTTCAAAGAATCCATCAAGGATCTAGCCTGAACTTCAGGGGATGAAAATAAAGCTATTTTTTCACGCACATTGATCTTATACTCCCATTGGGATAATCCACAGTTTTATAGAATAATATAGAAAAATCTTCACCAATTTTAATATTCTTATACTGGCTATCCATGACGAGTAAGCCATTTATGTAAATCCCGCCACCACAATACACATTATTGTAACATCATCTGTCCTTACTGCAATGAGAAGTTTGGTAGATGGTTAAAGCTGAAAAAAAACATATAGAAACAATTCATAGAGGGTTAGAGTTGTCTGTGTGGATGTTCAACAAGGTTAACAAATGCCAGAAAGAAAAGATTTAGGGCAAAACAGACCCACAAAAGTAAGAAATATAAGGAAGAAAGAAGAAGTTAAGGATGTTTGAAGAATCTGTTATGAATATCTCAAAAGTCGCCGAAGAAAAGGTAAAGGAGCAAATGAATAAGAAAATAGCAGATTCAATTAAGTGCAGGTTTCGTGGGGCTCATGGATGACGAAGAATAAAATTAACTTGTTTAAAATCCCTATAAAGCCATTCTCTATTATATTTTGGGCTGCTGTTATTGTGGTTATGGCTGTTTTCAGGCTGTTATTGGGAAGGAAGAAAGCAGACCTGAGAAAAAAGTAATTTTTGCCTTTCCTTTTTTTATTGCTTCCCTCGCTCTTGTTTTTCTCATTATTTATCCGATTTAATTCATTTAAGGGCTGATTTTAACTCTGAGTCTGTCAGGTGAACTTATTCAACTGATAATCTTGTTCTATCTTTGTTTTAGTGGATCTTGCATTCGAATTGTCATGGAAAGTATCAGGGTTTTCTACTGAGAACCAGTTAATTTGCTTTGATGAGGTCTGAGAGTATAAGCACAGAGACAACCCTTACTTTGGTAAAAAATTAAAAAGGATATCGTCCTGAAGTTTTACGGGCTCAAAAAATATCAGCATGCTCGAGAGACATGGCAGTTCAATTTCTATTGTGTGCGTCCTGAGAATGCTTCATTGGTTTTTAGTAATCTGATAGTAATTAACATACTAATCTGATAGTAATTAACACACCCTTAAGGAACATAACATCCTTTCTTTAGACGAGAGGAATTCACCTTTCAAAATTTCAAGTTTTTATATAGGACTTGCGCGGTTGGACTGAGAAACCAACGGCGTTAAACCTTCAACTGCCTAAATCATAGCTTCAATAGCAATGTATATTGTTCTTGATTTAGAAGCTCAAGTGCGTAAGTCCTAACTTGTAAAAATCAATATCATTATCTATATTTGTGTAGGATGAGTAGGTTTCCTTATCTTAATAATTAGAGTATTATCCAATAAAATTTCAATTGGAAATATGTGGATTTCCTTTAAAAAATTCTTCATAATCAATTCCCTTCTCAAAGGAGTAAGGAATCCTGCAAATTATATATTCTTTCTTTGGAGAATTTATAGTATAAAAGAACTTGGTATCTCCTATATTTTCCCTTTCATCCTTCAGATACATCCACAGTGGGACTTGTACTTCATTTTCAACTCTAAGATTTGCTTCGATATTATTGTAAATAGACATAGGTATCACACTTATTTTCTGATATTCATTGCTTCTAAGATCTAAATTTCTAGCTTCATCGATTCCGTAAGAGGTACTTTTCCAATTGTTACCAAACAGGACATTTTTCTCAAAGAAATTCCGCAGTTCAGTTGGAATTCTCAAGTTATAACCATATTTCTCATAAACCGAATCACAGACTTCTTTTATTTCTTTATAATTATAAGTTTTGTCTTGAAAAGAATCAAAACTTAATTTTAGAAGAGCAGGATCATATGGAGATTTTCTCATATTTTCCATATCTGGAGTTCTATAAAGATTAAGAATAAACTCATGACCATTTTCTATATAGTTTTTCCCACCCCGATGAAGCCTCCCTGCACGCTGTCCTATAGCATCGGGTGGGGCAATCTCACTAAACATAGTATCACAGGAAATATTAAGACTAATCTCAATTGTTTGAGTGGCAACCAGAATATAAGGTCTAAGATCTTTATTATTAAATATTTGCTCTTCCTTTCGAATTCTATCATTAAAAGTATACTGACTGTGATACAATGTTACATTGCAATATTCGTAAAGCGAACTCCACATAGCCTGAGCTCTTCTCACAGTATTACAAATAATAAAAATGCGCTTGTTATTTTTGTATTCAGATATTACTTTTTGAAGAACTTTAGGATTAGGAATAAGCTCATCTTCATGTATTTCGATCATATTTTCATTGTGCTTAACAACCTTAAATGGAGTAAATAAAATTCCTTCCTTGTCAGTTACTGGTTTCCCATATTCATTTTCTTTGTTGATCTTTTCCAGCAGAAAGTTAGGTAATGTTCCAGACATCAAAAGATGGGGAATTTTCATTTCATTAAGAATTTGAAAAAGAGTTATCAGATGCTCAAGTGTTTGTTTTTCGTAATAGTGAACTTCATCAAACACAATTAAGCTATTCTGCAAATTCCCCAACGAAAAATCAGATTGTGGAAATCCATGTACAAAACATAATATTAAATGATCTATGGTTGTAATAGTTATAGGCTTAAAAAAAATACTTCCTTTGAAATTTTCTCCCTTTATCTCCAATATGTCATCTTCATCCCAATACTCATTATCTGAATCATTTTCTTTAATATCTCTTCCTAATTTTATCATACTTTTTCCATGGAAGAGCCCCACATACTTCGTACCAAGCTCTTTATTTCCTTTACCTAATTTTATGCAGAGACGATCGTACATAGCATTACTAGTTACCTGTGTTGGCATCGCAAAAATAATTTTATTTTTCCTTTTATTCTTCAAAAACTGAGATCCCCATAATAATGCAGCTTCTGTTTTTCCTCGCCCACATGGAGCGAATAATAGTGAACTGCCCATATGATCAGAAAGCTCACCTTGGTATGAGTAAGGATTGTTCCCTTCCAAGATTTGATTCTCAAAATCTGAAGTAATATCAATTAAGGGCACAAAAGACTCTGCAGAGCCTATTACTGAATCAAAAAGTCTTCTATCTCCATTATAGATGCTTATGAAGTCTGCGAAATTTGAGCTGCTGTAATCATCTCCCAACTGTAAAATTGAAAAAATAAAAGAATATACCGCTTTTAACCTAACTTTGTCTTTAAAATTATAAGTTTTTCTGTTAATATTATTAATGCATCTTCTTATTCTAGTAGGTTTATGATTATCTAAGGATAGAGTTCTAAAACCATCAAACTCAAACAATTTATTGAAGCCTAATTGAAAATAAGCATCAGTTGACTGATTAAGGAAATCTTTAATTTCATTATGCATATATTTTGGATGAGTATTTACACTACTGTACATATCTGCATATAATTGAGTATGGTGCCCCAATACAGCGCAAGTTTCTAATGGAAGCCCACAGAAAAACTTAGAATCGAGCTCGATCAAAATCGGAACTGAAAAAAAAGGATGAGGATATTTTTGAGACTTCTTCCCTTCGCTTATATTTTTTTGGAACTCGATAGTTAACTTTCCAACATCATGGAGATAAACAGATTGGAAGACCGACTTTAGTAATTCCTCAATCTTGAGGTTCCATTTCCCACAAAAATTCTCAATTGTGAGATAATTATTGTCAATAAAATATTTTGAGATCTTAAGAGCGTCTAAAGTATGTCCATATAGAGTTTGGAAATATTTTTCATTATTCTTTGTTTCAAGTTTAGCTAGAGCCATGTTTATCCTTCTATAGGTATCCTGTCAATAAAATCACATACATCTCTTAGGCAAAGATTTAAGGATCTCAGCAAATTGTATTTGAAAATTAAAACGTCAATCTTTGAGGTTAAGGATGGGCTGTTTGTATATCTTCGAAGAGCAATCTCTGTCTTCTTTAACTTCTGTTGTGGAGTTTCTTTATTGTCTAGAGGTATCTCAAAATCATGGCCTGAAAACCGATGTCTTAGTTTATTTATATCTGAAAAGATATTTGGTTGACTGAGATTTATTTTTAATTCCTTACCTAATATTTTAAAAGGTTCACAAAAACTTGTATAAAGTAAACTTAAAAAGTTAGAGATATTAGTATCCTCAATAGATGCTTTTTTCAATCGAGGATATATCGTGAATGTCTTTGAAGTAAGAGGAACTGCTGATTCTGTACATAATATTTTACTCAATTCACATATTCTTGAATATCTCTCAACAAGTTCAGAAATTAATTCATCAATCAGTTCTGAAAAAATACCAATCATTTTTGCATTTGAAAACTGATCTACACTTGAATTTTTGACCCAAATATCTTCGCAATGTTGCTGTTCAAAACCGAGTTTTTTTAAGCCTCTTTCAACTATCGAATCGGATTCAGAGCATAAAACAATATAGTAACCGTAACTGCCATCCCCAATATAAATGAAATTTTCGTTTTCATACGAAAATCCAATTAATTTCAACGCCTCAGTGAGTTCCCATGCTCTAGGAGTCGGAGGTTCAGGCTCTACTTTTTGAGAATATAAACTATCTAATTCAGATTTAAGAAAATCATCATTGTCAGTATGCTGAGACATTCATATCCCCAAAACTAAAGCATTTGATTGCTTCAGGCAACGTAATTACATTATCTATAGGGATTGAGACAGTCAAATACTCAAGCAAATAGTCATTACCTTTTTTTATGAATTTGTAGGGCAATTTTTCTATGATGGAGTTTTGATACAAACCTGCTGTTGCGGAATGAACTTCAAAGGTTTCTATTTCTTCAATTTCTTGAGTGTTTATCGATTCTACATCTACTAATTCATCAGACCCGCCTAAATAAAGAGGACGCTCTGGATCTAAAATTGCATTATATAATTTGTCAATTGTCACTTTGTCAGAAACTAAAAATATTTGATATTTTGGTTTTATTAAAAATTCTTTAAACATAGGAGATGAAGGAAAATCTTTTTGATATGATTTTCCATCCCCTTTTAGTTTCAATATTTTTGCGAGTTCTTTCCCAAAGGAATCGATTTCAAGAGGTTTGATTCCAATCATTAAATTATCTTGGAGTTTAAGATCATCCCTTTGTAGTCCGAGGGCATTAGATAGCAATCCCCTTATTGTAGTGAAAGGTGGAATACAGTACGTCAAAATAGCACTCGTTGAGGTAGGTTTTCGGAATGTATGAAAGTACATACCTTCTAACTTAAATTCCAATCCCCATTTCATACTATCTCCTTTATAGCTTCATTTATGGCTTCAAAGGGTGTTTTAGGCTGTAATTTCATTTCATTAAGTAAATCTATGAGTTCGCCTTCATTCTCAATAACTCCAGTAATCAATCCCATGAATATTTTGTCATTATTCGCTCTCAGATCTTGCAAAACATCTCTTACTCGTTTGACATTAAGTTTTCTCCCTTCAATAATCTCAAAAAGCTTCTGTAACCTGTGAGAGTATCTTGTTTGGAGAGCAATCGCAATAATATCAGGGGTAAAATCTGTCAACAAGCGGGACTGTTTAGAATAATCAGTAAGATAATTGATTGATTCGAGTACTTTTCGCACTCTTTTTTTGGATTCATTCTCGCCCACAATTGACTCAAAAGATAAAGATCGATCCGAAATTATTTCTTCATTTCCAACTCTGATCACATCAATTGATATTCCCGCTTTGTAAATATTGGACCCAATCTCAATATTGACAATATCGCCTTCAAGTTTTCCAATTTCTTGCGTTCTATGACGGCGAGTTAAAAAGTCCACTGTAGAATTCTGATAGAAGGGCAGTAAACCAATTGCAGGTGAGACTTTCACAGGAGATACTCGCGTCAAAGCACCACCCTCACCACGCTTGCTACCTTTCTGTGTTGTCATGAACCCGAATAAATCACATCTAATACAACTATCTATGTTAGCACAAGTTTCTCCTTTATCATCAGGTACGCACATGAATTCATTATTATCTAAGTTCCTACGAATTGCTTCTTTTAAGTAATACCTCATTGCCTGCCCACTAACATAAGGATACTCAACACCGTCAATTTTGTATTTTTTGACATCGATATAATTACTTTCGCCTTCTCCCGAGTTTAAGTTGGTGAGATCAACCTTAGATAGCCATACAACGCTTATTCCCTTGATATTATCCATGTTAGCCCTCCTGTTTTAGATTACGTATTGAGTGATACATTGAAGCGTAAATAATGATCAAATCTCTAATTTCCTTCCAATCATCTTCATTCTCTTTTACAAGAAGCACAAGGTTGTCGATACTCGTCGGCCTTATTTTTGATATATCATTCTTCTCAGCATCAATAAGCTTCTTTGATATCTCTTTTGTTATGGACCAAAATTCGTTTATGTCTCTTGCTTTATCAAGTTTATATAGCAAACTGATGTTCTTTGAGGTTACAGATGCTAAAACATTTGCATAACTTTTTACATTGTCGAGATCCTCTTTATTTATCCCCATTGGTCTACATCTCCATTCAAGTAACAGCTCTTCTAATACCTCATATGCTAAGCTATTCATCACAACTCTTTCTTTTTTCCTCGGAAGAAATTGTTTTGCAAACAATCTAAATTCATCTTTAATTATGCTTTCAGACAATTTTTCTCTAATGATGTTTGTCTCTTCAAAATCCGACTTGCCTTGTAACTTCACCATTCTTATATTTCGTATAAAGTCGTTATATATCAGAAAATCCCTATTAGCTAGAATACGGATGAGACCGATTATATAATCTGGAACTACAACTTTGGTCAATTTCGGATTTTTTACAGACCCACTTAAAGGAATCTCAACTATTCCCCATTGAGTACATATTGGACTTTCTTCTGTGTAAGTATCCATAAATTTTTCATTGAACTTTTCATAGAAATATAGAAGCGTACTGTACTTTCCAGGGGTATTCTCAGTTGACTCTCTTTTTAGATTACTGAGATTTGAATAACGGTATGTGTTGTCTAACACAGGAACAGAATTACACTTAAATTCATATAGCTTATTTAAATCAAGCATCAAAGGTAAAAAAAGATATGATTTGTCGGCAGGAAATGTTCTATATATCAGGCTAGGATCCTGCCATTCAAGGATGCCTATCAAATAACAAATAGGACAGTAATCTTTAAAGTATTCGGTAACCCCACGAATTCCGCTTAGACTTTTTATTTTGGTCACAAAAGGGTATGAAGCTTGTTGCAAATTTTTTACACTTTTTTTAAAATTACGACCACAAAAAACACATTTTTTAGAATCTCCTTCCAGAAAATCAAAAATCTCACGGATTACCTGATAATTGTCATTCTCATCGTAAATCTTTTCTTTAAGAGAAACTTTGCCATTAATTTTTTTATTTTCCTGAATTAAGATGTAGTCCTTTTTAATTTCTTTCCTTTCATTGCTATTTTTATCGATCTCATCTATAATTATATTGGGTTTAATCTTTCTAATTATAGCTTGTGACAAATCGGAAAGAAACAACTCATAATCTAAAATTTCTACACTTACTTTTGAAGTTATGATACTTATATTGACAGTATCATGCCCCAAACTAGACAATAAGCTGTAAAAATTCACTATTGCATTATCCATCCATAAATCATTTTGTAACTCCAAATCAAATATCATATGCCAACAATTCCTCACAAATACAGCCTAAATCTAATGTATATTTTTTATAACTGAGATGATCTGAGAATATATAAAATTTGTTATACCAAACAATTTATTTGCCTCTAGATAGTATAAGAGTTTTTAAAAAAGTCATAACACATTATATGTATCATCTGAGAAATCCCAGTTTGAGTTTACAAGCTGGCAGACTACCATCTTTATAATCCCTCTAAGGTCTGATTTTAACCAAGCAGAGATTCAGGCATCAGTGCCGAGGACAGACAGCTCAACGGCGAGTACAAAGACTTCCTCGTAGAAGCAAACAAAGTAATAGACAAGTACCTCGCAAATAGACTCTTGATTTCAGAAAAATACTGCGAGCTTAGGAACAGCCTGCTAACCAAATAAAAACCTTTTTTTAAAAACAGATATTTTTCAAACTCAGTAAACGTTTTTTATTGAATATTAACTCCACCTTTCCCAAGATATGCTATAGAGCTGGTCATACTTCCGCATATTGCCCCAGAGATGAATATAAAACAGTCATACTCCAACCACTCAAAAATACCACTCTCATAAATAAGAGTTAAAATCAACAGTATACAGACATTAACAATGACTGTAACAAACATCTGTAAAAGCTTTATCCCCCAACCCGTTATCTTCATTATAAACCCCCAATTACAAACAGCTCTCTTTAAACCAGTTCCTTAAGATATAGATCTTTTCCTTAGAATCTTCAAAAATATTTATTCGTTCTTTTGGATCTGAAATCTCGTCTTTTAGAGCTCTATTTTGGATTTCAACTTGGATTTTACCTTTTTGCAACTCGTTGTTTTTTGCAACCAATTCGTTAATTCTTGCTATATTTTTGCTTATGT
>ENA-UPAD01003049-UPAD01003049.1-bioreactor-metagenome-genome-assembly--contig:-NODE-3049-length-10100-cov-35.450373_pt1 | contig 10100 bp, 11 predicted proteins | sample MGYA00238179_ERZ772710 | MGnify/ENA primary metagenome ERZ772710 (study PRJEB29004, sample SAMN07631245) | bioreactor metagenome | isolation source: Switchgrass digestor | place: USA: Dartmouth...
GCCTCAAAATGTTTCTTCCCGCATTCAATTTTAGCTCTTTCCGTTGGTCTCAAAACATCAAACATAGTATCAGCTTTGCGGCGTCCCCCGTTCAATAGACAGGTAAAACGCAAGGATAACGTTGCTTTTCACAGGATAGCTTAATATTTCTTGATTTCTTGCAATTAGGCAGCCATAGCCGACAAATAATATTCTTCTGGCGTTAGGTATCCGTTTGCGGCATGAAGCCGTTGCCGATTATAAAAGATCTCAACATATTCAAAAACAGCGGCACGCGCCTCATCTCGAGTCTTAAACCTTCGCCCAATTAGCCACTCATACTTCATCTTGCCCCAAAATGCTTCCATTGGTGCATTGTCCCAGCAGTTTCCTTTCCGGGACATGCTGCAAATAAAACCGCGCTTCTTAAGGTAATTTTGATAATCGTTTGAACAATATTGGCTACCACGATCAGAATGAATTAACATCCCTGGGGCAGGTCTATACCGTTTACAGACACTATCCAGAGCGTTGATAACAAGCTCCTTCGTCATTCTATCACTCAGTGAGAGCCCAACTATTTTTTGACCACATAAATCCATCACCCCAGCTATATAAAGCCAGCCTTCTTCTGTCCATAGATAGGTTATGTCGCTGACCATTTTCATATTGGGTTTTTCTGCTGAAAACTGACGGTTTAAAATATTCTCCGCCACTGGCAGGTGATGGTTTGAATTTGTTGTTGCCTTATATTTTTTAGCTACCTTTGATCTCAAGCCTTCCTGTTTCATAAGTCGCTCTACACGCTTATGATTAACCAATTTACCTTTACGTCGGAGTTCCTTGGTCATTTTACGAGAACCATAGGTTTGCTTTGTCTTCTTATGTATCGACTTTATTTCTTCCTTGAGCACTTCATTTTCTGTGTCTCTTGTACTTTTCGGGCGATTCTCCCATGCATAATAACCACTTCGTGAAACACCAAGCATTTCGCATAGCTTCGCCACCCGGAATTTACAGCGGTTAGCTCTGATGAATTCAAACCTCTTTACTTCAGGTTCTTCGCGAAGTAAGCTGCCGCCTTTTTTAAAATCTCATTTTCCTCCCGGAGATCCCGAATCTGGCGCTCAAGCTTTCTGATGCGCTCATCATCCGGACTTAGCCTGCCACTACCGGGAAAAGGTGCATTGGGTTTTTCACGATAGCGTTTAATCCAGCCATACAGTGTATTTTCATTAATGCCTAACTCTGTGGCAACTTTAGATACTGGACCACCGGTGGTTTCTACTCTTTTAACTGCTTCCATTTTAAATTCAGCGCTAAACTGTTTTACCATTTTTAATTTCCCCTCTCTGATTACAGTATACTATGTGTTTATACTGTCCATCAAAAGGGGTACAGGGCATAATGTTTTCAGAAACAAGAATGCATTTACTATATTAAAATATCAGAATTCGCAAATAGCTTACTCCTTTAGCCTTGGCCATTGATTATAACCTATACTCGGGTTGTTTGAATTGTAACGTTTTATGTATTCTACTTCTTTACGGCTAACTTCTTCGTCTGTAGCAGTTTCTGACTCCCATAAGATTTCTTTCCTAATTGTAAAATCTCTTCTTTCTTCTCTTGTAAAATCTTTTGCTATTAATTCACTGTTTGCACTACCAAAATAATTAATATTGTTAGTTAAGTCTTTACCAATATAAATTTTCCCGTTTGGATAAATAATTTTATAAATTACTTTCATATCTGATTTAATCTCCATATTTCTAAATAATTAAAAAACGCCTTTTAATCTCAGCTATATTTCCATTATTGCGGGAATTCCATACAATTTATGTAGACAAATGTTTTTTACTTGAATTGGCATTTCATAATTATATCGGTTTCTCAAAGACATTCCACCATCCACTAAATCAGCCCACGGTTCTTTTGAAATGTAGTTATTTATCAATATAGATGCCTCAATTCTCTCTCTTTTCCTTTTATCAGTAACTTCGCAAATAAATAATCGATACGCGCTCAGTTCTTTTTCAACCAATTCTAATATAATATCTCTGTTTTCTAAAAATATATTGCGATGTTCTTTAGCATATTGCCATCCATGCCATAATTCTTTCCTTATCCCATTTTTAGCAGATTCAACATCTAATAAAGTATAATTTCCTTCCTTATATTCACGTGTATGTTGAATAAATCTTCTTTTCATTGAGCTTGTTACACCAACTGAACGTAAAATATAACCATCTAAATACTCGAATGTAATGATATAAACTCCGGCAACATCAGGAATTGGTTGAGAATCATTCTCGTACCCAATCCAAGCGAATGGTCCTTGCCATACTAAATTTTCTGTTTTAATCTTTGAAGCATCTCTTTTTCTATTAAAACTCCAAAACTGTGGCAATACATTTTCCATGTTTTTCACCTCCCTACTACAAATCGACAACAAAAATTTACACCAACACTTTCCTTCCTCTCTATCCTAGAACACCATTAGTTGCGAAACACCAGCGCCACACACTCCACATGGCTTGAGTTGATGGAATTGATGCATATGTACCATCTTTTATGGTAACTGTGCCTGGAAAAATGTCAACCAATCAAACTGCTCCCTGACAGACAGACAGGAAGCAGTCCAAAGATAGCGGTTTTACATTAATCACTTTTTATTTTGATTTTAACAGCAGACTGAACAGTATCTGTGCCATTTCCGCTCTTGTTGTCTTACCGTTTGGAGTTAATTTTCCATTATTGCCAACTACAGTTCCGGTCTCCACAAACAGGGTAAAGGCTTCTTTTGCCCATAAATTGATTTCTTTTGCATCACAAAAGTCATCAAGGGTCTTTCCAGAAATCACAAGGCAGGAAATGTTCACCTTGCTGTATAATGCACTTTGATATAACCGGTAATATCAAAACTCAAAGCCTCAGTATCAATACGGTACATCCACATCCAACAATTATATACTTTTATTTAACCACAATAAGCTCATATTTACGCGTACCCAAACCGATTTTTTCAGCATGCTCCAGACAAGTGCGCCATTCGGACTCGGGCGTGGAGTTGATGAAGTGGTCATGATGGTCAACAAAACCTGGCTTAGCCATGTTGTCGGTCAGATGGCTTCCCGGAAGGGGAGTGGCTTTTAAACATGCGTCTACACATGCTTGATCCAACGCCAGCGGATCAAAGGAGGCGAACATACCCAAATCAGGCAGAATAGGCACATCGTTTTCTCCATGACAGTCGCAATAGGGGGACACATCCACCACCAGGGAAATATGGAAGCTGGGACGACCGTCCAATACGGCCTTGGCGTATTCCGCCATTCGACGATTTAACTGCTCAACGGCAGCGTCGTTGTCAAATGAGATAGCGTCAAAATTGCAAGAACCAAGGCAACGACCGCAGCCCACGCAGTTTTCTTTATTAACCGTCATCTTTTTGCGGACTGTATCAAATACCAAGGCCTTATTGGCACACTCTTTCAGACACCTGAGGCAGCCCCGGCATTTATGTTGAGAGATACGTGCCTTACCATTGCTGTGTTGTTCCTTTTTTCCGGCCCGGGAGCCGCAGCCCATCCCTATGTTTTTAATCGCTCCGCCAAAACCGGTCAACTCATGCCCCTTGAAATGAGTCAGGCTGATAAAAACGTCCGCATCCATAATAGCCCGGCCGATTTTGGCTTCCTTTACATATTGTCCCCCCTTGACAGGCACCGCGATATCATCGGTACCCTTAAGTCCATCTCCTATCAATATGGGACATCCTACTGTCAGCGGTGTAAAGCCGTTTTCCCATGCACACTCCAAATGTTCAAGAGCATTTTTCCGTTTTCCAGGATACAAGGTATTGCAGTCAGTCAGGAAAGGCTTACCACCCAGTTCCTTTACTACATCAACCACAGCTCTGGCATAATTGGGACGAAGGTAGCTGACATTCCCCAACTCACCAAAGTGCATCTTGATAGCAACGAATTTGCCATCCATATCTATCTGATCGATACCAGCTTTTTTGATGAGTTTTTTAAGTTTGGCAGGCAGTCCGTCTCCAAAAGGTATCGTGCGAAAATCCGTAAAATAAACCTTTGCTTTTCCCATTATTTTGCTCACTCCTCATTTTCATTTATAGCCAATATATATTCTCTATCAAAACAACACCACTGTCCAGAGTGATAACACAGCTTCTGAAAATCTGAAAGGCATTTAACTCATTCCGGTTTCAGTAATACCGTCCCAAACCACCATTCAATGTCTCACAATAAATTGTCTCAATTTTTCAATACGATATATTTATATTGGAAAATACATTTCGTACTGTGTAATAGGGTCTTTCACAAAGCCCAAGTGTTTTACAAAACCCGTAAGTGATGCGTTGCCGGGAAAGCGTCTTGCCAGCTTCTTGGGATTAAGCTCCCTGACCACATGATTAATAAGCCCTCTCCCAATACCTTTATTTCGGAATTTGGGATCGACCCACAGGAAATTAACTCTCCCTGCAGAATGGATGCTTAGTCCTCCTACCATATCCGTATCTTTAAATACCCCATAATATATCTATCTTTCGACATATCGATCTTGATAATATAATCTGAATATGAATTGATTGGTTACACCTATGGCGAAATATTCATCAGTGTCAAGAATATCAAAGATGTAAACAGGTTTTATGTACATTACTTGCTATATAAAAATGCGTGGACAGGTTAAACCCTCCACGCATCATAAGTCCTTCGCTATATTTGATATTAAATAGTATTGTAAAAAATAACAATTATTGTATTATATTAACCCCTTTTCTCTTAAAAAATCTTCCGCAACTTTCTTTATATCTTGATTATCAACGTCTATTTTATAGTTCATTTCCATCATGGTCTCATCATCAATCAAACCTTCAAGAGAATTAAGTATTTGTTCAAGCTCAGGATATTTTTCCAATACTTCTTTACGAATGATTGGAGCGGCATAATATGGCGGGAAAAAGTTCTTGTCATCCTTTAGAACTTTAAGATTATACTGCTTAATCTGACCATCTGTAGCGAATGCATCTGTTACGTCAATATCCCCGCTTCCCATTGCTTGATATTTTAAGGAAACATTCATCTTTTTAGGTTCGCCCTTAAACTTCATACCATAAGTTTTTACCAGTCCATCAAACCCGTCCTGACGGTCAAAAAATTCATGTTCTGCGCCAAAAACAAGATTTTCGGAAATGGCAGCAAGGTCGCTAAATGTTTCAATCCTGTATGTCTCAAATATTTCATTTGTAACAGCGAGAGTGTATGTATTATTGAAACCAAGTGGTTTTAGCCATTTGATATTGAACTGTTTATCAAATTCTTCAGATACGATACGATATGTTTCATCCGCATCGGTAATAACATCCATTTTAAGTTGTGCAGTTAAAGCTGTGCCGGTATATTCAGGATACAGGTCAATTTGGCCATTTTTTATTGCCTCAAAGTTGACAAAAGTTCCACCCATATTTAATTTACGAATAACCTTAAGGTCTGTCTTTGCTTCTATCAATTGAGCAAATATTTCGCCAAGTACAATATTTTCGCTAAAATCTTTTGACCCAACTGTAACAGTATTAGACGAAGAACAACCTGTCAGTACAACAGAAGGTAATAGTAAGAGCACCGTCGCCAAAGCAATAACTTTCACGTGTGTTTTTTTCATAATATCAATCCTTTCTATAGTAAACTATTTGGCATGTCTGCTTAGACGCTTTTCTATAACAGACATCAGATAATCAAATAAAATAGCCATAATCATAATTGGAATTGCACCACTCATTATCAGGTTTAAATTCTGGGTCTGTATTCCTCGATAGATCGGATAACCAAGACCACCGGAACCGATTAGCACTCCTATTACGGCAATGGAAAGAGAATTTACCACTGAAATTTTTATTCCTGAAAAAATAAGCGGAAATGCCAGTGGCAGTTCAACCCAGAATAATCTTTGCAATTTCGACATGCCCATGCCGCGTGCTGCCTCCTTAATTGCAGGAGGAACTGATACTAAACCGGTGTGGGTATTGCGTACAATAGGCAGTAATGCATAAAGAACAAGACCTGATATAATTGTTGTATTACCAAGCCCGAACAGTATCATTAGGATTGCCAGTAATGCAAGAGTAGGAATTGTTTGCACCGCTTCAGAGAACAATAAAATTGGAGACGCTAAAGGACGGATCCAGTAGCCTATAATACCAAGAATTATTCCTATTCCAACCGATATTACAGTGGCTATGATAACTATAATAAGATGTTCTATAATATATTGTAACAAATTAATCATGCTGCATTTCCCCTTAATCCGCGCGGGGTCACAAAACGTAGAATTCCTCCTATTAACCCGCTAAATAAAAAGGCAAGAACTGCGGATGGAATTGCCCCAGCTAAAATATAGTTTGTATTATACGTAGAAAGACCGGTCCAAATCAAATCGCCAAGACCACCGGCACCAATTAATCCTGCTAATGCTGCCCAACTAACGATATAAACGGTTGAAATTCGAATTCCACTTATAATCGATGGAACAGCCAACGGCAGTTCAACGCGGAAAAGAAGCTGAGTTGATGTCATACCGAGACCCCGCCCTGCTTCTATCAAACCTGGCTGAACCTCAGTTAATCCTGTGTAAGTATTGCGTAAAATTGGAAGCACTGAATAAACAGACAATACTACCAACGCAGGAGTGTTTCCAACACCAAACAAAATCAGTGCTAACCCTAACATGACAAGCCCGGGAATGGTTTGCACAATTCCCACAACAGCTAAAATTTTTTCAGCGGTTTTTTTATGCCTTGATAATAAAATACCGGCAGGGATCGAAAAAAGTATGCCAATCGCAACCGAAAATACTACTAAATATATGTGTTTTAGTAAACTAGTCAGAATTTCGGCATGATGTTCATAGATAAAAGCTATAAAATTCATGATACCTCCGCTCCCCAAAAAAACCTGCCTACAGCCTTTGTCATACTTGTTCGTGTAACGATGCCGGCAACAGTGCGGTCATCATTAAGGACAACCAAATATTTACATGGAGACTTAAGCAACTGATCAAATATGTCCTGAGCCTTGCTATGTCGAGAAACAGTCGGAGTCTCTTGTGAAATTAGCTCTCCGATCCCCTGCCCCGGTTTGCCTTGCTTTTGAATTCTCTCTAATGATACTGTCCCAGCATATGTTTCATCATCATTAACGACAACTACCGAATTAACTTCCCATCGGTCCATACGATCAATACATTCCAATGCACGCAGAGTTTTTGGCACCTTCAAAACACGTGTCCGCATAACATCCTCTGCATAAAGCTCCGGTGTTTCTCCGTCTCGGATATGCCGTCCCATGAATTCTCTGACAATATTATCTGCAGGATTGCGAAGCATTTCTTCCGGGGATGCCATCTGAACAATTTTTCCTTTGTTCATGAATATAATTGTATCTGCCATTTTAAGTGCCTCTTCCATGTCGTGGGTAACAAACACAATAGTCTTTTTTAATTTTTTCTGGATTTTTTTAACTTCCTCCTGTAAACATTCTCTTGTAATAGGGTCTAAGGCACCAAATGGCTCATCCATAAGTACTATTGGGGGAGAAGCAGCCAACGCACGTAAAACACCAATTCTCTGCTGTTGTCCTCCAGACAACTCTGACGGATATTTGTGCGCATTTTCCTCATACGGTAAATTTACCAATTCAAGAAGTTCACGTACAATTGCTTTCCAGCGTTCTTTAGGATATTTAAGGAGTTTTGGTACGACAGCAATGTTTTGTTCAACAGTCATGTTAGGAAACAGTCCAATCTGCTGAATTACATAGCCTATACTGCGTCTTAGCTCAACAGGGTTTTTCTTCATTATATTTGTCCCATTTATATAAATTTCTCCGCTGTCAGGTTCGATAAGACGATTTATCATTTTTAATGTAGTTGTCTTACCGCAACCACTGGGTCCGATCAAAACAACAAATTCTCCCTGTTTAATCTCAAAGCTTATATCGTCTAGAACTATCTGCCGGCCATAACTTTTACTTACATTCTTAAAAGTAATCATAATACCTCCAACCCCTTAAATATGCTATACAAAAAGCGGCAACTTTATTTTAATATGTAGGTTGTCGCTTGTCAACCCAAAAAAAAACCATAATCTAACAATTTGTAGATTATGGTGCCAATTACCGGCTCATTTAGCCTTTTATAAAAGATATAACAGCCTCTACACTTTTGGTATCACCAATATAAATAATTATGTCCTTTGCCATAAGTGTAGCATAAGGCCCGGGCGATAATATAATCTGATCACCGCGGCGTATTGCAATAACAGTTGCATTCGTTTGCTGCCAGAAACGGACTTCGCCAAGAGTTTTGCCAATAAGTGGTGATGTTTCAGGAATAACTTCTTCATAAGGGACAAAAGGTGAGGTAACTGTAAAATGTTCATTTATCCGAACAATCGAAGAAGCAATTCCATTAATTTCTTGGGACAATTTTCCAAGTTCATCTAGCAGCTCTTTTAATTTTAGTTGCTTTACACGTATATCGTTTAGTTCACTGAATTTATTGACGTACTCTTTTGCTTTTTCTTTGGAAATAACTTCTGAACCTTTACTTTCATGAGTTTTAACAATTTGTACATCTTCCAAAATTTTAATAGCACGTCGAATAGTTTCAGGGGAAACTCCATATTGAGAAGCTAAAACTGAACGGCCATATAATTTTGTGCTTTCTTGTATTTCGCCACGAGATATTCGCATTGCAATATCGAGTGCAATTTGAGAGTAAACAGGTGCTACAACGTTTTTATTATTCACAATCGACATCTCCTTTAATTTTTGGATATATTACACTTAGCTATATTACATTTATTATATCTAAATTTATAGAAAAATAAAGTTTTTTGAAACCTTTAGATATAGTTCCATAACTTAATATTGGTTATAGTGTACACCCCACTAATAGATCTTTATTTTCTTTTATATTCTCATTAAATTAGAGATTTTCAAAACATGCCTTCCAGACAGATTATACGGTGGAGTCATTGCCCTTAGTGTGAAAATTCACACCGAATCTTTAATCAAAAGTAAATACTTTTTTACTTTTACTCCTACTGCTTGTACCGCTTGATCATATATTTATTACTCGAGTAAGATTGTCAATGGTCAGCGACAGCCTAAAATTTCCTAGCATTTCACCAAATCCGGCAAAAATTTATACTTACACCCTTGATGTCAACGACATGATGCAACGAGCGGGGTGGATTGATGTCTTTTACATTGTCGGTAGTCGGAAACAAGTCAAAGGTACTTTTTGCACTATCGGTAGGCGGGAACATATCGATATTCTTATTCAGAAAACTCTTTACTATAAACCACAGTTCCTGAAATGTCTTCAAGGTTTCCATCTTCAAGTTCTAGTGCCATAAAAAATTTGTCTGGCACATCGAATGGGGCTTTAATCCCCCATGTACTTGCAGGTTTAAATCCAAACCGGGGATAATATTTATCATGCCCAAGAACAATTACTGATTTGAAACCTATTTCTTTTGCAATCTTTAAACTTTCGCTGATTAATTTACTACCTATACCTTTATTCTGATGTTCTGGTACTACAGAAACTGGTGCTAATGCCAATGAGTCATAGTTACTTTCCTCATTTTCTATGATTAATTTTGTAAGCATGATATGCCCTACAATTTCCCCATCAAGCTCTGCAACAAGTGAGAGTTCTGGTACAAAAGCATCGCTTTTTCTTAATCTAGCGACTAGTAAATGTTCGTTATGATCGGTATACTCAGCATTTTTAAATGCTCTTTCCACTACTCTTTCTGATTCTTCATAGTCCTTTTCATTTTCTTGCCTAATTGTTATATTCATTTTTTAATATCTCCTTACTTAAAATCTATTATTGTATACCCCACTCTTCAGCCCCGTCAAATACAAACAAGTCATTGACAGGAATGAGCTCACGTAAATAATGTGTTAAATCTGTATCGCCCACATAAACTCCTCCGCATAGTGAGCCTTTGAAATTATATACTTTACCTACAGTATCTGTAATGGTCATTTCCCAAGTTCCTATATCGGTAGCATAGCAAGTCAATT
>ENA-UPAD01003053-UPAD01003053.1-bioreactor-metagenome-genome-assembly--contig:-NODE-3053-length-10082-cov-67.098833_pt1 | contig 10082 bp, 13 predicted proteins | sample MGYA00238179_ERZ772710 | MGnify/ENA primary metagenome ERZ772710 (study PRJEB29004, sample SAMN07631245) | bioreactor metagenome | isolation source: Switchgrass digestor | place: USA: Dartmouth...
ACAGAAGCCAGGAAACCCTGTTTCAATGTATGATAGAGGCCTTCAAGTTTTATGGCGGACTTCCCCATGAAATCCTATTTGACAACATGAAGACGGTTGTTAATCATGCTAAGAGCTCTTTTGCACAAACCGTCTTTAACGACCGCTTTGAGCCATTTGCAAAGGATATGGGGTTCATCCCTGTAGCCTGCCGGCCATACAGACCTCAGACGAAAGGTAAAGCGGAGGCTTTGGCTAAGCTTATGAATCGCCTAAAGGCTTATAATGAAGAATTCGATACCTGGGATGACCTGATAGCTATCTCAAACGAGTTCTTGGCAGACATTAATCAGGAGATATCTCAGGGATGTGATGATATACCTGATGAACTCTTTAAAAAAGAAAAAGAGTATCTTCTGCCTCTTCCTCATATGGAACTGTTAAATAGTTATATCTCCCGCCAAGAAGAAAAAACATATCCCGTTAACAGAGAATCCATGATTAAGTATGAAGGCCGAAAATACTCTGTGCCTACGCGTTACATAGGCGAAAGAATGACCGTTACCAAAGAAGATAACGATACTCTCAGCATTTATTATAACAAGCAACTTGTAGTGTGTCACGCAGTAACTAATCGGAAATATAACTATACTGTGGACACTGCCTGCGACATCCTTAGAAGTGATGCCATGAAGGGCCGCTCTGATGCTGAGATTCTCGACTTTGTTAAAAACAATCTGTTAAACATGGACAGATGCATAGGAGGGCTATAATTATGTATGCAAATCTTATTAACAACTTAGATGAACTGGGTTTTACGGATGTAGAGCCCTATATGTCAGATTATCTTTCAAAGGTATCAAAGGAAGGTATAAGCGTCCAGGATGCTTTGATAAATATCACTGACAGAGAAATAAAACTTCGAAATAAACGAGCCGCACAGATACAGGTAAGTGTGTCGCACTTTCCATATGTCAAAACCCTTGATGATTATGACTATACTTATCAGCCCTCTGTAAACAAGGCTGAAATAAAGGATCTGGCAACACTAAGATTCCTGGAACATGCGGAAAACATTCTGTTCTTTGGAACCCCGGGAACAGGAAAAACTCATCTTGCTACTGCCTTAGGCATTGAGGCAGCGCAGCATAGAAACATAACTTACTTCATTACATGCCACGACCTTATTCAGACTCTTAGGAAGGCTTATGATGAGAATCGCCTTGAAGCCAGGCTTAAACACTTTGCAAAGTATAAGCTTCTCATTATCGATGAAATAGGATATCTTCCTATCGATAAAACCGGAGCGAATCTTTTCTTTCAGCTCATAGCCAAAAGGTATGAACATACATCAACTATCATTACAACAAATCAACCGTTCAGTAAATGGGGTGAGGTATTTTCTGATGCAATGCTGGCCAATGCCATTCTTGACAGACTATTGCACCATGCCCATGTAATAAAAATGGTTGGCCCATCATATAGAACAAAGGATTACTATGAACTGCTTGATGGGGATGAGCAGAAAGCCGGTCGGTGAAAAACTACATTTTCATGTCGGAATAAAAACGCATTTTGATGTTGACATTTACAGCATAAAACATTTCAATGGTGTATACTATCATAGTACAGATTAATGATGCTATCTATATTTATGTTTCAAAAAGATACAGATTTTTTATATTACTGAAAGTTAACAGACATAAGACCTATTTTGAGATTATTTTTTAGATTAAAGATTAAACATTTTAAGATTTGTGCAAAAGTGCGTTACGGTTAGTAGCGCACTTTTTGCTTTAGAAATCGAAAAATAAGGTTATGGATGATTGTGATAAAAAAACTGTATTTCTCCATCCATTATTCATCAATATCTTTTTAATACATTTTCTTTAACCATTTAAACCTTTGCATGTCTGATAACTTCATTACGACTAGAGAAATCATTATTGTAATCGCAACAACCATTAAGAACCTTAGAGGTGTTGCAATCAAGCCTTCCGGCAGATAATCGAAGAGCTGCAATATGACTATGCTTACCCATAAATGCCCATAATAAATCAGCCGGCTCATCGTTCCAAGCCTGGAACATTTTTCAGAATCATATAATTCTATAGAAGATGACAGGTTGAAAAAAAAGAATACCGATGGAACCAGGAAAATGCAATTATCAAAACCTCTCGCTATTGAATAATACTTTAAGAAAAATGTCTCAATCAGCATTAAGAGCATTGATATGAAAAATAACACCGCGCTTTGCTTATGTGTGATCTGCGGTTTCTTGACGGAAATAAACATACCCAGGGAAACAAAAAAGAATGCGATAAATACTCCGTTTCTTGTTGTAACAAAATATTTATTATAAACCTCAAACACTTTTGAAAGCAATGGGATCCGATTCATAAGCCCATAATAGGAATCATCCAAGAGACCTATCAGGTACAGGAATAAAGAAACAAGCAGTATCGCTTTTGGCCTGAGATTTAATTTAAGGCAAATCGCAATTATAAACAAAGCAATTATTAAACCGTTTATATACCATAGATGAACATAACTGCCCATAAATAAAAAGTCTCTTATGTATACAAGGACTCTATGAATGAATCCTTTTTCATGTTTTATAAGTTCTGTCAAGCTAAGCGGGAAATATATCGCAGACCATATGATATAAAGCTTTATTATCTTTAGAATACGGGATTTAATTTTATTAGAATCCGGGTTTGCGAAATCGATTTTGCGAAACAGGAAATAACCGTTGCAAATAAAGAAGAACGGGACAGCAAGCCTGCATATGTATTGCGTCAAGCCAAAATTCAGCATGGTATAAATATTGCTGCTGTTATGTACGCCGAATGGAGGAACATGTCCCATTATAACAAAAAATGAGCATATAAACTTAGTTAAGTCTATCCCTGAATATCGTTTCAATTCCCCATCCATAATAATTCCTCCCAAATCACTTTTTACATATTATACCAACAGCATAATTATATATCATATTACAATATTTGTAAATACAACCCTAATTGATTGAGAGGACCTTTCCCGTTTTTTATTATATAAAACACTATGATTATATTAAAAGTCCCGATGATCCGTTTCGGACCAGCGGGACTTTTGTTATAAATAAGTTTATTTACTTTGCCGCATCATATACGCTGAACCGGATTGAATCCCGGCCCACTACCGCTCTAACAATGAAATACGCCGTATCGCCTTCCTGTATGTCCGGTGCTTGATCTGTTTCCTGCTCCAATTCATAGCCATCGATTTCATATATGCATGTTCTTTGGGTTTGGTCATAACTGACAGCATCCACGGTACCTTTAATAATAAAGAAACGCATATCGTAATAATTTTCTATATGCTCCGCGGCATATTCGGCTGAAACAATATCAAGAGATTGATAAGCGGCCATTACCGTTCGGGTGCTCTCCGAGAATTTCTCCAGGATTTCTGAGGTTTTTTCCACCTCCGGTTTTGAACATCCCGTTACAGCCAATACAAACATGATAATCAAGAATACAGTAGTTTTTTTCATTATCCCACCTCGTAATAATATTTTGTCATTCGCCATGCTGACTTTTTGGCATGTAATGCATGAAACTACGACAAAATAGTAACATGGATATGTATGTTTGTAAAGGACACGCGTAGGTTTTATAACGAAGCACTGATAAAAGTTTTTTGATTAAATTTTATCTTTTAATTTGCATAGAAATATTATACAATATTGGTATATGGTACTATGTCAAGAAAAAGTACAAGTTAAACGTGAACTTTTCTATTAACATGCTTCATATCTTGCTTCCTTTCGTTCCATTTTATTCAGTTTATCCCAGTAACTGGATTCGTATTCATTAGGTGAAAGATACCCACAATGGCTGTGTATTCTAATTGTATTGTAAAAGGTATCAATATACTGGAATACCAGACGATATGCTTGGTTATAATCGTATATCTTAAATCGATTCAACCATTCTCTTTTTATTAATGCATGAAAGGCTTCTATGCACGCATTATCCCACGGATATGCCTTTTTAGAGTAACTTCGGCATATGCCTATTGTTGCTTTTATATATTCGGTGCTTACATACTGTATACCTCGATCACTATGTAAGATTAACGGGGCACTTACATTTCTCGCTTTTTTAGCCTTATTTACTGTCTCAATTACCCATCTGGCTTCCAGTGTATTGCTCAAGGTCCAAGCAATTATTTTTCGAGAATATAGATCCATGATACTAGTAAGATATACAAAGCCTTCATATGTCCAAATATATGTAATATCTGAACACCAAACAGCATCCGGTTTTTGGGGATTAAATTGCTCCTCTAGTATATTTTTTAACTCATTGCTGAAATCTGAATTTATTGTTGTCACTGTATAAGGTTTTACGTACTGCGCTTTTATTCCAAGCTCACGCATGTAATTACCTACGGTTTTTTCAGCAATGATTTCTCCTTCTTTCCTTAAACATTCGGTTATCTTTGGCGCACCATAATTTTGATGGGAGTCCTTATAGATATCGATAATCCGCTCTTTAATGATACGTTTTCTTTTCTCTCTTTTAGATGGAAGCCGTTTTTTCCAGCTCAGATATCCGCTTCTTGAAACGCCTAATATTTTCAGCACACCAGAGACATTCAGCCGGCGTTTTCCCTGCTCTAGAAGCTGCTCTTCTTTTATAGCAGCTTCCAGAAACAGAGCTTCAGTCATTTTCCCAGTATGCCGATTGCTTTTTTTAATATATCAAGTGCATCTTGAGTATCACGTAACTCTTTACGTAGTCTAGCTACTTCCTTAGCATCGACGCTTTCGAAATTACCACGCCCTCTTGTAGGGATCGTGCCGTCATTAATTGTATAGGCTTTCCCCCAATTAGAAAGAGCACTTTTACTGATTCCTAAGTTCTTTGCGCACTTTCCGATGCCTAAATCCTGATGATCATTCCAGTATTTTACTGCATTGATTTTGAATTCCTCTGTGTACTGTATAGCCATGTTCATTCCTCCATTTATTCTATTATACTTCTATGTTAAGGAATTTCCATGTCTAACTTGTACCATTTATATTCTAGCACCACATACTATAAATCGTAGAGGGTGCAACACCAGAAATATTAGCTAAAGCGTTAATGGCAATATGCTTTTTCTCACACAATTGAAGTATTCTTTTGGCAACTGCTTCTTTTGTATTCATCGGCGCACCTCCTTATTACATAAAATTTTACTCAAAATTGCGATAAATCGTGTAGGATATATCGCAATTTTGGAATTAATGCGATATAATATGCAATAAAGAGCGAAAATTATACAAGAAAAGTTTGCGATATGTCGAAAATGGTGCTGACATCTGTAAACATTTGTATTACAATAATAGCGTTGGATAATAACAGCAATATTGTGGAGGTGTATAATCTTGGCTGGTAAGAAATTATTTATACCATCAAAACGCTATAAGGGTGATACCTCTGTTGTGTCCGCAAGATTACCGAACGAGTTAATAAAAGATTTGGATCGCATTGCAGAGAACACTGGACGAAATAGAAATGAAATTATTATGTTATGTCTGGAATTCGCAATTGATAATCTTGAAACTGACACAGATGGGAAAGAGGGATAAAATGAGAAAGCACGGGATAATTCTATCGGTATATTCGATCATTGTAGCGTTATATATCGCTTTATCGATAATTTTGACTACCGATAGGGACACAGTATTTTGGATCGGCTTTGCAATGGTGCTGTTTGCGGTTGGCTTAGCCGCAGTTATAACAGTAGTGACTAATCGAAAAAGAAGTTCGGCATTTCCGTTGGAAATTTCGATGGTGGCTTTTTCTGCAATTTATGTTGCTGTTGTGGTTGCTATCAACATTTTGTTCGGGTTCATATTTAACACTGCTGTTAATATATTCATAAGTATTCATTTGATGTGTATGGCCTTATACGCAATAATTACCGTCTTGATGTTTGCAACCAAGAATCTGGTAATAAAACAAAACAATCAAGCAAACGGTAAAATATGTGAAATGCAAATTCTCATATATGAATTTGAAAAAATTAAAACAAAACTTATAGATATGCAGCTCGAATCAAAGAAGAAGGCTTTGCCGCTTATAGATAGCCTTCTTGATGAGTTAAGATTTTCAGATTTCGGTCTAACGGTCGATGTCTCTGATATAGACACACGGCTTCGCTCGATGGCTGAGATGCTTTCTGCGGAAGTTGATAATTTGGTTTTAATAAAATCTGATGATATCACAAGCATGGAAGCCATTATCAACGATATCAAAAAAGTAGTAAAAGATAGAAATATGCAAATCAGATTGATGAGCAGTAGCATTTGAGGAGGAAACAAAAATGGCAATTGTAGAAGTAGTTAAGTATAACGGTAGTCCGGATGTGTTCGCTTGGAAATACCCGAGTGAAGAATTAGGTACTTGGACACAACTGATTGTTAATGAGTCGCAAGAAGCGATACTTTTTAAGGGTGGTAAAGCACTGGATGTGTTCCAGAGTGGTCGTCACACTTTAGAAACCGCCAATATTCCGATTTTAAATAAGATTATCAATCTTCCCTTCGGTGGTCGTTCACCGTTTACTGCGGAGGTTTGGTACATAAATAAGGTAAACTCACTTGATATCAAGTGGGGCACAGCTTCACCAATTCAATTGCAGGACCCTAAATATTCTGTATTTATCCCTGTCAGAGCTTTCGGACAGTTTGGAATTAGAATTGAAAACTCCAAACAGTTCCTCGTTAAATTGGTTGGAACTCTTTCTGTATTTGATAAAACCAATATTCTTAAATATTTCCGCGGTTTATATCTTACAAAGGTAAAAGATGCGATTTCCTCTTATTTGGTACATAAACAAATAAGCATTATGGAGATCAATGCTTATATTGAAGAACTCTCCACATATCTGCAAGAAAAGATGCAGCCCGTACTTGAAGAATACGGCATAAAACTTGTTAACTTTTATGTTAATGACATCAGTGTTCCCGAAGATGACACGTCTGTAAAGAAACTCAAAGATGCTCTTGCAAAGAAGGCCGAGATGAATATCATTGGATATAACTATCAGCAAGAGCGCTCCTTTGATACATTGGAAGGTGCAGCAAAGAATCCCGGAACTTCCGGAGATCTTATGGGCGCAGGTTTAGGCCTTGGAATGGGCGTGACTATGGGCGGTGCAGTTGGCGGTCAATTTGGTGGAATTGCAAAAACGCTTGATACAAATGCCGAAGATACAAAATCTTGCCCTTTGTGCGGTGCTATAATGCCTAAGAGCAAACGGTTCTGCTCTGATTGCGGTTGTGATACCGACAAAAAAGCAGATAAAAAAGCAAAGGATACTGTAAAATGCAGTAACTGCGGCTTTGAGTATAAAAACACCATGAAGTTCTGTCCCGAGTGCGGCGACAAATATAATCCCTGCCCCAAATGCGGTGCGGATTTGCCTGCAGGTGCTGTAACATGCATATCCTGCGGATATGAGGCTCCTCAGCCTTGCCCTCACTGTGGTGCTGCTCTCCCCAGTAAGAATACAAGATTCTGTCCCGAATGCGGTAAGTCTTTAATAAAAACTTGTCCCTCTTGTAATTCTCCGATAACCGGTACTCCCAAATTCTGCCCTGAGTGTGGTACAAAAATAGAGTAAGGTAAAGGTGATAAAAATGAGGAAACTCAAAAAGAATTTAATTTCTACATTTGGTTTTTTGCTGCTCATCGCCTTAACGGTTGCAATATATTATTTACTTCCATACGAAAAATTGCTGATGGATAAAACCACTTTGTTTGGTGTCATAGTTTCGGAAGTGATTACGTTATTGGGAACTCTATTCTATAACACCGTTTCCGGCAAAAAGAAACTTACGATGACTGCAGGGGGGTATACAATACTTTTCGGTTATCAGGTTTTAGTTATTGCATTATCGATGTTGTTTGCTTTTTATTACAGAAATGCAATTGCAACATATAAAATTATATTTGTTTGCCTAACCGGAGTATTTTTAATTTCGTCAGTCTTAGTATATTTCTTCGGCAAGAAAGTTTCTGATAAAGCTAATGCCGTTGATAACGCTTTCCGATTTTTTAAAGCACTGGAATATAAAACAGAGAGTTTAAACTCTATCGATTGCGAAAAAACCATTCATGGCGAGCTTAAAAAAATAGATGATGCAGTAAAAAGTTGTGATCAGAGCGTTTGCGTTGATACCGATAATCTAATAGATGAGAGCGTTAATACTTTGTTGGAACAGTTGAATCTTAAAGAAAGAAATAACGAGAGAATTCTTGAAATTTGCGAAAAAACAATGTGCCTTATTAGGCAGAGAAACGCTGAAGTGAGCAGATTGAAAATCGGAGGTATATAATTATGGCGTCAAATAGTGTTGATTCTGCAATTAACAAGGTAAAAGTTAAAGGCACAATTCAAAGAGTATTTGGTTGGATAATAGCCATTTTTAACGGATTTATTGCCTTTGTTGGATGTGCGACATCCGGATTTAAAGAGGCACTCGATGTAACATTGGTGCTGTTCTTTTCGGCAATTGCCGCTGTTGGTGTTTGGCTAATTATTAAGGGAAATAAAAAGTTTAAATTAATCAGAACATTTTACGATTATTCAGCGCGACTTGCAGCCGATCCGGAAAAATCAATTGATTTATTGGCTTCTGCCACCGGCGTTACTGTTGCAATAGCGATAAAAAACATCAGCTATATGATAGCATTTGGCTTTTTCCCAAACTGCTATCTTGATGGGCAGCACAATAAGTTAGTTGTACCAACAATGCCGCAACAACAAGTTTCAACCGTCGCTACACCTGCTCCTAATGCAACAACTCAAACGGTAAAATATACCACCGTTCAATGCAAGGGTTGCGGTGCAACAAATAAGATTGTCGCGGGAACGGTAGGCGAATGCGAATTCTGCGGATCGCATATTTCAGAATAGGAGGGTGAAAAAATGCAGAAAAAGTCTTTTTCTTGGGGAATTATTGCATTAATGTTCTTTCTGTTTTTCCCTATTGGTATTTGGATGTTAGTTAAAAAGATGACGGACGAAAAATTTAACTATATCAAAAACGGAAAGTCTTTAAAAATTTTAGCTTGGATATTGATAGGCTTTGCTGTAATGTATTTGATTATGGGTATCACCGGTGAGCTTGAAACCGAAGAAGGATCAAGCGTTGTAGGTGGCGTTATTATGATGCTTGTGATTTTCGGTGGCGGTGGTGCTTTTGCATTGTATAAAGCTTATTCGTACATAAAGAAAGGTACAAAGTACAACAGATATGTTTCCATTATCAACAGTAGCAATGATACATTAATCGATAATATTGCTGCCGCTTATCCTACTTCTTTTGAACAAGCGGCAAAGGATTTACAGTCAATGCTTGATGATGGGTATTTTATGAATGCGTATGTGGATTTAAACCGCAGAGAGCTGATAATGCCACCAAAAGCAACAACTGTTAATGTTGCCGTAAATCAAAACACTTCGCCTTCATATGGTCAACCTACGAGTGTAAAATGCAAAAATTGTGGCGCAACAAATACAGTTGTGCCAGGCACTGTGAACGAATGTGAATATTGCGGTTCACCACTGTAAAACAAACAGAATATTTAATGAGAGGAGAATTTGATTGGTCGTTTTAAAGGTGCTTAAAAATGAAAATATGTTCTTTAAGGCTTTAACTATAGGATTGGGAAATGCAAATGCCTATAATGTGAAGATTGATAAAAACGTTGTTGCAACGTTGCGACCGGGAGAAGAAACTGAAATAGAATTACCTCCGGGTTCTCATACTGTGGTTTTTAAGGCTGCTCGTTCAATGGGCGTAAAAAGCAATAAGCTAACTGTAAATATTGATATAAATAAAGATTATATTATTCAAGCACAAAACGGAATGAGCGGTGTTGTAGCCAGTTATTCTTTGATGACATTTACTGATAATGAAGTAGTCAACTGCCCAAACTGTGGCGCACCTAATAAGATTACCGGTACAAAATCATCAATTTGTGAATATTGCGGTTCACCGCTATAAAGGCTCTGTTAACTAAGTATGAAGAAATGAGACCTGAAAGACCTTTGGTAGA
>ENA-UPAD01003081-UPAD01003081.1-bioreactor-metagenome-genome-assembly--contig:-NODE-3081-length-9927-cov-39.472954_pt1 | contig 9927 bp, 10 predicted proteins | sample MGYA00238179_ERZ772710 | MGnify/ENA primary metagenome ERZ772710 (study PRJEB29004, sample SAMN07631245) | bioreactor metagenome | isolation source: Switchgrass digestor | place: USA: Dartmouth...
GATGCAAAAATATTGCGGACAGGTATTATCAAAAGTCCGGTAAAAAAGGATGAATAACATAATGATAATAGTTTTAGCGGTATTTGCTATTCTAATTTCTTACGACTTGCAGAGGTTCATACGAAAAAAAGAACGGGCAAGGGTATTTGCAATATATGCTTTCCTTATGGCAGCAAGCCTGACGGTCGGTTTGCTTCTGGCGGCAGGGAGAAGGCCTTTAAGCCCTTCCCAATGGATAGAAGCAATATTAAGGATGATTGGAGTTTTGAAGTAATGGAAAAGGCACGGATATCAAGCATTCAGATGTTTCTGCTTTTATTGGGCTTTCTTTTTGGAAGCACTGTGATATTGGCTCCGGCACAAGGGGCAAAAAATGACGCATGGCTGGCAATGCTCCTTGGAGGAGCAGGCGGTACTTTGCTGATGTGGGTCTATGCGGCCATTGCGTTACTGAACCCATCAAAAACTCTGGTAGATATTTTAAAGGAAAAGATGGGAAAAGTTGTCGGCAATATTTTCGCCGTTCTGTATACATGGTATTTCATCCACCTGGCTTCCCTGGTGCTCAGGAATTATGGCGAGTTTATCTGCACGGTGACTTTTCCGGAAACACCAATGGTTGTGGTGATAGGGCTTTTTGCAGTTTTTTTGGTATATGCAATCAACAGCGGAATAGAGGTGATAGGAAGATTAAGCGAGCTGCTGGTGCCTGTGATACCTTTAGTAGTTCTCATTATCAGCCTGTCGCTCATCACTGTCCATGATTTCACGGCTTTCCTCCCTATCCTGGGAAACGGCATGACACCTGTGCTCAATGCAGCTTTTAGCTTTATTACCTTTCCCTTTGGGGAAACGGTTGCCTTCCTTATGCTGTTTCCGCATGTAAACAAAAAGGAAAAGCTAAAAAAAGTTGTGCTTTTATCAGCAGCAATTTCAACCTTAATAGGAATTATATTATTTTTTAGAGATATATTTGTTCTGGGAAGCGATTTGATGGCTCGCGCCACCTTTATCCCCCATTTGACATCACTGCTTATTCCAGGTTTTAATGTGGAATCTCTTGTAGACATAAACCTATTGATCGGCGGAGGAGTAAAGATTTCAGTTTGCATATACGCGGCTGCAAAAGCATTAAGCCAGATAGCGGGAATCGGCGACTGCAGGAAGCTGACCGGGGCGATCACCACCTTTTGCGTCGTACTTTCCATATGGGTATATGAAAATGTGCTTGAGATGTTCAAATGGGCTGAAAAGGTATGGCCTTACTATTCCACCTCATTTCAGATTGTTATTCCCCTGCTGCTGCTTTTGTTATCTTTATGGAAAAAAAGCAAGCCTTCGGATGCAGGGGCGGAAAGCTGAAACGATAAAGGAGCAGATTCGGCATCATGACTTAGGATGTAATAACTGCATTTACATTGAACACAATTTATCAACAGGTTTATACACAACATTAAGAATACTGAAAATTCAGTATTTAAGAGTACTAAAAGGAATACTCCACAAAATTGACAAAGGATTTATCCACAGAAATTATATTTTATGAACGCTTGCGAAGGGGATTGCTTGCATCGGAAAATTTATTGCGGCTTCCCCATTCTTCCAAACGTCTGCAAATTTAACAATGGCTTTACCCTGCATTTCCGTCAGCAGCAAGCATCTCTTTTGGCAGAACTTCAAAGATTTCCTCATTGTGCTCAAATACCCGGCAATCCACATCGGTAGCGCTTACATTAAGAAATGTCCTCGGAAATCAAATTTAGAAGGTGATTACCGCCCTTTAGACATCATATTAAAATTCATGCGTTTACCCTGTGTACGTAGCATGTACGCGGCTGAAATTTAATTGTTATTGTCTCACTTTGGTGATATAATAAAATGCATTTAAAGGTAATGCATTTATCCTCTATACAGGAGAGATTGTACATAAAAGCAGGCTAAAGTCTATACTGGCTAAGGGAGTTGACAAACCAAGGTGTAAAAATGGCGATTTAGATATAACAAGCTGGAGAAGATGCAAATTGCTAAAACATGAAAAAGACTTGCAGCACTTTTCCGGAGTAAGCAAGGACAATCATTACAATGTTTGTCAGAAATGAAATGTTGATACAGAAATATTTAAGAAGATATGTACTGTGTAGAAATAAGACAAATATGATGTAATGAAAATAGTACAGGATAAAAATATCAAGAAGCTGCCCATACGGGACGTGCTGCTTCGTAAAGCGTCAGGTTAATAAGATTATATGGCGTTTTAATATTTTATTAATACCAATGTAGCGATAATTAATACATTCTTTATATCAAAAGTATTAAAATAACAGTATGCAGAAAGATGTAAGAGGGGTGAATTAATGCGGTTATTGATGCTTCTTGGCTTCGCTATCCTGTTTATTTATTTTGGATATTACACTATGGCAAAGCTTGATGATTTTATAGCTGCCGGGGGTATTGTATCTGATGATGAAATTTACCTGGTTGCTATTGTTTTAGGGGGGACGGAACTGGCGAAGCAAGTTAGTGCACTTTTAAAAAAAAATAATATTCATGTATTATACTTGACAGAGCCATTTTTAATAGAACAGGGACATAATTTCCAATACTTGTTTGCATTATCGGAAAGTGATGCAGACAATATTGTTTTATGTAAAATAGGCTTCAAAGTATATGGCATAGAAAAAATGATTAGTTTTTGTAATGATAGCAGGAACGAAGGAATATTCATCAGGGCAAAAATTCCTCACTTAACTGGGAAAGAGATTACAGCCCAGAGGTTGTATGAGGCCGTCCTGCAGAAAAGGGAGGAAAAATTGTGGGAAAATATATAGGAAAATTGAAATCGTTATCATACCCACAGATGATAGCACTTGGCTACTTTCTGATAATAATTGCCGGGACATTTTTGCTGTCATTGCCGATAGCCAGCCGCAATAATTTATTTCCCGGATTAATTAATGCACTTTTTACAGCAACCTCTGCTACTTGTGTAACAGGCCTTGTTGTTTTTGACACATATACACAATGGTCGCCATTTGGACAAGTAGTTATTTTACTGCTGATTCAAATAGGTGGCTTGGGGTTTATGACGGTTGTCACAATGTTTTCTATTTTTTTAAAAAGGAAAATCGGGCTGAAAGAAAGGGGACTTTTACGTGAAAGTGTAAATACTATGTATATCGGTGGGATTGTACGACTGACAAAAAAAATATTGCTTGGCACTTTGCTGTTTGAAGGTATTGGTGCAGTATTGCTATCATTGAGGTTTATACCCAAAATGGGCTTGCTGGAAGGAATATATAATGGCATTTTTCACTCGGTTTCAGCTTTTTGCAATGCCGGGTTTGACATAATGGGAAAGTACGGCAAGTATTCATCACTAACAAATTTTTTCGGGGATGCGGTTGTCAATTTAACAATCATTACACTTATCATCGTCGGCGGAATAGGGTTCTTCGTATGGGATGATATTGAGAAAAATAAGTATCATTTTAAAAAATATCAGCTGCATACAAAAATAGTTTTGACGGTGACCGCAATTCTTATAGTGTCAGGGACGATATGCTTTTATATTTTTGAAAGAAATAACCTTCTTTATGGGATGACTACAGGAGAAAAAGTTTTAGCCTCTCTCTTTGGCGCAGTTACGCCCAGAACGGCAGGCTTCAATACTGTTGATGTTGCAGCATTAACCTCTGCAAGTAAACTTCTAACTATTGTGTTGATGTTTATAGGCGGCAGTCCCGGATCTACTGCCGGTGGGATCAAGACTACTACTTTGGCGGTTATCATGATTTCGCTGTGGTCAAGCTTGAAAAATAGGAAGGGTGATAATATATTTGGCAGGAGACTGGAAGATAATGCACTAAAGAGGTCGTCTGCCGTTGTGACAGTCAATATACTTCTTATACTGAGTGCGGCTTTACTTATTAGTGCTACAAATAAAGCTTTAGGACTTGACGCTGTTTTGTTTGAGGTTACATCTGCAATTGGTACTGTTGGTCTTTCTACAGGAATCACAGGTGGTCTGAATACCTTTGCAAAAATAATTATCATACTATTGATGTATAGCGGCAGAGTCGGAAGTCTTTCTTTTGCTTTGCTGTTTACAGAACATGGAGTGACGTCATCTGTCCAGAATCCGGTGGAAAAAATAAATATAGGATAGGGGGATCTGTATGAAATCATTTTTAGTTATTGGAATTGGACGTTTTGGGAAACATTTGAGCCGTAAGCTGGTTGAGCTTGGAAATGAAGTCATGATTGTTGATAAAAATGAAGAAAATATAAGAGAACTTTTACCCATCGTGACAAATGCACAAATTGGTGATTGTACAAAAGAAGAAGTACTTCGTTCACTGGGCATTGATAATTATGACGTATGTTTTGTTTGTGTTGAAAATGATTTTCAGAGCAGCCTGGAAATTACCAATCTGCTTAAGGATTTGGGCGCTAAATATGTAATCAGCAAATCCAGCCGTGATATTCATACTAAATTCTTACTGCGTAATGGTGCCGATGAAGTTATAGATCCTGAACGGAATATTGCTGAAAAACTGGCGGTGCGCTGCAGTGCAAACCACGTTTTTGATTATATCGGGCTGACAGATGATGTTTCCATATATGAAATTCCGCCTGCAGAAAGCTGGATTGGCAGAAGTATAAAGGAGATAAATTTCAGGACAAAATACCGTGTAAGTATACTGGCAACAAAAGCTGGAGGGAGCATTTCATTTTTGCCGGCGGCCGATCATATATTCAAGCCGGAGGAACATCTTTTGGTTATAGGACGCCGCAATGATGTAGAAAAGATATTAAAACTTATAAACTAAAAATATGATAAAATGCCTCTACGAGGTGACAATATGAGCAGTAAATATTATTTACGAATGATTGTAATTTTGTTAGCAGCTACTATTAGTTCTTTAGCATTAAAACAATTAGGTATAGATAAAGTGAATATCCTTATGATTTTTATAGTTGGGGTGCTATTGGTAACTGCCTTGACGAGAGGATACCGTTTTGGCATTATTGCGTCCTGCATTAGCGTGATGATTTTCAATTATTTCTTTACTGAACCTGTGCAAACCTTTGCTATTAACAACACCAATGATATCACTCTAATGCTGTTTTTTTTTATAACATCAGTAATATCTTCAAGCTTGACAGCAAGATTTCAGAGGCAACTGATAATTTCGCAGAAAAACGAGCAAACAGCGAAATTGCTGTATGAGGTGTCACAGCGCCTTCTTAATGTTAATGGTGAAGAGAATATTGTTCGTCAGGGAATGCGCTGTATAAGGGAGTATACCGGATATGACAGCATAATAGAGCTCAATGAAAGCAACCAGACCTTTGCAAGTGATAACTTTGCCTCCAATATAGGTGAAAGAAGTACAGATTTTCCAATAATGGGGCTTACAAAAAGAGTTGGAACGCTTAAGATATATAATAAAAATGTAAATTTTAACATTGAGCAGGAATGGCTGGTTAAAACTGTTGCAGCTCAGATGGGCATTGCTTTAGATCGGGAGTTTGTTTACAATGAACGGGAGAACATACGTATTGCCATGGAAAGTGAACACTTAAAGAGTAATCTTCTGCGAAGTATTAGCCACGATTTGCGAACCCCACTTACCGGAATTGCAGGAGCTAGCAGTTATATTGTACAACGTGGAAAGAGCCTTGACCATGAAAGTATAGAACGTTTAGCTAAAGACATATATGAACAGGCAGTTTGGCTCACCGCCTTGGTTGAAAACATACTGAATATGACACGAATTGACAACGGGAAATTAAATGTTAATAAACAAATAGAAGTAGTTGATGATGTTGTCAATGAGGCGATTAGTCATGTTCCCAGGCTTACCGAAAGACATTTCAATATTATAATGCCAAAGGAATTATTAGCAATACCTATGGATGGAAAAATGATTACCCAGGTACTTATAAATCTTTTGGATAATGCTGTTACTCATACTCCAAAAGATAGACCTATAGAGCTTTGTGTAAGCCAAAAAGAAGGGTATGTGGAATTTGGAGTTGCTGATGGTGGAGAAGGAATTGCGCCTCAAATAAAAGATAACATTTTTGACGCATTTGTTACAAGTGGCAAGACCAGTTCTGACGGTAAAAAAGGGATTGGATTGGGTTTGGCAATCTGTAAAGCAATCGTGGAGTCTCATGGTGGGAGTATTCGTATGGAAAAATCACATCTTGGAGGTGCGCTGTTTATATTTACTCTACCATGTATTTAGCAACCATACAATAGTGATGGATGCTTGAAAAAATTAAATACCTCTTGATAAAATGATGGTTTAAACACTAGATAGCAAAGGCGGGGTTATCATGAAAGATAATGCTTCTATATTATTAGTTGAAGATGATAAATATATTATGTCTTTAATAAGTATGTTATTAAAGGATGAAGGATACAAAACTTTTTTTGCAGTGACAGGAAAAGAAGCAATCGCACTGTTTTATGCTAATAATCCGGATATTATTATTCTAGATTTGGGATTGCCTGATATTGATGGTATAGAGGTTATCCAGCAAATAAGAGAAAGGAGTAATGCTCCGATTATTGTTGTTTCTGCACGTGAAGAAGAATATGAGATAATCAACGCGTTGGATCGTGGAGCTGACGATTATATAACTAAACCCTTTTACACAGGAGAACTTCTTGCCAGAATTAGGGTTGCCCAACGGAAAATAAGTAGCTTAACAAATCCAGAAAATTTAGAAGTTTTTACGTGCGAGAATTTAACTGTAGATTATACAAAAGGTCTTGTATTCGTGGATCAAAATGAAGTTCACTTAACGCCGATGGAGTATAAACTTCTTAAACTATTAATTGCAAATAGAGGTAAGGTGCTGACACATAACTATATAATTAATCAGATATGGGGATATGGTGAAGTTGGCGATGCAAAAAGCCTCAGAGTATTTATGGCAAGTTTGCGCCGAAAAATCGAGAAAGATACAGCTAATCCCAGATTTATTCTTACTCAGGTCGGCATTGGTTACCGTTTTGCTGAAAAATAATATATTGAATAAAAACTGTAAATTGATGTTTGTAAATCGATATTTGAGAAGTATGCTCAATTTAAGAACAAAATCATGTGTTGTGCAAGGACTATATGTAGATACATGCAAACATTCATGTAAACACATCATTACTGAGAAATTTCTGAGAAATTTGCACTTGACAAAAAATTTGCACTTGGCTTTACAAACTACATATTTTATGCTAAAGTATTTATAGTTTAATAAGGGTATGTAACGGTTGGGCGAATTCAATATTCGCTTTCAAGAGTTAAAACTTCTGGGGTGGGAAGCTCATTATTTATAGCTTTTACACCCCTTTTTATATTCGATAAGGGAAAAGATATGAAAAATACAGCTTAAGGAGATGATAAAAACCATAGAACATATTTCATCAGGCGAGAATGAAATCATTTTAAAGTATCAGCAACTTAACCCCGAAATGCAGAAGTTACTTGCTTACCTAAGAGGATCGATGGATAGGATTGCGGTACAAAAAGATGACGAGAGGTTTTTATTGTTGCCAGGTCAAGTTTTCTATGTAGAATCTGTAGAAAACAAAGTATTCGTTTATACAAAAGATGCTGTAATGGAATCTCAGGACTCCTTGTTTTATTTGGAGAACAAATACTCCGACATGGGCCTGATCCGAATTGGAAAATCTCAGTTGGTAAATCTTTATCATATTAAGAAGTTAAAGAGTATCATGAACAGCCGTATAGAGGTAACACTTGATAGTGGCGACCGTCTGGTGGTATCAAGGCATTATGCCCGGGAATTTAAGAGCAGACTTGGTATTGAAAAATAGATAGGAGGACTGGATGATGAATAAAAGGAAATGGCAAGACTTGTATCTGTTTATATTTGATGTGAAAACCACAGGATGTATCTATTTTGTGGCCTTTGTTTTTTTCTATCTGGCATTTGGAATTATAAATCCCGCAAATTCAACTGTGATTGACTTTTGGACATTCATGCAAATAATGCTTGCTTGCCTTCTTATTGGTTTTGGACAGGGGTTTATTCTTCCCAAGAACGATTTATCTATCCCAAGGATACTGTTATGGGGAGTTTGGTCTCTCCTAGTTACCATTACTTTCTCTGAAGGATTTCACTGGTTTAATATGCATCCAAGATGGTATAGTCTTGTTTTTTATGGTGTTATAGCAGTTTCGTTTTTATTCTTTTGGCTGGCATTTTATTGGCGTTTGCAAAGAGAAACAAGAGAATTAAATGATGCTCTAAATAAATTTAGGGGAAAAAATAAGGAGATTTAGTTAAGGAGGTAAGGTAATGGACATTATTCAAGTAACCAACTTGAAAAAATATTACGGAAAACATCTTGGTATTGAAAATGTATCATTTTCGGTTAAGGAAGGTGAAATATTAGGATTCGTTGGGCCAAATGGGGCAGGAAAATCAACTACAATACGAATACTCCTTAATTTCATTTTTCCCAATGGCGGTAATGCTACAATTTGTGGTCAGGATGTTGTAAAGGAAAGCCACGAAATAAAAAAATTTACAGGATATGTTCCTAGTGATGTAAGATTTTATGGGGACATGACAGTAAAGGAATTAATTAGGGTAAGCAACGAATTCTACAGTGGATCTCATGATAAGGAAGCAGAACGGTTATGCAATCTTTTTGAACTGAATAGTTCTAAGAAATTTTATGAACTATCTATGGGAAATAAGAAAAAAGCAGCAATTATTTGTGCTTTAGCAGCAAAACCAAGAGTTCTGATATTAGATGAACCGACTAATGGGCTTGATCCCATGATGCAGAAACGATTATTTACTGAACTTAAGAATCAGTCCGCAAATGGAGTTTCTATCCTTTTGTCGAGTCATAATCTTGGTGAAGTACAGGAATATTGCCACAGGGTTGCTTTTATTAAACAGGGGAAAATCCTTGCAATAACAGATTTAAAGGAAATGCGTCATCCTCAGAAAATAATAACAACCATCGGCGGAAAGGACATAATTCATCCCTCAATGCAATTGTTGGAACAAGGGGAAGTGAAACGCACCTTCCGCTATAAGGGTGATAGTGCTCTTTTGCTGAAGTTGTTACAGGAAGCTAGCCCGGATGATTTCACGGTTAATAATGAGAGCCTGGAAGAACGTTTTCTGAATCTTTATGGAATGGAGGAACAGCAATGAATGTTTTTCGACTAGAAATAAAAAATACCTGGAAAAGTACTTTAAAATGGACGATAGTTGTTTGTAGTATTACCTTTATGCTTCTTGCCTTTTTTCCTTCAATGCAAACAGAGTCTATGAAAGAGCTTGCCGGTGCAAAGATGGAGGGAATAGATCCAGCATTGTTGGAAGCACTAGGATTAAGCAAGCTTATGGATTTTACGGTGATAACGAATTTCTTTGGCTATGTGCTTCAGTATATAACACTGGCTATCATGATGTTTGTTACGCAAGTGGCTGTAACTTCTCTTGTTAAAGAAGAAACAGATGGGACTATTGAATTTTTATATAGCAAACCAATCTCACGAAACGCGATATTTATACAAAAAGTGCTGGCAAATACTCTTTCATTTCTTTTCCTGCTAGCAGCTCTTAGTATTATAACAGTAGTTGGGTATCTCTCCTTTAGTGAGTATAATTTCACGGAAAGTATACAGGAAGTAGGAATATTATATAGTTCTATCTTCTATGTTGGCCTTATTTTTATGAGCTTGGGAGTACTGCTATCCTCTTTGTTAAAAAGCAGCAAAGGATCTTCCGGTATTGTAATTGCCATTGTTTTTGGGACATTCATTTTAGGAATCATGGGTGTAATAATTAATGAATTAAGTTTCCTATCCTATTTCTCGCCAATGGACTGGATCAAAACACAAAAATTAATGACAGAAGGTATATGTAGGG
>ENA-UPAD01003085-UPAD01003085.1-bioreactor-metagenome-genome-assembly--contig:-NODE-3085-length-9915-cov-3.437424_pt1 | contig 9915 bp, 12 predicted proteins | sample MGYA00238179_ERZ772710 | MGnify/ENA primary metagenome ERZ772710 (study PRJEB29004, sample SAMN07631245) | bioreactor metagenome | isolation source: Switchgrass digestor | place: USA: Dartmouth...
CATTATATAAACTTGGTACATTCCAGATATATGTCCATATTCTATTGTTTGCTCCCATTGTCATGTTTGCATTTGTTATGCCTACATTACTTATAGTTATTTTTGGTGTTGAAGCCATATCTTCATTGAATGTAGCTGTAATTGTTACATTATCTGCATCGCGCACAACTAAGTCGTCATGATTATGTGTCAGTGTTACCGTAGGTGCTGTATTATCAAGTACAAACTTGTTTGACGTTGCTTGCCTTGTATTACCTACTGCATCTACTGCTTTAATGTGAAGATAATAGTCACCATTACCATTAGGCTGTGTTAACGTAGCTCCCGAACTAAAGTTTGTCCATGTCCCTGCTGTTGGGAATGTTGAACTTGTTGTCCATTGATATTGACTTAAACTAACAGAAGTTGATACTCCATTGCTTGTAGGATCTGTAACTGTGACTGTTGTACTTTGTGATTTCGCCGGCGTAGTGTTTCCGTTTGTGCCAAATGTCACAGTTGGTGCTGTTTTATCTATTTTAATTGGTACAGATGTTTCCGCAGATTTACCGCCCTTATCATCTTCAACCCAGAAATATATATTATGAACTCCCTCTGATAGAGAACTTACATTTATAGTTCCAGCGATGTCTTGCGCTGAACCATTAGCAGTTATATTACTGCCAAATTGTGTACCTGGTTGTCCTGCAGAACCATCTATTCTGTAATAAGTTTTTAGTATGTCCCCGCTATCCGCATCTGTTACTGTTCCTGCTATATTAATGGTGTTATAGCCACTAACTGCGCTAAATGGACTATTAGGCGTAGGTTGCGTTAGGACTAGAGCTGGAGATTGATTTAATCTGCCTTCCCAACGTATTATAACTATACCTGAACCGCCGTTACCTCCATTAGAATATATATTATTGCTTGGAGTGTTACTACTGCGAAAACTACCGCCACCGCCGCCACCACCGCCAGTATTTGCCATACCATTAGATCCAGCAGCGTCGTAATTCCCTCCGTTTCCGCCACCACCACTGCCTCCAGAACCGTTTGAACCGTTCATTGTAACACCACTTTGAAAGCCACGTGCAGCGCCGCCACCACCACTGCCTCCATAAATAACTTCATTTACACCTTTTATACCAGCTCTACCATCGTTAGCACTTCCTTTATAATTTCCAGCACCTGAGTGAGCATATGCTCCTGAACCACCGTTACCTCCTTCACCACCATTTGCAATTATTATTGTAGTAGAACCTGCTTTAACAGAGGATGGATTACCATTTGATCCTATGTTCTCTGCATAATTTGCTATCCCTGTAGCTCCTGTACCACCACTTCCACCTTCACCTATTACTATAGATAATGATGCATAACTAGATACATCAACATTATATATATTCTTAACTTCTCCACCTTCACCACCAGCTCCGCCTACCGCTAACTCGGATTTATTATAACCACTATTACCACCACCGCCGCCACCAACAGCAGTTATATCTATTTTTTTTACGTTATGTGGAACTGCGAATGTCCCTGATTGATAAAATTCTTTTATTACATAATTTTTCCCATCAATAACCTTTTCATATAAGGTTTCTGCCTCATAAGCAGCCTCAACTTGCTCTATTCCAAACTGTAGAAAATGTTTATTAAGTGAAGAACTTGTCCCATATTGAGATACGTTTATATCAATATTTAGCGAAAAAATGGTAGTAAAAATAATTAAAAATGTAATAAACTTTAATATTTTACTCCTTTTCACATTCAACCCTCCTATTTTTATCATATTTTCCTCTTATATACATAATTACCATTCCTCCATTTGCATTTTTATTCTTTCATTCATCTGTTTTTCTATCAGTTTAGAATATATATTTCCTATCATTTTTTGATCATAATTCTTTGTAATGGACTATTAGGCGTAGGTTGGGTTAGTATAATATCTGGTTCACTATTACGTTGTTTCCTATGTAAAGTATAATTAACATAACCCATTAAATAACCTCTTCCTGGATTATGATTAGCATTACCATCTAAATATAAGATTTCATAGTCATATTTATCCCAATCTAAATGATTTAAATTTATATTGAATTTAATGATTTCACTCCACCAACTCCATCCTTCTATATCACTGCCTATATAACATGTTACATATAGTTCACCGTTAATTTTTTTATTATTTTTATCAAGCTCGCAATTTCGTAGTGTTCCATTTATATCTTTTATATAAGATCTTTCAATATACATTATTTCAATTTGATGCTGTGAACTTAGTGTCCATCCATCATCACCATAATCTTCAGCATTTACTTTTACGATATTAAAAACTATAGCTACAACAATAATTAGCGCCAAAATCTTAACTTTATCTTTCATACTTATACAGCCTCCTTTATATAGGCTTGTCTGCTTTGTAATGGACTATTAGGCGTAGGTTGCGTTATAGCTATTGTGGGTTCTGTATTATTTGATTGTCGTTCAAAATAAAGATATCCTTTCTCTGTACCATATGTATAAAATCCAAAATTACCTATATAGTATTGGCTTCCATGTTGCATACTCTCATCTAATGTTTTACCATTTGATAATCGCATTTGAGAAAAATATTTATATGCTTCACTTGAGGCTGTTGACCACTTTTCACTTTCATACGGTCCGCATGAATAGCTAACATTTGGTCCTGATATATTAAATTCAAAATGAATACTACCTGTATTTATAGCTTTATATCTAAGCCTATAGCTATAGTTTTTATCATAAACAAAATAGTAATTAGGTATAGAAGAACCACTACCTTGATCACAATACCAAGAAATCAAAGTTTCCCATTCACCTGCTGCTTCAACACTAGGTATATCAATCCGTAAAAGATATTTGTTGCTTAATCCGACATTCATATTCAGAACTATTACTAAGGTGAATATAAACGCTAGTACCTTAACTTTATTTTTCATAACTATACAACTCCTCTCACAGAAGCTTGTCTACCTAGTAATGGACTATTAGATGAAGGTTGGGCTATGGTTAATGTAGGTTTTTGGTTTTTAGGTTCGTATTCTATAGTTAAATTGACGTCGATATATGCTTCTGTCCACCATGTTCTTGTTGAGTAATACCCCCCTCCTCTGTCGGATTCTAGCATTATATAAATCTCGCCTATCCATGTTTCATCCCACTCATCATACCGAGGAGCATAATATATATTAGTATTAAAAGATTTTGAGCCATTTTTTATATAGGGCTGCTCATCGTCTTTATCTATATAATTTTTGTAAACATAACTATCTAAAATTGTAAAATATATTCCCCAAGGACGATCATTTGACTTGCTACTTGTGAACTTCACATCTCTCCATGTTACTGTACCTGTTATTTTTACATATGTATTTTCTTTTATGTTATAGTTATGGCCGATTACTATTCTATTATATGTGTAGATGTCTTTTGACGAACTTCCTTCACCATCAATATAATGTGTAGTTGATATTTTATAGTTGCTTAAAACTATCGTTTCAGTCACTTTATTAGATGCTTCAACTAATGGTACTTCAAACTGTATAGAATATTTATTATCAAGATTAATATTTATATTTAAGACTATCACTAGGACGAGTAAAAACGCTAGTATCTTAGTTTTCGCTCTCATACTTATACAACTCCTTTCGTAAAGGCTTGTCTGTTTTGTAATGGACTATTAGACGAAGGTTGCGTTAGGGCTAAAGTTGGATTATTATTTAAGTTTCTTTTATATAGACTAAAACTCATTCTATGTACTGCCCATGTGCTAGTTGCAGTATAAGAAGTATATGCACTAAAATTACTTGTATTTCTATCTATTATGAATTCTTTTGGTAGTAGTTCTGTGTCATATTTACTTGCACTAAATACTTCACCATTAATATTAACATATCCATATAGTACCCATGCACTATCCCCATCTTCTGAAACGGATTCAAATACAAATTTATATTCTTCATTATTTGATATATGAAATCTTTTTAATTCTTCATATACTACATCATCTGAACCAGAAGTTTCCTGAGTTTCACAAGTAAGCACTAAATCATAATCATCAAGCTTCAATTCAGATCGTTTGCGATAAATGTACACACTAGAACTATCCTCTAGTGAGCCAGAGTATACTTGCTCCCATTCCCCCGCTGCTTCAACCTGTGGTATTCCCAACTGTAGAAAATGTTTATTAGGCGTAGTAAAATCATTAATTTAGTGATGTATATTTATAACTCAAAATTTTTTGTGATTTTTCCAATTTTACCTTTTCAATAAAGTTTCTTTGATCCTTGTAATTACTACTGTATCAATGTTTCTATGATTCAATGGATGATGCTGCATATCTTTATACAAATCAGTAGTATCAATGTGTGTATATATCTCAGTAGTTTTTAAGTTTTCGTGACCTGCAATTGATTTTATTTTAAGTAATTCCATTCCTGATGCATAAAGTAATGTAAAACAAGTATGTCTAAGCTTATGTACTGACATTCCTTTTCTATATATACCTGTTTTTTTAGCCAGTCTTGTAAATAAATCTTGGATACCTCGTTCACTAAAAGGCTTTCCATATTTATTTAGAAACACAATATTTGTTTCAACTTTGGGTATTCGTCCAATCATGCTTTTATCTTTATTTGTACCAGTATTATTAATATAGTCTCTTAAAGCATTTTCCGCTCTCTCTGGTAAAGGTACTGTTCTTTCCTTGCTACCTTTTCCATAATAATTAATAGTGTGATTTCTGAAATTTATTTGTTCAAGTGTAAGATATGTTACTTCCGACAATCTGGCACCTGTAAGAAGAAATAGCGAGAACATTGCATAATCTCGTAACGCATTGTTAGATAGTAGTTTGATGCCTAGAAGAAAATTCTCTGCTTCATCTACTGTTAAATATGTTGGAAGAGTCTTTGGGAGCTTTGGTTTTTTTATTTCTAGCATTATATTTTCATATACTTGGAGTTCTTTTTGCTCAACTAAGTATGTATAAAATGCTTTTAATGCCGATATTTTTAAGCTTATGGTTGATGTCTTATTATTCTTTACTTCTTTCTCATAAACTAGATATTTTTTTACAATATCAACTGTTATATTTTTTATATCGATAGTTTCCATTTTTTCATTTTCATTAAGATATCTAATAAAATCGTTCAAACAGTTAGTATAAGTAAGTATAGTTTTTCTGCTTAAATTCTTTTCTAAAGATAAATAATAAGCAAAGTCATTTATCTTTTGTTTCATTTTAACCATGCCTCCATTATATTGATTTATTATTCATACAATATAATAGAGGATTTTTAAAGTTTTGTGTTTTATATTTATTTTTTATATTTTATTTGTCATTATTTTTTTAAAGCTTTCATATATTTCAGGATCATAATGTACTTTTTCTTCTTCCATAATTTCTAGGGCTTCTTTATTTTTTAATGCTTTTCTATACGGTCTTTCTGATGTAAGTGCATCATAGACATCACATATCCTTATAATCCTGCTATTATAGGGTATAAAGTCGCCCTTCACTCCATAATATCCAGTTCCATCAAAATTTTCATGATGATAAAGTATATTGGTTACAATTTCTTCTTTGTTTGTCTTTTTCTTTGCTATTTGTGATCCATAATAAGCGTGTTTACGCATTATTAACATTTCAGCTGATGTTAATTTTTTCGGCTTTAGTAGTATATTTTTAGGGATATAGTATTTCCCATAATCATGTAACATGGCTGATAGTCTCAAGTTTTCCATTTCATCCATTGAAATTTTTAATTCTTTACCAACTAAAATTGATAAATTTGCTACTCTTAAACAATGTTGTTGTATATCTCTAAACACTTCTTTATCCAGTTCTTTATTTATAGCAAAGTTATCAAAATCAGTAGACAATTTATATACCATATTTACTCCTTTCGTTTTACAATATTTCAAACTTTTTATTTACTTATTTATTGTAATAGAGGCAGATATTTTATCCCTATGGTTACTAGATAACCTACTAATATATATGGTGCGAATACAACTCCTTCTTTTATTTTTCTTCTTACCATCTTTGCTATAATTACAAACAAGAAGATCATAGTATTTATAAAAATCATCATACACCAATCTAATAAACCGACATACAAACCCAGTACCGACAAAAGTTTTATATCTCCACCACCTATTTTGCCATCAGTGGCAAAAGCAAGAATCATTAATAAAGTAAATGCAATCGCTATACTTGCTAAATAGTATATTTTTCTATCTCCTAAAAACCAAAATACAATACCTAATAGAAGTGCTGCTGCATTTAACTTGTCTGGTATTATTTTCTTTTTGACGTCTGTAAATGTTGCCACTATAAGAGTTATAAAAATAACTAAAAGTTTGATTGTTTCTATATTCATTATTTACCTCCTTGTTTTATAGAGGGAGCTTTAAGCCCCCTCTATTTTATTTCCACACAACTAAGTGTCTATCAGCCAATTGTACTCTGACTGTTTCGCTTGCATAACCTATAAGAGGAGCAACCAATAATTTTGTTTTTGCTTCAACGCCAGCAGTAACAATAGGTCTACCGTTATACATATCAATATATAGATAACCTAACTTGAATTCTTTAAGCCATTTTCCTGTTGGTCTCAAATTTTTATCCAGCTTTAATCCTCTTTGCAATTCTTCTATAAAAGCTTGTTCAGCTGCAGCTTTATCGAAGCCGATTTCTTGTCTTTCAACGAACATTAAACTTTTCGCATCCATTGCCTTTATTATTGCAGCTTGCTCTGCAGATTCTAAAGTATTTGTAACTATTTTTTCGACTCTATCAAGTTGCCATATATCTATTGTTAAAAATATTGCTATTAATAGAATTACTACGATAGCATACTTGAAGAGCATACTATTAAAAATGTTACCCATGTTATCACCTGAAAAACTTTTGGCTTACGCCTATTTTCCTCACATATACAGGTCGTTTTATTATTGGACCACCTATATATGCCAATGCTTTTATTTCAAACTCAGATTCAATAAGTACCTCAACGGGTTCACCCCTGTCTACTGGATATCTTGTTGCATCAACAAGCTTAACTTTATTTACATCAATTCCCCTTGCTTTCAATTCATCTTCAAACTCATCTTGCATATACTTTTTAAATCCACCTTCTTCCTCCATAGGCTTGCGGATATATACATCCGCAAGCTCATCAAGAAGATTATTATATGTGTTGTACATCTGATATTGTAACAACAAAGTAAAAAAGCAAATGAAAATAACAATTAATAGAAGCAGCATGTAAGGATTAAGTGCTAAATCACCTACTTCACCTTTTTCGTTTCTTAAGTACTTAAGCAATGCTTTGCACTCCTTTATGCATTTTATTAATCTTTAATCCATTGTTCATATTGACTATCAACATAATTTGTTGTTGATTCTACTTTGCCTTTTGACCAATTTAAGATTCCTACTATTATTCCAACAACGGCAACCACAACTATTGCCACTATTACCATTCCAATAGGACTTTCTATAGGGCTACCTCCTCTTTCATTGTTTAGATACTTCTTAAATTTTTCTATCATTTCTTTTTCCTCCTTATAATTTAATTTATAAAACTTTAAATGTTTGATAAGTGTCATATAATACTAAAGCAAGAAAAACAGCTCCGAATGTTACTAACGCAGATATTTGCATAAAGTTAAGGAAAGAATCAACATCTTCTTCCTGTAAGTCTTTTGATATTTCCTCAAGCTCTCTTACATTCTGTGCTAAATTAGCACATATTTCTAACTGCCTGTCTCTATCAGCATCGTAAGCAATTACTAATTGCTGCAAAAATTCTTTTATTTTTATGTCATTTATTTTATCAGCCATATCATAAATAGCTTCTATATGATTTCCACTAGTCTGTATCTTTGCTATTGCTTCCATCATTAATATGTCTAAACTACCGCCATTTTTCGGTCTAGCCTCTTTTAGTGCATCTATGAAGAGTAACCCTGCTGCTATACCTTGTCGTAATAAATCTCCTACAACGGGTATTTCCATTCTTATATTTTTTTCTTGTTTCTTTACTTTTTGTTGTATATCTAAATACGGTAAATATAGCCCTCCTAAGACAGCAACAATATTTAATATCACTAAAATACCCATTTCTAAGTTTACATTCATAGAGTATAAAAGTAGTCTTGTTGCATATAGAGTAAATCCTAAAATAAAAGCATATAATATACTTCTTTTTACTAAATCAGTTATAGTATTTATTCCTTTTACATTAGCTCGATGTATGTCTTTTTCTAATTTTGAAATGTTTAAGAGATTACCATAACGATCAGTTATTTTGTATATTAATCTTGATAACCTAGAAGTATATTTATTCTTCAATTCAAATGCTGAAAGTTTTTCATTTTCCGACTTCTCAAAGAATATGCTTTTGCTTTTCCCAATTAGCAGCATTGACTTTGAAAGAAAGTAGTACAAAACATATACAATAGATACAGACAGCAACCCACCTAACAAATATGCAACATACTTTAAAATAGTTATATAGCTTAAATTTATAATGAGTATCACCTCCTTTACTGCATTAGTGACATAGTCTTTTTATTAATTAGATAAAAATCAAAAATAATTTTTACCATTACTAAAAATAATACTACTTGTCCAAATTTCGCATGCATTACATTTTCATATGTTTCAGGTAAAGATATTTTTACAACAACTAGAGGGAGTAACTGTAATAAAGACATTATATAACTGTCCTTTCGTTTCTTTTTTTGTCTTTTTTCCCTTTTTTCATATCTGTCTTTATCTTTACTTAAAAGGTTTGCATCTGTTTGTAGCATTTTCCATCCTTTACCGCCTATATTGTCTGCAAACTTTATACTTGTTGCCACTTTTTTAAGATGTTTGCTTTTAGTTCGCATAACCATATTATCTAATGCTTGTGCTAAAGTGCTTTTTCCGCTGTTGACTTCAAAGATAACTTGCTGCATTTCGCTTTTAAAAGGATCTTTCATGCTGTTTAGAGACATAACACATGCTCTGACTATATTTGGTGTATGCATGTTATTAATTGCGATCATTTCAACACCTGGGATCGCGGTCTCTAGATAAGCTTTTTGTTTATTTATTCTTGCAATATCTATAATTCTTTCAGGTAACATATATCCTAATAGCACACCTATGATTACCAATAATATTGACTTAAATACAAAAGCCATTATTATGCCAAATACTATTGATATACTCACTATGGCTACATAATCGCTACTGGTTAATCTCACTCCCAACTCTTCAGCTTTTAATACTGTTTTATTCTTCATTGCTAATTTTTCAGTTTCACTTTTTAAGTTATTGAAAAAGGAACTAGCTGTCCTTTTCATGGACCATTCAACTTTTAAAGAATAAATGCCAAATATCATGACTAAAATGCTCAATGTTCCCAAAGAAGATAGAAAAATTATTAGTTTATTTCTGTCTAAGGTATATAATATGTCCATCATAGTTTTAACCACCTATCTGGATTAATCTCTCTCTTCCTCATTTTTTCAGCAAGACTATCTGTTATTGTATTTACTTGTTTTAAAATATTTTCTTGGGTATCATATTTGAATATGTGCCTTAGCTCATTCTTATTTGTATTTTTGTCCCTATGCAATTCCACAATTTCTGTAACTCTTCTTCTTTCTATACCATTGATCGTAATTAGTTCAATAAAAACAATAACATCTATTATACGGAATATACTATTTTCAATCTCTTCCCATGAAACATTTGGTTTATACATTCTAATCATTTCAGCTAATCTAACTATGACACCCTCTGCACTTTCAGCATGTATGGTTGTCCAGCCAAGATGTCCCGTCTGGAAAGCATATAATAACCTATCCCCATCTTCTCCTTTTCTAACTTCGCCTACAATTATTCTGTCA
>ENA-UPAD01003096-UPAD01003096.1-bioreactor-metagenome-genome-assembly--contig:-NODE-3096-length-9863-cov-549.600836_pt1 | contig 9863 bp, 10 predicted proteins | sample MGYA00238179_ERZ772710 | MGnify/ENA primary metagenome ERZ772710 (study PRJEB29004, sample SAMN07631245) | bioreactor metagenome | isolation source: Switchgrass digestor | place: USA: Dartmouth...
GCTGACACGGACACTTAGATCGATACGAGATAATGGATTTGCTATATGATCCTTGGCCTAAAAGGAGGGGCAAACAGTAACACAAAACCTAAAACAAGTTGACGCGACCGCCTTTATAGTATTTATTGAGAAAAACTACTAAATTGTGGTATGATTCATAACATAAGGGCAGCAAACAGGATTATACGGAGGTATCGCTATATGGAACTGATTGATATTTATGACGAATTAGGTCAAAAATGCGGCACCGAAGAAAAATACGAAGCTCATAGAAAAGCACTTATCCATAAAGGTGTTTGTGTATGGATCATTAATTCAAATAATGAGATACTGCTGCAAACCCGGAATAGTCACGTTAAGTTTCCAAATATGCTTGATATATCTTTTTCGGGACATATACGGACTGGCGAAACATCCCTGGAAGCAGCTATACGGGAAGGGAAAGAAGAACTTGGCATTGATTTGGATATAGACAAACTACAATATCTCTTTACTTGCCGGGAATATTTGAAGGCTGATGGATATTTTGAAAATGAAATACATGATGTTTTTCTTTATAGAAAAGATATTCCTGTAGAAGAGTACTCTTTCAGCGATAATGAAGTGAAAGAAGTATCATATGTACCGCTTGAGCAATTCAGGATAATGGTAAAAACAAAATCTGCTATGCTTATGCCTTTCAAAACACACTATAAATTTCTGCTGACAGCCTTGGATGGAGGATAAATTACTGCCGAACAGACGAGCTTCAGGCAATGTTCACTGTTTATACTCCCTTGGCGAAACCCCTTCCAGGCGCCTGAAGGTTTTGTAGAAATTCGAATAGTCCCTGAAACCCACGGTGTGACAGGTTTCAAGGACCGGGGCGCCCATGATCAGCAGTTCCTTGGCTTTAAGTATCCTTTTGTAAGCAATATATTCTCCTACGGTCACCCCTGTATTTTTCTTAAACAGGTGACAGAGGTAGTACTTACTGACATAGAACTTCTCTTCCAGCGAATCCAGCGTTATCTGCTCATGCAGGTGGTTGTTGATGTAGTCCAGGATTTCAACTATTTTCACGTCATAGGCCATGGTGTTTTTGGTAGTTGTGCTTTTGTCTGCAAAAATACGGTTTAGAGCAACGAGCATCTGCAAAAAATACGTTTTTATCATAAGGTCGCTTTCGCGGACCCGTTCCGTGGCATACTTTCTGATTTTATAAAAGTACTGGTCTGCCTGGCTTTCGATGATATCGGAACCGTCGATCCGGTTTTGATGCCCCAGTTTCCTGCGCTCAAAACAATAAAGCAGGTTTTAGTCCTTCTGCTGGAAGGAAGAGATATATTCCGGCCGGAAGTGGATCGTGATCCGCTCATATGGCCTGGATGAGTTGAAAACCGGCCTGTGGAGTTCTCCGGTGTTGATTACAAGAAGATCATGCCTGCTGAGGGGATAGCTCTGCCCTTCTATAAAATATGTCACATCTCCTGAAAGGAAGTAATATATCTCGTACCTGTCATGGATATGGACCGGGTATTCCGCCGGGGCTTTCGGATCGGCCGTATGGCTGATATTGAACTGGTTCTCATACGAATATTCATACAAATGCGGGTCCATAAAAATACCGTTCCTTCAAGCTGCAGCAACGCATTATTCAAAAAAGAATCCCATACATCAGCGCTGTTTCAACAAGGCGCCAGGCATGTATGAACCTTGTTATATTATACAGCAAAATTTGCAATGTTTGAAGCAATAAAGTCAAAGAGACAATCCGGAGTATTCTCTATAATAGTATGTAGGGTTTCCATGAGAACAAAGGCGGGGTGATGAAAATGAGCAGGTTCATTTTGTCGGCTTTTGCAGATGAGATAGATCCGGGACTGGACGTGCAGATGGATGTCCTGGAACAGCACGGGATCAGCTATATCGAAATGCGTGGGGTGAACGGGAAAAACATCACGCAGCACTCGCCGGAAGAAGTGAAGGGAATAAAGAAACAACTCGACAAAAGGGGTTTCAGGATCTCCGCAGTCGGGTCGCCGATAGGGAAGATAAATATCACCGACGATTTCGGGCCGCACCTGGAACTGTTCAGGCATACACTGGAGATTGCAAAAATTTTGGAGACACGGTATATCCGTATGTTCAGTTTTTATATCCCTGAGGGAGAAAAGCCTGAAACTTACCGGGATGAAGTCATGGACCGGTGGAGAAGGTTCCTGGACGCGGCGGAAGGGACCGGGATAACGCTGCTCCATGAAAACGAGAAGGGTATCTACGGCGATACGCCTCAGCGGTGTCTTGACCTGGTAAAGGAGATGGACAGCGAAAACCTGAAGCTCATATTTGATCCGGCCAACTTTGTACAGTGCGATGTGGAGACTTATCCGGAGGCCTATGAACTGCTGAAGGAGCATGTCGTCTACCTGCATATCAAGGATGCCGTATACAGCGATCATCACGTGGTCCCTGCCGGACAGGGAGACGGGAAGGTGAAGGAGATACTGGAGAGCCTTTACAAAAGAGGCTTTGACGGATTTCTTTCTATAGAACCGCATCTGTGGAACTTCGTGGGCTTTGCTGAACTTGAAAACAGGAAAGCGGAGACAAGCGCGGAGGATTCCGGGCCTGATAAGTTTGCCATAGCGGCATATGCTCTGAAGAAGCTGATAAAGGAAATCACCGGGGAGGCGAAATAATGGATAAGGTACGTGTAGGAATCATTGGCATCGGGAATATGGGAAGCTCCCATGCGATGAACCTTGCTGCAGGGAAAGTACCGGACGCCAGGCTGGCGGCGGTTTGCGACCTGCGGCCCGAAAGGCTGGAATGGGCGAAGAAGGCGTTGGGGGAAGATGTGCAAAGGTTCAGCACTCCGGATGAACTGTTCAGGGCGAAAGCGATCGATGCGGTAATGGTCTGTACTCCGCACTACGACCATCCCCCTCTTGCGGTCAGGGCTTTTGAAAACGGCCTGCATGTGTTGGTGGAAAAACCGGCCGGCGTTTACACGAAGCAGGTAAGGGAGATGAACGAGGCCGCGGCCCAAAGCGGCAAGGTCTTCGGCATCATGTACAACCAGAGGACTAACCCGCTGTATCAGAAAGCAAGGGAACTGGTAAAAAGCGGAGAACTCGGGGATATCCGCAGGACCAACTGGATCATCACATCCTGGTACCGTTCACAGAGCTACTATGACAGCGGCGGATGGAGAGCTACCTGGAGCGGAGAGGGCGGAGGGGTCCTTCTGAACCAGGCGCCCCATCAGCTGGATCTGTGGCAATGGATATGCGGGATGCCTGTCCGGGTCCGGGCATTCATGAGCTTTGGCAAGATGCATGATATAGAAGTGGAAGATGATGTCACGGCATACGTGGAGTATGAAAACGGTGCAACCGGAGTGTTCATCACATCCACATGTGACACGCCCGGTACAAACCGCCTTGAGATAACCGGAGACCGGGGAAAGATCGTGATAGAGGACGGGAAAATAGTATTCCACCGGCTCCGCGTATCGGAGAGGCAGTTCAATAAAGAATACAAAGGCGGATTTGGAGAGCCGGAATGCTGGAAGTGTGAGATCCCCGTAAATGGGCATCAGACCGATCATGTTGGCATAATGAACAACTGGATCGACGCCATCACCAAGGGGACGCCGCTGCTGGCTCCCGGCGAGGAAGGGATCCTTGGGCTGACGATATCCAATGCGATGCATCTGTCCGCATGGACAGACGGCTGGGTGGAACTGCCCATAGACGAGGATCTGTTCTATGATAAACTGCAGGAGAGGGTAAAAACTTCGACCTTTAAAAAGGATGCAAAAGATGTGACCCTGGATGTCAGCGGGACGTATTGACAGGCAGGGAACCTGACATGCGATGATGATATGTCTTTCCTTCTTAACAGGACGTGCGTTGCTCGCATATAACCGGATATGTTTATCCTGCATGCCGGATAATCTGCCGTCAGGAGTTGACGCACACAGGCCGGGCAATACAGTCCGGCCACAGTACATGCACAACACAATACAGGCTGATTATATAGACGGAAGTGAAAATACATGAGCAAAATCGGAGTCGGCATTATCGGATGCGGCTCAATATTCGGAGTACACGCTGATGCAGTAAAAAAATCATGGATCGCTGAACTAAAGGCAGTTGCGGACATTAAGGAAAGTGCAGCGAAAGAAGCTGCCATCCGGCATGGCTGTGACTTTTACACTGATTACAGAAAAATGCTGAAGGATCCGGGGATACAGGCGGTCCATATCTGTACGCCCCACTATCTCCATGCTTCCATGGCGATCGATGCGCTGAAAGCCGGCAAGCATGTTCTGACTGAAAAGCCCGTTGCCATTAGCGTGGAGGACGCCGCGAAAATGGCGGAAACAGCCGGGAACTGCGGAAAGCATCTGGCCGTTTGCTTCCAGAACCGTTTCAATCCGACATCTGTAAAAGCCAAGGAAGTGATCGATTCCGGGACTCTGGGGAAGGTAAAAGGGATAAAGGGGATCGTTACCTGGTGCAGGAATGAAGCCTACTATACCGAAAGCGGCTGGAGAGGGGACAGGGAAAAAGCAGGAGGAGGCGTCCTCATAAACCAGGCTCTCCATACGCTTGACCTGATGCAATGGTTCGGCGGTGAAGTGGAGCGGATAAGCGGCCACGCAGACACCCGGTGTTTCCGCGGTATGATCGACGTGGAGGATACGGCCGAAGCTTCCATTTGGTTCAAAAACGGCGCAAGGGGAATTCTCTATGCCACGGTTTGCTTTACGGACAACTCGCCTGTGATTATCGAGATCCACTGCGAGAAAGGGTCGCTCCTGATATGGGACGGAGAACTGTATATCGCCAGGGACGGTAAAAGAGAACTGCTGGCAAGCGACCAGCCGGCTTACGGTGAGAAAGCATACTGGGGCCTGAGCCACGAGAAGCTTATCAGGCGCTTTTATGAGTGCCTCATGTACGACTGGACGGACTATATCAGTGTTTGCGATGCGGCTGTTTCCGTTGAAATGGTCAGAGGCATATATGAATCGTCCGTGACCGGCCGTGAATATCGGCTCAAAGGCTGCAGGATGATGAAATAGCCTGAAAGAGAAGGCAGGTCGCTGAATATTGGATCTGGCAGGACCGCGGAAATTGATATTGACTGTACCACAAAACTGATCCGGATATATGCAGGCTTTACGAGTGAAACAATGACAGGGGGAAGAAATATGAGTGAACTTAGAATCGCAGCGCAGCTTTACACAGTCAGGGAGTTTATGAAAACCCCTAAGGATACTGTAAATACACTTAAGAGGGTAAAAGAGATCGGATACGATGCGGTGCAGGTGTCCGGGACAGGCTATATCGACCGGGAAAAGGCGGAGCTGGTGAAAAAGGCGGCAGAGGAACTGGGGCTGGCGATATGTGCCACACATGTCGGCTTTGACCAACTGGAGCGTGAAATGGACTGGATGATCGAGCTTCATAAGATGTGGAACTGCAGGTATGTCGGCCTTGGCGCCATGCCGGAACGTTTCCGCGGCAGCAGGGGAGAATACGTTGAATTTGCAGGAATAGCCAACGGGTTCGGGAAGGTTTTGAGTCGTAACGGACTGCGATTTATTTACCATAACCACAACTTCGAATTCCATAAATTCGACGGGATGACAGGAATGCAGATCCTGCTTACTGAAACGGACCCGGAATACTTTGGGTTCGAAATCGATACTTACTGGGTACAGGCCGGGGGAGCCGATCCCATCGAATGGATCAGGAAGCTGAAGGGCCGCGTGGATGTCATCCACTTCAAGGACATGGTAATGCACCAGGGGAAACAAACTATGGCCGAAGTCGGCGAAGGCAATCTCAACTGGAACGGGATCATAGATGCATGCAGGGAGACAGGAGTGAAATGGGCCGCGGTGGAGCAGGACATCTGCCTGCGAGATCCGTTCGAGAGTTTGGGGATAAGCCTGAGGAACCTTGAGGAATATGGCTGCATGTCATAACAATCAGGCACATCCCTTTCATATACGTACATGGGCAGCAGGGGCATGGATGAGTTAAAACCAGGGACTATCAGGCTGAAATCCGGCAACGTGGTAAAAGCAGAGAGATACAAAAGAGAGGAGCATGAATATGCCGAACTCCAAAAAATATCTTGAGTGGGTCGTACTGATGTCCGCCATATTCGTAATTGTCCTGGGTATCGGCGTCGCGGGCGGCAGAGCTGTACCTGCCGAGACTCCGGGCACCGAAGAACAGTTCGAAATTTCGGAAGACGGCGACATACCGGGTATGCCTGGCGGCGAGAGCGGAACCGATACCCTGATCACCGGGAGGGATCCCGGGATTGCCGGAAAAGATGACATGGAACTGGTTGCCGTTGCCGATCTTGACAGAGATGGCGATGAAGATGAGATCTGCATAGACAAATCCCTAATGGAAGGCACTAACTATATAACGCTGCGCATCATCGACAGCAAAGGAAACGAGATATGGAGCGAGTCGGCTAATACCGCGCACGCGGGCTGGAATTCCCTGTTCCTTTGTGAGCACGAAGGCGGGTATTATTTATTGCGTTACAATCCAACCATGTACCAGGGATATGCCACCTACGCATATACCCTTTTCACCCTGGAAGACGGCAGGGAGAAAGTTTACCGGACTAATTCCCTTGAATTCGACATAAACGGGACATGCGAACTCGATGTGCCTGGGATGATCGCTTTTGCGGATGATGTAAATGCTTACCTGAGCAAAAGCATGCTTCTCATGAGCACCGAAGGCGGTTCGCTTTGCCTGGGGCCTTCCCAGGCCGAACCTTTTCTTGAACGATATTCATGGCTTGATGCTTTTCCATATGTCTACGAGGCCGATGACGATCTCGGCACGCGCCTGGCGAAGTACAGCGAATATGCAGTTTCAAACCGGGATAATACCGGAGATCGGACGTAAATTCAGAAAATAATGATTTAAACCGCCGGAAAATGTGGTAAAATTTATAAGAAGAAACGCAGAATAATGCAAATTACCGCAAGAATCTGAATGAATTATCATTTTTTCAGGGAAGCGCATGTTCATAAATACTGTCTGGCGGGTGTAGGGATGCAGTTCGGTATAAGACTGAATTCAAAAGATATCAGCATCAGAAGCAGTCTGATTTTGGTGCTTTCATATGCGATGGCTGCAATTATAGCCTTTGTTGTTTATACTGCAGGCGGGACAAGTAAGGTATATGCGCACCTTATGTATATACCGATCACTATCGTTTCGTCCACCAACGGCAAAAAACACGGCATTATCAACGCAATAGCAGGCGGACTGCTGCTCGGGCCGTTCATGCCGATGGATGCGGAGCACAATATAATGCAGCCTCCGGTCAACTGGATCATAAGAACAGTCATATATGTGATAATCGCATATGTGATCGGCTTTTTTGCCGATCATTACAGGCAGGAACTCACTAATGTCAGGAAAAGGGACGACGAAATATTCGAGGCGCATATGGCCACGATATATTCGCTGGTCAAACTGGCTGAATCGCGGGATTACAATACCGGAGAACACGTATTGAGAGTTGCGGAACTCTGCAGGCTGCTGGCAGACAAACTTCGCAGCAGGGAAAAATACAGGGGATATATCAATGACAGTTATATCGAATATATCTTCAAGGCGGCTCCGCTGCACGATATCGGAAAGGTCGGGATACCGGACAGCATACTGCTCAAACCAGGCAAACTGACGCCGGAAGAATTTGAGATAATGAAGACGCATACGATCATCGGCGAAGAAACCTTGCTGGAAGTAAAGCAGAGATATTCGGGGTACAAGTTCCTGGAAATGGCGGTGAACATCGCAAGGCACCACCATGAGAAGTGGGACGGCACCGGGTATCCGGACGGACTGTCGGGCGATAAGATCCCGCTGTCGGCAAGGATAATGGCTGTAGCGGATACATACGATGCACTGCGGTCAAAAAGAGTCTACAAAGACGCCCTCTCCCACGCTGAGAGCCTCGAAGTGATCAGGCAGGGCGCCGGGACCCATTACGACCCGGAGATAGTAGATATATTTATTGAATACGAAAATGAGATAAATGACATTTATAACAAGGCAGGTACGAGCGATCCGGAGACGGTTACATTGGAACTCCAGGAGTGAATCCGGGTAATTCATATCCTGCCCGGGAATTTCGCGATGTAGTTTTCGATTTCCTTCTGTATGGCCTTAACGGCTTTTTCGCGACCTTCCACTTCAGTGACTTCTGTTTCAGCCTTCTCCAGTTCCTTGTAAACGCTGAAGAAGTGTGTCATCTCGAGGAAGATATGTTTAGGCAGTTCTGAGACATCCGTGTAGCAGTTGTATCCCGGGTCTTTGAAAGGGATGGCGATGATCTTGCTGTCTTTCCTGCCGTTGTCGATCATGGAGAACATCCCGATGGGATAGCACCGGACAAGCGTCATGGGAACGATCGGCTCGGAACACAGGATCAGTACGTCCAGCGGATCATTGTCGTCTCCGTATGTGCGGGGGATAAAGCCGTAGTTTGCCGGATAGTGCGTGGAGGTCGACAGTATGCGGTCAAGCACCAGCATCCCTGTATCCTTGTCAAGTTCATATTTGGTTTTTGAGCCTTTCTGGATCTCCACTACGGCATAGAAGTCTTCGGCGCTGATACGCTCCGGCGATATATCGTGCCAGATGTTCAATGTTGTCCCTCCTGTTCAGTGCGGTTTTAATCCGCTGTTTTGCATGGTAATGAATTCTTATGTGCTTAACAGCTTTACCGTATTAGAATAACTTATTTGTCATATCGGCGCAACTTATTCAGCGCCGCAAACCGGAACGGCTTTAAAATAAAGCGATGGTTCCGGCTTGAAAGGAAGCGCTTTATTTATTACAATAATATAGTAATTGAAAACTTATGGAATTTTATACAAAAAATTCTTGGACGTGACGGCGATACGAAGCCGACTCTCCAGGCAAGCCGGAGGAGATGTCGAGGTGAGGAGGAACTTTATGCGGGAGACCTTAATACATTTTGATAAAAGCTATAAAACAAAGAAAATTGGTAAACTGATAATGGCATTCATCAGTATTCTGCTCATCGCAGGTATAGCGGCAGGTTGCGGTTCCGCCGAATACAGGGGTGGCGGAAAAACAGGCGTTCCTGCCGATGGTATGACAGATACGGTTGTAAGGCAGGATGACGGAGGCACTGGTACGCCGGAACAGCCTGGCGGAAACGGGGACGCATCTCATAAAGGCCCGGGCGATACGGGAGCTGACGAGATACCCCCGCTTACGGATGAAGAGATCGCAGGAACTTACCAAAAAGCTGTCGAAGCTTTCGGCTGGTTCGAATTCGGTACCATGCCTGCGGATTACGAAGACGTAAAAGAAGAAGACGGGTACCAGTACTACAGGGTGACCCATGATACGATCAAAACTTACGATGGTCTCAGATCTTACCTGCAGACCATCTTCGACGACAGTATCGTCGACCGCCTCCTGGCCGGCGATAGCTCAGGCATCCGGCTTTATCGTGATTTTGACGGCGCATTGTATACTATCCCCGCGGGCAGGGGCAGCGACATTACGAAAGGGGAGGAAACATACGAGATAATCCGTGAAGGAGATAAAAAAGTCATATACCGGGTCACGGTGGAAGTCTATGACGACCCGTTCGATGGAACGGTGGCAGGCACAGAGCAGTATGATTTTCCGCTCGAGTATATCGGCGGCAGGTGGGTGTTCACTTCTTTCCAGTTGGTGAGATAACATGACCAGGCAATAATGAGGTACATTTTCAGCAGCAAATTTTCATTTGGGTGTCAATTGAAAAGGTAATTTCCGCTTTGCAAAAGTAAATTCCACGGAAGCCGA
>ENA-UPAD01003100-UPAD01003100.1-bioreactor-metagenome-genome-assembly--contig:-NODE-3100-length-9835-cov-15.063292_pt1 | contig 9835 bp, 9 predicted proteins | sample MGYA00238179_ERZ772710 | MGnify/ENA primary metagenome ERZ772710 (study PRJEB29004, sample SAMN07631245) | bioreactor metagenome | isolation source: Switchgrass digestor | place: USA: Dartmouth...
GGTTCCGCTGGCCACTTCGCTTTTTCTTTATGCTGTTTCCACGTTGTATTTAAGACAGTTCTTTTTAACGTGCTGTATCAGCGCTGAAATTGAACAGGATTCACTAATCCAGCATTTTCAAGAGTTCGTCCATGTCTTTCCTGATAAGCGGTGACATGCTGTCCTTGTATTTTGACAAGTCAATTTTTTCGATACCGGCACGGATTGCATCTGACAGCTCAGGCCTGTATATCGCGACCTCATGCAATGCTGCAAGGCATTGTCTTACTACTATCGGCTTCGGATCATTCAGCAGGGACAGCATCCGGTCCATCGCGCCTGCCAGCCTGCCCTGCACGTCCCACCTTGCCTGTGCGCATGCAAGACAGAAACCGCGCGTCCTTACATACGAGTTTTCACTTGAAGTAAGCGCGACAAACCTGTCTAAGTACTGGTAATACTCATCGGATTCAGCTGACTTCGCATTGATTTCCTTAAACAGCGCATAAGCCTTCCTGTCGTCTTTATCCTGCAGGGCTTCAATAATACAGCCATGTGCCGGCTCCTTCCTGCAAGACCGGAAACGATTGTTCCAGCCTGCCGCTATTTCTATATAATTGATCACCTTTACCTTACCGGAAAATCAAAATATGTATCAGGATATGGCTCATCCTTCAGCCCATAATGCCACCATTCCTTGAGGTGAGGCTTAAACCCGGCCTCGACCATGGCATCCCGCAGTATGTTCCGGTTTTTCTCCTGTTCGGGAGTAATCAAAGAGGTGCCATGATGTGAAATCTCTCCCAAAAAGTCAAAACCGCTGCCCATATCAAGCTCTTCGCCTGTAGATATATCCACCAGCGTAAGGTCAACCGTACTTCCCCTCGAATGGCCGGATCTTTTTGCAAGATAACTTAACTTGAACAGATCGGTCTTGTCCACGTCAGGATAGTATTTATCCTTCATCTTGGTATCATAAGGGTCCTGTGCCCATCGGATAAAATGGTTGACAGCCCTTTGCGGGCGGTAGGCATCAAATATCTTTATATAATATCCTTGTTCATACAGTATTTCTGCCGCTTTCTTAAGGGCCTGGGCCGCTTCCCTGGCAAGTATGGCCTTCGGCGCTTCATATCCGTCAATCACCGCGCCTACAAAATTATCCTCTGTAGAGTAGCGGATTTCAAGCTGTACGGTTGGAATTATGTCAGTTACATATACAAACCCGTCCGGAAGTGAATTTTGATCTGACTCAGGTCCATCGGCAGGCTCACTGCCCGCGGACGGCTCCGATTCCGTCCCGGATGCAGGCTCTGTGCCAGGCATAGAATCTGTGCCTGGTTCGGATGCCGCATCAGGTGCAGGCGTTGTACCGGGTGCAAATTCCGCACCAGGTGTGTATGATGTGCCAGGAGTTATTGGTGTATCAGGTGTGGGCGCTGTACCGGGAGCAGATGCTTCATCAGGTGCAGAAGTTGAACCAGGTGCAGGAGTTCCGCCAGGCGCAGGGTCTGTGCCAGATGCAGGTACTGTGCCGGATGCCAACGAACCGGACTTATTTGCCGGTTCTGTATGGGATACGCATGATGTAAGCAGAAACAATATGGCAAGAATAATCAGGCATAGTTTTACATGTTTTGTCATTAGCCAGTGCTCCTTCGATATCAAAGAGACGGTTCTCCTGACAGTCTCGCCAGGCGAAAGCTGTCAAAAGAACCGTCCCGCTCACATTGCTGTCAGTCTTCTGGCCTTAACGAAAACGCCAGATAATATCGTTAAGCTTCAAGTTATTCTTGAACTCCAGCAAATCAGTGTCTTTATTTATAAGCACGCACTCGATATTGGCCATTTCTGCCCAATCCAGCATGTTTTCGGCAGTCAGGTCATATGAGAACGAAGTGTGGTGCGCTCCGCCCGCCAGTATCCATGCTTCCGCAGCCTCATGCAGCGACGGCATCGGTTTCCAGAGTACACGTGCCACAGGAAGTTTCGGCAAATCCTTTTCCGCGTTCACAGCGTCAACATCATTGACAAGCAGGCGGAAACGGTCTCCCATGTCAATCAGCGACGCAGCTATGGCTTTTCCTGCTTTTCCGTTGAACACCATACGCGCCGGATCGGCCTTGCCGCCTATGCCAAGCGGGTGCACCTCAATCCTGGGCTTCGATGCCGCGATGGTAGGACATACTTCCAGCATATGCGCGCCAAGGATCATACAGTTGCCCGGCTCGAAGTGGTATGTGTAGTCTTCCATGAATGAAGTGCCGCCTTCAAGTCCGGCTGCCATCAGCTTCATGATCCTGACCAGACCGGCAGTTTTCCAGTCGCCTTCCGCGCCGAAACCATAGCCTGCTTCCATAAGCCTCTGAACGGCAAGACCGGGCAGCTGTTTCAAGCCATGCAGGACTTCAAACGTGGTTGTAAAGGCTCCAAACCCGCCTTCCTCCAGGAAGGTTTTCAGCGCTATCTCCAGCTTGGCCTGGTATCTTATGGCATCCCTTGCAGGGCCTTCTGCAAGACCTTCAGGAGTAATATCATACTTCTCTTCATATTCTTTCAGAAGCTCATTGGCGCTCTGGTCCGAAACATCATTCAGCACTTCGATAAGATCCCCGATGCCATAGCCATTGATTGACCATCCAAACTTGATCTGGGCCTCTACCTTATCTCCCTCGGTTACCGCGACTTCCCTCATGTTGTCTCCAAAACGGGCGATCTTGAGGTTCTTGCCTTCGATATAACCGACAGCCGCCCGCATCCATGCGGCAATCTTGCGGGAAACTTTGGGATCCTCCCAGTAACCGACAACAACCTTGCGGGAAATCCTCATACGCGCGCCGATGAATCCGTACTCACGGTCACCATGGGCGGCCTGGTTCAGGTTCATAAAGTCCATATCAATGCTGTCCCAGGGGATATCCCGGTTGAACTGGGTGTGCAGATGCAGCAGCGGTTTCTGAAGCATCGAAAGACCCGTTATCCACATTTTCGCGGGTGAGAATGTATGCATCCAGGTTATGATGCCGGCACAATCAGGATCGGCATTGGCTTCTTCAATCACTTTCCTTATTTCACCGGGAGTCGTCGCAACGGCTTTGAAAACAATTCTGCAGGGAATAGAAGCGTTTTTATCCAGTGATGCCGCGATGGTTTTCGCATTCTTCTCTACCTGCAGAAGTGTTTCGGGACCATAAAGATGCTGGCTTCCGGTTACAAACCAGAATTCGTATTTTTTAAGATCTATCATTTTTATACCCCCTTTATGTATTAGCTGCCTCTTTCGGCTCGGTTCTTCCTATGCAATTATACACCTTTCCGCTTCCCATGTCATGCTCGGCCGCGGTTGCATATTGTTACTGCTTGCCTCGCTGATCCCGCATACAATAAATTGATCCCGGATCAGTACCCGGCTATCCTTAAATTCTGTTTTTCTTTTTGTCCTTTTTCCCCGGCTTCAGCCATTCAGGCAGGAGTCCCACTGCACCCTTTTCCCGTACTGCAAGGATCACGCTTTGCAGCAGAATAAAGAAGCACAGCATAAGGCCGGTGGTGATGCTTTGATAATACGGTTTTGTAAGTCCCGATGCTATGACAATGTTTGTGATCGTCTTTAATGACAGCATCCCAAAAAGCGTTCCGATCGCGTTTCCAACTCCGCCGGTCAATAGCGTTCCGCCTATGATATTGGACGCGATCGCCTGCATTTCTGCCTGGGTAGCGTTGGCGGCATCCCCTGCGCCCGTATGCAGCAGGTAAACATAACCGGCTATCCCGGACAATATGCCGGCCAATAAATAAGCAAAGAATTTTGTACGCTTTACATTGATACCGAGCGTCAATGCACTGTGGCTGTTTCCGCCCACCGCGTAGAGGTTGCGCCCGAACCGGGTCCATTTAAGGATTACCGCTACAGCAATCACCACGATCAATGCGATCACTACTCCCAGTTCGATCTGGGCGGGTATAAAGACCCCGGTCTTCCCGTAATAACCCAGTCCGGGTATGGTGATGCGCATTTGCTTAAGGCTGAGGAAAGCTTCATGTGATGCTGTTCGGGGCGCAATGCTGACTATCGTTACCATGCCCCTGGCAAAGAACATTCCCGCCAAAGTGACGATGAATGGCTGGATCTCCAGGTATGCTACCAGTATCCCGTGAAGCAGGCCGAAGAATAAGCCTATGCCCAGCGCCATCAGAATCGAACCCGCCACAGTGCCGCCATGGTCTTCAAGGTAAACAACGCATGCCATTGTTACAAGGGCTGTTATGCCCCCGCCTGAAATATCTATGCCGCCCGATATCATGATCATGGTCAGCCCGCAGGCAATTATTACAAGGAACGCGTTGTTATTGAACAGGTCAAGGAACTGCTGGGGGTTCAGGAACCCGCCGCCCCAGACGAACATGGCGATCATGTACATGCCAATGAAGGTACAGATAGTTATCGTCATCAGCAGGTTGGTATTGGAAATAGGCTCTCTTGGTTTCTTTCCTCGTATTTCAGTGAATAAATCCTTACCTTTTTTCATAGCTTATTCCCCATTACTCTGTTGATTTTATCTCAAAATCCACAGGGATCATCCATAGCCTTAAATGAACCGGTCAGAAGGTTTTCTCAGGCAGCCTTCGCCTGGACTTCCTTTTCAGCCTGTTTTTTAAACAGTTTTTTGTACATCCTTACGACAAAATCTTTAGCGACCGGAGAACTGAATACTACTATTACTATTATAACGATCGCCTTATAAGCCTTTACCGCCGCCGAGGGGACCTTCATCGCATAAAGCGTGACTGTCAAAGCCTGGATTATGTACGCACCGATAACCGAACCGTACAGATTGAACTTGCCGCCGCTCAGGGCATTACCACCGATTGCGACTGACAGAATAACATCCATTTCCGCATCCAGCAGCAGGGTCTCATGGTTGATAAGCCCTATCCTGCACACGGTTATACAGCCCGCTGTTGCGACACAAACCCCGGATATGATAAACGCTATGAGCTTGATCCAAACCGGGCTGATCCCGTTCAGGTGGGCGGTTCCTTCATTTATTCCTACCACCTGCGTATATAATCCAAGGTTGGTGAATCTCAAAAGGAGCGAAATCAGGATAAGGAATACGACCATGATAATTATGGGAGTGGGTATCGGTATTCCCGGGATAAAACCTCCAATAGCGGTTATCAGGGGGCTTGATATAGTCGGTGTCGCGCCGCCGTTTATCCAGTAGGCGATCGATCGTCCGGCTGAGAACAATATCAATGTCGCGATCATTGGCTGGATTTTGAATACGGCCACCAGTATCCCGTTGAAAAGGCTGAAAAGGACTGCAACGACACATCCGAACAAAAATGCGAGAAGAAGTACGGGTATCGTAATCTCGTTTGAGCGAAGCACGCTTACAAAAACGCTGCCCGCTATTGCTGCCATTGCCGCGACGCTAATGTCCTGCCCCTTACAGGATGATGTTATCAGTGTCATGCCGATGGACAGGATGGCGATGGCGGACGCACCGTTCAGGATACTGATCAGGTTTCCTGAAAGTACGGCGTTCCCATCGTTATTGGTGGCAATGTCTATGGAGAAAAACGACGGATCCCTGATCAGGTTGAATATGACTAATAAAAAAAGTGCAAACAATGGTATAGCCAACTGAGATCTTGTAAACTTCTTTATTAGACTGCCCATTATACCGCCTCCCCCGCTATGGTATGCATGATGTTGTCCTGGGTCATTTCTTCGCCCGTAAGCTCGCCCACAATCTTGCGATCACGCATCACTATCAGCCGTGAACAGGTACGAAGCATCTCTTCAATTTCGGATGAAATGAACGTGATGCTGACACCTTCCTCGGCCAGTTTAAGCACAAGTTTCTGTATTTCGACTTTTGTTCCCACATCTATTCCGCGAGTTGGTTCGTCCAGGATCAGGTACTGGGGATTTGTCAACAGCCAGCGTGCCAGTATCACTTTCTGCTGGTTGCCTCCTGACAATGACTTGATGGGTGTATCCATCGAGGCGGTTTTTATCCCTAAAAGTTTTATGTACTCATCGGCAAAGGCTTCGGCCTCGGCTCTTGAAAACGGCCTGAAAAAGCCTTTCATTACCTGCAGGGCAAGTATGATATTTTCCCGGACTGACAAATCCTCGACGATACCGTCCCGTTTTCTGTCTTCGGGCAGGTATCCGATGCCATGCTTCATGGCATCCTTAGGTTTTTTGATTTTAACTTCTTTTCCGTTTATCTTTATTTTCCCGCCGGTGATCCTGTCTGCGGCAAAAATAGCGCGTACGCTTTCACTGCGGCCGGAACCAAGAAGCCCGGTAAAACCGTTGACTTCTCCCTTTCTGATCTTAAAATCAAATGCGTTGGAACATTCCAGGCTTGATAAGCCGGTCGCCTCATAAACGGGTATTTCATCGGTTTCTTCCCCTACTGGTTTACGTTTCTGCAGTGCAGAAACATCTTCAAGATCTTTGCCCATCATTTTTGATATAAGCTGCACACGCGGCAGATCCTTTATTTCATACTCTCCTACCAGCTCGCCGTTCCTCAGTACGGTTATCTTGTCGCATACCTGGTATACCTGTTCAAGGAAGTGAGTGATAAAGATTATGCCAACGCCGCGCGACTTCAGGTCCCGCATCAGCGAGAACAGTTTCTCGACCTCCTGTTCGTCGAGGGAGGACGTGGGCTCGTCCAGGATAAGCACTTTACAGTCCATATCTACTGCACGGGCAATGGCAACCATCTGCTGCACGGCGATCGAACAGGTGTCAAGCTGCTGGGTGGCCCTCGCCGGGATGTTCAGCTTCTCAAGGATCTCCGCTGCTCTTTTTTTCATTGTACGCCAGTTTACCGTTTGGTAGCTGCCCCGTCCGATGAACATGTTCTCTGCGATAGTAAGGTTGGGGCAAAGGGTTATTTCCTGGTAAACAGTACTGATACCCAGATTCTGAGCCTCATAAGGCGATTTTACATTGATTTCCCTGAGACTGCCGTCTGTATTCAGGAACACCTGCCCTGAATCCTTGGGATAGACTCCGGTTAGAACCTTGATCAAGGTCGACTTTCCGGCTCCGTTTTCACCCATCAGGGCGTGGATCTCGCCTCTTCTGAGGGTAAAATCGACATTCTGCAAAGCGCGAACGCCCGGGAACGACTTACTTATGTTCCTCATTGATAAAACGATGTCGTTCTGCATACGGCTACCATCCTTAAATGTTTAAGTCTTCTTTATATAGCGGTGTAAGTATGCGGAAAGATCCGCATACTTTACACCGCTTAATACCTGACAGAATAGTTATGGCTAAATCAAACGAGTCGGTTATCAGTCGCCGATACCATACTTGTCTATGTCTGCCTGTGTAATGTTATTGCAATCGAAGTATCTCTCTTCGTTGATAACGATCTTTTCTGAGAGCGTCCCGCCCTTTTCAAGGGTCTGGATCATCTCATGGATCTTCTGAGCCTGGAACGGGCTGCACTGAACGTCGAGGTTCCAGTTGCCGGCAAGGACTTCCCTGAGGGCCCACTTGTTGAAGTCGAAGCCTATGACAACTACATCCCCGTTCTTACCGTGGGTGATACCAGCTTCATCGAGGGCTGCAACTGCGCCTTTAGCCATACCGTCGTTTTCAGCATAGATTACATTGAATTTTTCACCCGAGTTGATAACAGATTCTACGATCTGCTTGGCTGTTGCTTCGTCCCATGTAGCGGTCTGCTGAACGACTTTCTTCATCTTGCCGCTTGCGAATTGCTCGTCGAGAGGCTTGGTTCGTCCGATCTGGGCGTCGCTGCCCATGGCTCCCTGGATATGTACTACATTATATTCAGGAAGGTTCTGGTCCAGCAGCCACTGAACAGCCATCCTTCCCTGGGCTTCCATGTTGGAAATAACGGCGGCTTCAAACAGGCTCTGGTCAACGTTCATCATACGGTCAAACAGGAATACCTTGATGCCGGCTTTCTTTGCGTTTTCAAGGACATTGGTCCAGCCGTCGGTCGCTGCTGCGGAGATAAGGAGGTAGTCCACGCCGTCAGTGATGAACTGCTGAGCTGCGTTCAACTGCTCGTCGTTCTTCAGGCTGTAGAAGGTTGAAACCTTATACCCGTTTGCTTCGCTGAAAACTTTTTCAAAGTCAGCCACGTTAGCTGCGCGGTATCCGGACTCGGAAGGCGGGTTGTTAACGATACCGACTTTGATCACGCCGTCACTCTTCTTGCCTGTTTGAGCAGAGCCACATGCTGCCAGGCTTAATGCCAACACTGCTGCCAGGATCAATGCAAGGATTCTTCTCGTTTTCATGTTCTTATTCCCCTTTCATTTTTTTGATCTTTGTGTTTAAATCATATAATTTCAGGGGAATAATATACAACTTTTTTGTACAAAGTGAGTAAAATTTCCAACCAACTTATTTAAAAATCAAACAACCAATATCCCGCATCCCTGGTTTTTCTTTGATACAATATTTTGTGATTATCCTATCATAATATTTCTAACATTTACAGTAAAATAACCAACATTCGTGTCAATATCCCCTGCTGTCGATTATTTCCCGGGTTATGGTCTGATAATCGAAATAAGTTTCATCGACGTAGTTTATCCGGTCAACATATTCTCCGCGCTCAAGCTTTTTTATTACTTCGTCAACATACGGCCCCTGCAGCGGGTTGCATTCCACATTCAACGCTATTTTACCGGTAAGAGTGTACTCGAGTCCAAGCCTTGTCGCATCAAACGAGATTACGATAACTCCGTCTTCAGGGTTGCATTTCAGACCGGCTTCTTCCAACGCGGCTATGGCGCCAAGAGCCTCTCCGTCGTTTTCACAGTATACGACGTCAATATCCTGTGTGCTCTTAAGGATCGAGTTCATAACTTCGTATGCCTTGGCCTTGGTAAAATCGCCGCATTCCTGGGCCACCATTTCCCAGTTTGGATGTCTCTCCACGGCTTTTTCAAGCGGGATTGTCCTGCCTAACTGCGGGGTGGAACCAATAGTGCCCTGGATGTGGACTATCCGTATCGGTTCTTCAGTCCTTCCCTGCTGTTCCAAAAAGTCCTCCAGCCATTTGACCGCAATCTCGCCCTCCTTGTAGAAATCGGACCCGACATATGCCGTATACAGGTATGTATCCTGTGATTCAATGTACCTGTCGATCACGATGACCGGAATACCTGCCTCTTTCGCTTCCAGCAAAATGGCGTTCCATCCCGTTTCGACTTTAGGGGAAAACACAATATAGTCAACATCCTGCTGTATGAACATCCTGATGGCGCGGATCTGGTTTTCCTGTTCCTGCCGGGCATCATCGAAGATAAGCATATATCCGTTATCTTCTGATAAAACGGATTTTATGTTCTCCGTATTGGTTACGCGCCACTCCGATTCTGCTCCTACCTGTGAAAAGCCTACCACAATCAGGTTATCCTCGGCAGATCCTGGCACAGAATGGGGATCTTCCCCTGAACAGCCGCCTGAAAGCACAATGGCCAGGCATAATATCACAGCAAGAAGTTTTCTCATATAGCCATCTCCTTGTCGCTCGTCTTCATGGGAATAGTCACGATGACCTTAGTCCCGACATCCAGCTCGCTTTCGATCGTCAGTCCGTATTCTGCGCCAAACAGTATCTGAATCCTCTGGTGCACCGTCCTCAGGCCAAAGCCCTCGCCCGTACTCTCACCAAGGGAAGCCCTGACCTCTCTTAGACGTTCTTCGGACATGCCGCGCCCGTCGTCCATCACTTCGAGGATTATATGACCGTTTTCCTCCCTGCCGGTAAGCCTGATAACTCCTTTTCTGCGCCTGTTCTTTATTCCGTGATACAGCGCGTTTTCCACCAGGGGC
>ENA-UPAD01003109-UPAD01003109.1-bioreactor-metagenome-genome-assembly--contig:-NODE-3109-length-9788-cov-12.100175_pt1 | contig 9788 bp, 10 predicted proteins | sample MGYA00238179_ERZ772710 | MGnify/ENA primary metagenome ERZ772710 (study PRJEB29004, sample SAMN07631245) | bioreactor metagenome | isolation source: Switchgrass digestor | place: USA: Dartmouth...
TTTTATAGTAAACTCAGCAGGTTTAAGCTGCTTATCTATTTGCTTTGCTTGCTCTACTTCTCTTTCAGGCGGAGCAGATTCAGATTTGGTTCTTTCAATATAAGACGTTACATCTTTTTCTACTATCCTGCCTCCGGGACCTGTGCCTATCAGTTTAGATAAATCTATGTTGTTTTCTTTCGCAATTCTTCTTGCTGCAGGAGATGCTTTAATTTTTCTCAAAGGTCCGGTCTCTTCAGTGGAAGGTTTTTCTTCTTGCGTTTTCTGCTCCGTTTCCTTTGCTTCGATTTTTTCCTTTTGTCCGCTAAGGTATTGGGAAATATCTTCTTTTTTATCTGCTATTATGGCTATAGGCTCCCCGATATGAACGGTTTCTCCTTCTTTTACGAGAATTTTTCTAAGTATTCCGGAGGCCGGTGCTTCATCTTCGATATTTACTTTATCTGTTTGAATTTCTGCATATATTTCTCCTTCTTGGACGGGGTCGCCTTCTTTTTTGAGCCATTTTGTAATTGACCCTTCGGTCATTGTAGTGCCAAGTTTTGGCATGGTAACTATGGTAGCCATGGGTATCCTCCTTTACGCCAGCACTTCTTTTACGCCCTGGATAATGTTTTCTACTTGAGGCACTGCATGTCTTTCAAGGTTCGGATTATAGGGAATTGGTATATCAAGTCCCGCCAATCGCTTTATCGGCGCATCGAGGTAGTCAAATGCTTCGCTTCCTGCAATCTGAGCAGCTATTTCCGCTCCCCAGCCATAGTATATGGGATCATCTTCAACTATCATTACCCTGCCGGTTTTTTTGACTGAATTTGCTATGGTTGGAAGATCTAAGGGCTTTAAAGTTCTGGGATCTACTACTTCTATATCTATTCCTTCTTTTTCTAGTTCCTTAGCGGCTTCTAAAGCTCTTTGCACCATTATGGAACCTGCAACTACGGTAATGTCTTTACCCTGCCGTTTTATATCGGCCTTTCCTATCGGCACGATGTAATCTTCCTCCGGCACCTCTCCTTTTGTCCAATAAAGTAATTTATGTTCGGCAAAAACCACAGGATTGTTATCTCTTATAGAAGCTTTTATTAGACCTTTTGCGTCATATGCCGTTGATGGCATTACCACCTTTAGACCGGGAAAATGGGCAAATACAGCCGGAAAGCTTTGAGAGTGCTGAGCAGCAGCTCCTGTGCCGCAACCCATAGGTCCTCGAATAACCATAGGCACTTGTGCTTTTCCGCCAAACATGTACCTTATCTTCGCGCCTTGGTTTACTAGTTGGTCCATGGCGATTGTAAAAAAGTCAAAGAACATGATCTCCGCTACCGGCCGCATACCGCACAGTGCCGCTCCTACTGAAGCCCCGGCTATTGCAGCTTCAGATATAGGCGTGTCAATTATCCTGTCTTCGCCAAATTCCTCAAAAAGCCCCTTGGTAACTCCAAATGCACCGCCATAAAGTCCTACGTCTTCTCCTAAAATAAAGACATTTTTGTCCCTTATAAGTTCTTCCCGCAGCCCTTCTCTCAAGGCCTCAATATAAAGTTTTTCAGCCAATTATATCGCCTCCGATTCCATTTTCCTTGTTTTCATGCATATACGCCTTCCATAATTTCTTCGACTTTGGGCTCGGGACTGTTTTTTGCATACTCTAAGGCTTCTTGAATAGCTTTTTCTACTGATTTTTCTATTTGGTCAAGTTCTTCTTCTGTAGCAACGCCTTCACTTATTAATTTCTGTCGATATCTTTTTATGGGGCATTTTTGTTTCCATGCCTCTTCTTCTTCTCTTGTCCTGTAAACTCTCGGGTCGCTTTTTGAATGCCCCAGCCAACGATAGGTTTTAGCTTCTATAATAGATGGGCCCTGACCTTGTCTTGCTCGTTCTACTGCTGCTTTTGTCACCTCGTATACCGCCTCTACGTCATTACCGTCGACTATAACGCCCGGTATATTGTATGCTGCTGCCCTGTCTGCCACGTCCTTTGCGGCACTTGCCTTTTCGAAAGGAACAGACATTCCATATAGATTGTTTTCACAAAGATATACTACCGGCAATTTTTTAACTGCACCAAAATTTACTGCTTCATGAAATGCTCCCTGATTTGTAGCTCCATCTCCAAAAAAGCACAGCGTCACTTTTCCGTCATTTCTCAATTTAGAAGCAAGGGCAGCACCGGTTGCTATTGGTATGCCGCCACCTACTATCCCGTTTGCACCTAAGTTCCCCATTGTAAGGTCCGCTATGTGCATAGAACCGCCGCGTCCCCTGCAGTATCCTGTCTCTTTTCCTAAAAGTTCGGCAAACATTTGAGGAAGTTTGCCGCCTTTTGCTATGCAGTGGCCATGGCCTCTATGGGTGCTTGTAATCATGTCATCTTTTTCTAAGGCGGCTATTGATCCCACCGCCGATGCCTCTTCTCCCACCGAAAGATGGCAGGTTCCCCATATAAGATTTGCCTTGAAAAGCCTATCCACCTCCAACTCAAAATTTCTTATTTCACACATCTTTTGATACATCCACAACTTCTTATCCTTGGTCAAATTCATTAAACCAGCTCCTTTGGATAATGACTCAAGAATTTTAACAAATTCTAATGCTCTTTATTTATATACTTAACACCAGTTTCTATGGAATATTTTGTGTTACATGATTCAAACCAAACTAAAAAGTCATATCTTGTAATTTCCGCAACTGTAAGATAAACGAATTCTCGTCTAGTTCTACTGCATCATATGTTAAGGTTTCTCCTTTTTTAATATCAGTTTTAACTTTTACTTTAGGGCTTACCAATCCTATCGGAAGAGCGTTATCTTTTTTGGCATTTTCAAAGGTGTCAATTACTCCGTATACTGTATAACCTCCAATGCTATCAAGGTATTCTCCCGCTTTCAAGTCTTTCTTGGCTACCGCTACTGTCTCAGAAACCGGAGCTCCCTTTGGCACTATTGTTGGCTCGTGATATATGCATGCCCTTGCTGCAGACAAAGGTGTTTCGATGCTTGTAAGATGGTATGGTCTATATAAAATATAGTTAGGACCTTCACCCATAGAAAGATATGCCATTTCTTCTTTTACCGCCGGAAGATCTGTAGTTATTATGACAAAAACTCCCGGGGCTATTCCTTTAACAAATTCTACCACTTGATATCTGTCTAGAATTCCTCCCTGCTCCTTTAAGCTTAAAAGCTTTGGAAGCTCTTTAACTGTAGACTCAGGTCCAATCATTCCTCTTTTTGTTGGTACAAAACCAGTTGCGTTTGAAACACATGTCATTTCGACCATAGTTTTGGTCCCGTCGACAAAGGAAGCAAGCATTTTGGGATTCATATTACTTGCCTGAGCTTTTTCCCTAACGGTATCAGGATTAGCTTCGATGTCTAAAGGATTATTTTTGCCTTTTCCTGCCACAAGTATCTTAAAGCCCATAGCATCTGCAAAATCATAAAGTTCTTTTACAGCTCCAGGTTCATCGCCTGCTGATACTGTGTATACGACGCCGGCACTGTCTGCCATCTTCTTAAGTAGCGGTCCTACTGTAACATCGGTTTCTACATTAAGCATCACTATATTTTTGCCGTTATAAATAGAATCAAAGGCTATGCGTGCGCCAACATCAGGCACTCCGGTAAGATCTAAAACTACATCGATAGGAAGCGTGCTTGTAATTACGTTAAAGTCCTCTGTTATTACATATTTGCCCTTTTGTATAGCAGTCTCTGCTTCTACAGCCTTATTTGCAATTGCAATGTCATCACTGCTTATGCCTGCTAAAAGATATGCATTCTTTGCTCTTTCTATGTCTATATCCGAAATTATCGCAGGCAAAATACCTTTCATGCAAAACATCTGGCTTACCATGCCTCGCCCCATCTGTCCTGCACCTACTATACCGGCCCTTATCTTCTTTCCTTGCTCATCAAGCTCTTTAAGTTTTGTGTTTAAATTTAACATCCATCTTCATCTCCCAATAAATTTATAAAATAGCAATAAAAATACTATTTTTTCTCATCTTTAATAATTATTATGTCTCCTTTTTTTAAAGAGAAAGGAAGTTCATCTCCATGTAGGTGAATATCCCCCGGTAATTCAGGCAAGTTTCTGCCATCGAATTTAAGACACGCGTGACCAATGTTTCTTAAGTTTCTATTTGCTATTTCTCCTACAGCCGTAACTTTGTATGAAAAATCTCCAAGAACTACCAAATCCCCAACCTCAACATCCTCTTCAAGGCTGGCACCTGTATGCACAACAGATATTTCTTGAAGCTCCGGCGGCGCTGTTTTGTCAAACAATATAAGTATTCCTTGACGCAGCAGTTCGTCTACCATTACACCTATTTCAATGATCGCAGCTTCGTACTTTGTCATATTTCCACTCCTTCGGATACAGTTCGAAATGCGTCTGCCGCAATAGCCCATTGCGGCAGCGCTTTTCTTTAATTTAAATTTTAACCTGCATATAATCCGATACTAAAAAGATAAGCTATTAGAACAGCAATCGGTCCTGTTATTAGTCTCGAAATAAGAATCGCACCTACACCGATTTCCACCGTCTCAGGTTTTGCTTCTCCAAGGCTTAGACCTACTGGAATAAAGTCGCATCCTACTTGCGGATTGATAGCAAAGAGTGCAGGTAAAGCAAATTGTGGAGGTATATTGCCCTTACCAATTTCAACGCCTACCAAAACACCTACGACTTGAGCTATAACAGCTCCCGGTCCTAAAAGCGGCGATAAAACAGGTATTGCGCATACTATTGAAATAAGTAGAAGACCCGGCAATGTTCCGGCAAGGGGAGCAATTATATTTGCTATCCAATCACCTACACCAGATTTTAAGATAATACCTATTAGCGTTGCCACAAATGCTATAAACGGAAGCACATTCTTTATAACTTGATCAATAGTTTCGCGGCCGGATTGATAAAATATACCTACGACTCCGCCCATTCCTCTGCCAATTTTTTCGATAATACCGGGTTTTCTTTCATATTCAATTTTTGTGGTTTTGACATCTTGAGTTTCTGAGCCTTTAGCTGTTTCTTCTGATCCAATATAGCTTGCCGCCTCTTCTTCAGATACAAAATGGATATTCTCAGGCTTCACGCCGGAAACATATATATCTGCCTCGATGTATTTCGCCAGTGGTCCCACCTGACCAACCGGAGTCAAATTTATTGTAGGAATTCGCTTTTTAGGATAAACGCCGCACCTTGCAGTCCCTCCGCAATCAATAACTACGCAGCATATTTGATCATCCGGCACAGAAGTTTTAAAACCGTCAACCGGTGTTCCGCCTGTCATTTCTGCAATCTTACGGGTTACTGCATCTATGCCGCCACCGGTAATCGAAACTATTTTATCTTTGCCTTCTTCGGGTTTTATTATCAAAGGTCCTCCCCAACCGCTGGGTCCTTTTTCAACTTTGACTGCTCTATATCCCATTTTTCACCCTCCCTATTAGATCGCAAGATCTCTTTGTCTCATCATTCTTAGGGTTAATCTTTCTGTAACGATACCTCTTATAAAAATAACTATTACACCAACTAGAAAATACCGTATTGCCAGTTGTCCCAGAGGTAATCCGAGCTGCTCAATGCCTTGGGCAATTCCCATGTAAACAAAAAGCTCCGCAGGATTTGCATGAGGAAATAATCCTACTATAGGGTGTACAAAGGAAACGGCCGCATCATAAAATGCCGGCTTATACTTTTCAGGTAAAAATCTTCCAAAAGTATAAGCCATAGGATTTGTCAAGAAAAACACAGCCATAACCGGCATTACAGTATAGCGCAGAATAGTGTATTTTGCTGCAGATTGTGCAACTCTATCAATATTTTCTTGACCTATAAATTTGATTAAAGCATTTATTGCTGTCATTAAACATATAAGTGTGGGTAAAATTCCGCCTGCCAAACCTAGAAATTGTTTGCCGCCTTCTTGAAATAACCCGATAAAGGTTTGTGCAAAACTTGCTAATGCATCCATCTACAATTTCCCTCCTATTTTTTATTCTATTAATAAAAAAATAAGTTAATAATTACATGGAGCTTTCAACCTCCTTCTCCGACTTTTTTACCTGCTGCGCCGATTCTGCGGCTTTTAATATAGCGGTTTTCACAGGTTTGTCTATTCCGTCAAGTATTGAATCTATCTCTTGTATATTCTTGCCTTTTAAAAGATCCAGTGACCGAAATCTTGCAAATACGCTTATGCCTGACATTATTTCTGCATCAACGATATTGTTGTATGAATCGATCCCTAAAATAGCGATTGCGCCTTTTCCGAGCCAACCTTTAACCTGCCCAATGCCATATTTATGATAATTTTTAAACTTTGCAAGTTTGCCGTTGAAGTTTTTTATTTGAAAGTAGGATAAAATTCCCTGCACAATCCAAAGCGCAAAAACGATAATGGCTATTTCAAATCCCATAAACTTCTATCCTCTCAGAATTTTTTAATAAAAATTCGGCAGTTTCTTCATCTGTAACAAGTATATCAAGGTGGCGTCCTTTAACAGCTGCCAAGACGGCTTCATGCTTTGCTTTTCCGCCTGCCACTCCAACTACAGTCGATATTTTATCTAGGTCTTCTATAGATATTCCTATCACTCGTTCGTTGAGTTCTATTGGACATAAATTTCCTTCTTTATCTAAGAATATCCAAGAAATATCGCATACAGCCCCTGCCTCTTTCAGATGATTTAACTCCGATCCACTATAGTAGCCGGTTTGCCTTATGGTTGACTCCGGGTCCGTCGGTGAGCCGATACCTACTACTGCAATAGTAGATTTTGCGGCAAGGTCTAAAATTTGCTTTATACTTCTGTCAGATACTAAAGATTCTCTTACTTCAATGCTGCTGACGGTAACCGGAGCATGTAAAAGGCGTCCTTTTCCTCCAAAAGCCCTAGCAAAATTTATAACAATTGCATTTGAATGTATATCTAATTTTGTTTGTCCCGCCCCGCCCACTAGAGGCACAAATGTTACATTTTTTACTTTAGTATCAATGTATTTAGGAATATGAACAAGCGTAGTACCCCACGAAACACCGACAATATCTCCTTCTTTTATTGTCCTTTCTAAGTATTCTGCAGTAGCTTCAGCTAACCTGTGCTTTAGCCCCTCTCCTTCTTCAGGCGGAGTAACTATAACCTCCCGCAGCCCAAAAGTTTTTTCCAATATATTTTCCAGCTTTGCATAACTTCCTTCATAGCGAATTTTTATTTCTACAATACCTTCATCTCTTGCTCTTTGAAGCAATCTTGATACAGAAGGACGTGAAATCCCTAACTTATTCGCAATTTCTTGCTGTGTCATACTCTCATCATAGTACATGTGAGCTACTTTTGTCAGGATTCTCTTATCATTACTCGCCATTTTTATCTCTCCACTTTGAACATTTGTTCACATAATAATCTTTTGTTCAATTGTAGTTTAACTTAGATTTTTTGGTTTGTCAATAATTGTCTAACATTTATCAATAAATTTTTATGCAGTATTTGATAGTAATATAAACAAAATCCTGAACTAATTGATAAATAGTCCAGGATTAGTCTATACAAATTATTATATAAAATCTTTATAAATTATATATAATAGTTGCAAGAACTTTCAGTACAATTTCACGTTTATTCAGAAGTTTTTTATTTGGCGCATTAGGATACCTATATATTTACTGTTTATCCTATCTTCTCTACTATCTCTTTCATCATAGCCATTATATCGCCGGGTTCGCTCATAGAAAGGGCTTTTCCAGCTATCTCTTTTGCCTCGTCATAGGCAAGGGAGCGGATTATCTTCTTTACTTCGGTATGGAGGATGCGCTCATGGAAAACTCATCAAGACCCATGCCAAGAAGTATTGGGGCAGCAAGGGGATCTCCTGCCATCTCACCGCACATACCTGTCCATTTACCTTCTTTATGGGAAGAATCAATTACATTTTTAATAAGCCTTAGTACCGCAGGATGGAAAGGTTCATAAAGGTAGGAAATATGTTCATTCATTCTGTCAACTGCAAGGGTATACTGAATCAGGTCATTTGTACCTATGCTGAAAAAGTCCACTTCTTTTGCAAGTATATCTGCGGTAACAGCGGCAGAGGGTATCTCTACCATTATACCTACCTCTATATCTTCGTCAAAGTCTTTGCCTTCGGCGTAAAGTTCAGCCTTTGCCTCATCTAAAATCTTATTTGCCCTTCTTACCTCATCTACTCCGGATATCATGGGATACATTATCCTTGCCTTACCATAGGCACTAGCTCTTAATATTGCTTTAATTGTTTATGTTAATCTAAAAGTACCCCACAATTTTAATTGAAAACTCTTCCACTTAAAAGTAAACTCTTCTTATGTATAATAGCCTCTTAGAATAAAAATGCACAAAAGACCAAAAAGGAAAATAATAACTGGAAATTACCTAATTTATTTCAATAGAAAAACATCCTTATTTTCCACCTAACTTTAAAAAAGGCATACCAAATAAACCTACTAACGTAGATTTTAAAAAAGTAGGTTTTGTATGTAGCAAAGCAAGCTAATTTAATTAAAAATGATCTCAGAGAGATTAAAAGTTTCTTTCTGCTTACTGTACCAAGTATCAATGTGCCGGCATATCATAACTCTATAACCATATGAGTCTTCGTAAAATACAGACTCTACCTTTGGCTCAAAGTATATTTTAGCTACCATTTGTGCAATCCTATCTTCAGCAGTGGGTATGCCTACTATTCTAGGCCACCATTCTTCTTAGGTATTGCTACTGCTTTTACAGGTTTTGGGAAGTAACTTCCTGATGACATTCTATTCCAGATTTTGTATAGATTATTGTTTAGATTCTTCTCAAAATCTTCAATTGATTGTTCATCTACTCCATATGTTCCCTTATTTGCTTTCACCTTTTCATGGGCTTTTTTCACTTTCCATTTTGATATATTATATGGCTTTGTTTCTTGTATAAGCTCCTTCTTTCAAAGTTGACTTATCCTTAAAACTAGATAACTTGGGTTCTTCGCTCCATTTCCATTACTGAGATTTCCTTGCTACTACAACCCAATCCGCCCCCATGACTGCATTGGTACTCTTATCTTGCGGCTCTTCCGCTTGATATACCCCCTTAACATCAGTCCGCGGGTTCCCGTGTTCCGTACAGATACCTGTATTAAGTTCATGCCACCTTTGTGCCGCCCACCATCTAAACAGTAAACAGGTTTCCTCCTAGACTTATCCCAGGTCAACGACCACCTCCTGGTTTTGATGAGGTCTCTACACTTCGACACTTTCGTAAGTGGTTCACTTGCTCGTTCATTTCCTTAACACTCACTTGACAGTTTTATCTCTACCTTTTCCTTAACGCTCAATACCATGGTTTTTGGCCACAGCACCTTAAGGTAGTTTGAAATCTCCACCTGTACGGCGGTTTCGGCAGGCCTGCCGCCATCGTCTGTCTAGCATAGCTGTCTTTAAGTAGCTACGCTACTTGGACATGCCTACGCAGCGCACAATCATCCGTGTATCGGATACCATTATTGGACACTGTTTAACACGCCTTTCTTGTAGTCATTTTACCGTGTTAAACTTTTCGTGTCCATGCTTATATACTAACGCCAAATCTAATTGATGGATTTATAAAGGCTTCACTTTTAGTAAATATTATTTATGTAAATTTTAGCGAAGCCTTTTTCTTCTGGTATTGCAATCCTTGCAATTTCTATAAAAACTTTTTAATTTAAAGTATCATATTAATAGGTTCCTCAAGAATTTGCTTTAGGTTCTGAAGGAA
>ENA-UPAD01003113-UPAD01003113.1-bioreactor-metagenome-genome-assembly--contig:-NODE-3113-length-9758-cov-15.695249_pt1 | contig 9758 bp, 14 predicted proteins | sample MGYA00238179_ERZ772710 | MGnify/ENA primary metagenome ERZ772710 (study PRJEB29004, sample SAMN07631245) | bioreactor metagenome | isolation source: Switchgrass digestor | place: USA: Dartmouth...
GTACTTTTGTTCTTGTAGTACCTTCTCTCGTAGTTTACGTCTCCAAAGGGTGTTATGATTGTCCTTTTACAGCCTTTTTGTGGTCTGGTCCCCCATCTCTGGACAATATCTTTGTATTTCTCATAAAATCGTACTTTTGCATTAACTTTAATAATTGTTTAAAACTTAAAGATTATGCTGTAAAAGGTTTGACCTTTACTGCATCATCTATAAATGCTGTATAAAACTTATGCGGTGACATGAATTTTATACTGCCATGTCTCCTTGACTCGTTATAGTATTTCATGTAGTCTGTTACTATGGAATAGACATGCATAAAACTTTCAAACTCGTTTTGGCTGTAGCATTCATCCTCGAAAATTGTATGAAGATTCTATGTGAGCATTCATGTTTTAAGTTTACAGGAATTCTCTCATGTATGACGCCTAATTCCTTTACTGTTTCTTCAAAAAGATTGGAAGTAAATTGTGGGCCGTTATCCGTTCTTATTTTAGGAAGTGTCATATCTTTTGCCAAATTTCTTTTAGCTAGTGAATTTTTAAGTACTCTTGCTGCATCTTTTGATTTGCAAGATAGTCCCAAATGATAATCAATTATTGAGCGGTCAAATACATCTATTAAAGATAGCTGAAAAAAGAATTGATTATTTCCTATTTATCAAGAAGCGATATGAGTTCGGCTCTGTATTTTTCTTGCTCTACGACAGATATAACCAAGCTGCCTATGAGGTCATTGACAGCCTTTTCGCTTTTACGGATAAGTTTGCAAACTTTTTTTTCGCACTTTTAATCTTCCTACCTTAAAGAAGAAGACCTGGAAATGTCGGACAGGAAGGGCTTGCTGAGGATAACCGGAAAGGGCAGAAAGGTAAGGGAGGTTCCGGTAAACTCCGAGACGAGAAAATACCTCAAGGAATACCTTAAGGTAAAGCCCAATTCACCGTACCTTTTTGTAAGCCAAAAAGGCGGCAAGATGGAAAGGAGCACCATATTAGGGCATGAGGACATTACGACTACCCAGCGGTACCACAGGCCGAAAAAAGAGGTCGAGGAACGGGCGGTAGAAAATATGTACGCAAGCTTATGAAAAAACAAAAATAGAGCGCAAAATTACCCTTAAAATCCTTTGTGGGAGTTTTAAGGGTAAATTTATATGCGAAGATTTTTTCAAAGGCTATAAGGGCTATTTTTGAAGGTCAGCTTCTAACCTTATTGCGAAATCATCGTATAAAAGTATGTGCACTTGAGCATCCCTGATATTGCTATGTATTGCTATGTTTTGCTTGATATTGATAGTGAAATGCTATATAATAATAGGAGATGTAAGCAATACACGAAAGGAGCTTTTGAAATGGCGCAAGTCAACATTCGCATAGACGATGAGTTAAAGAAAAAAGGCGAAGAACTGTTTAATGAGCTTGGAATGAGCTTTTCGACGGCTGTAAGCATATTTGTCAGTCAAGCTGTGCGCCAAGGCGGAATACCGTTTGAGATTACAACCAAAGATGATTTTTACAACCCTGTAAATATAAGGCACCTGAAACATTCTATTAAGCAGATGAAGCGGGGCAACGTAGTTGTCAAAACAATGGACGAATTAGAGAAAATGGCCAATGAATAGCATAACATTAACCTAGTGGTAGGGATTTCTGCTAAGGCATATGTAAAACATTATAGCCCTATCTTTCGATAGAGCTATAATCTGTAATTTTCGAACCGTTCATTTGTATAGCCGCCAGCGGTGGGCGGACAATATTTGTCGAGCCGTTCACTTATATAGCCGCCAGCGGTGGGCGGACAATATTTTCAGTGTTTTTATTCACTCATATTATAGTTCATCAATAGCGATTAAGCAAGTATATTGTCGAAAAGGAGGTGATTTTATGCTTTATTTATCTGGAATTCACGCACTAAACCTACCTTGTGACTTATTAACCTGCGGTGACTGGCATACATTAGGCATTAACTGGGGAAATATAGTCCTTTTAGGAGTGGCGGCGGGAATCCTCTCCAATTTATTGGAGAGATGAGAGCCGATTTTTAATTACATTGGCTACTATGTGAATATGATAAATATACATAAACACTTGTATTTACACAATATCTATGGTACACTATATGTATGGATAACAATAGCTTAATTCATGCTAGAACATGCGTATATAACGTTAATTATCATATTGTATGGTCGGTTAAATATAGAAAGCCTGTTTTAACTGAAGATATACAGGAATTCCTTAAAGACCAGTTTATAAAAATAGGCAATGAAAAGGGATTCTCCATAGCTGCTATGGAGGTAATGCCTGATCATGTCCATGTATTTGCTTCAGCCCATCCCCAAATTGCGCCTTCCTATATTGTTAAGATGCTCAAGGGCATTAGCGCACGAAGAACGCTGATGCAATTCCCGCATCTTGCACAGCAACTTTGGAAAGGGCATTTATGGAACTCGTCGTTTTATATAGAGACCATAGGTTCCATATCCGAAGATGCAATCAAAAAATATATCGAACACCAAAAGACAAGGGGGTGAAATAGTGAGATTAAAGAAAAATGAACCCAATGCAAAACAGAGGGTTATACAATTCGAGTTAAACCCCAATAAAGAACAACGCATTATATTAAGCGCTCTGACATATGCCTCATCAAAGCTCTGGAATGTGGCAAATTACGAGCGAATTACCTGGACAAAAGAAAGCGGCAATCCCTATCCGGACTGGTATGAACAAAAAGCGAGGCTAAAAGAAAGCTTTTGGTACAAAAACCTGCCATCACAAACGGCCCAGGAAGTGCTCAAACAGCTGGACGAAGCCTGGAATTCATTTTATAAGCTAAAAAAGACCAATGGTATAGAAAATCCAAGGCCACCCAGATACAAGCACAGCAACTTCAATATACGGTACCTGAACAAAGGCTTTATTATATCAGATGGAGTCATAAGGCTTACAGTACCAAAACAGCAGAAGGTGTATATAAAACAAGAGTACAACTTAAATACAGACTTTCTGTATATACGCATACCCGATAGATATAAAAACCTTGCCGGCAAAACAAAAGTCATTGAGATAATACCCATACCAAAAAGCAACAGGTATAAGGTTAATATTATCGTCGATTTACCGGCAACACAATATCAACAGGATAACGCTATATACATGGCCATCGACTTAGGAATTAACAACCTTATGACATGCTATACATCCAAAGGCAAAAGCATGATTATATCAGGTAGGCAATTACTGAGCATAAACCGCTACTTCGACAAAAAGATAGCATACTATCAATCGATAACACATGCGCAGCAGGCAGCATCTAAAGCAAAACACAAAAAGAGCAGCAGGCGTATACAGCAGCTATACACAAAACGCAAAAAGCAGGTACATCATCTTCTGCATACAGCCACTAAACAGGTAATAGACTTTGCCGAGCAAGAAGGTGTAACTGCTATTATTATCGGTGATTTATCACATATTCGAGATGATAAAGACATGGGCAGAATTAACAATCAGAAATTTCACAAATGGCCGTTTAAGAAAGTAGAAGAACTGCTTGCCTACAAAGCCGCTGACAGAGGCATACATATTGACAGACAAGAAGAGAGCTACACCAGCCAGTGCAGCCCATATGCAACAGAGGTATCAGAAGCGAGCGCCCAAAAGAGCAATCGCAAATACAGGGGCTTATATATAGTAGACAATAAGGTCTATAACGCTGATTGTGTTGGAGCGTACAATATACTGAAGAAGTATCTGTGTAGGGTTGGCAAACCCAACCCAGCAGTAGTGGCGTTGGACACGCCGGAGATGTACCGATGGGATGGATATAGTTTCATTGGGAATCCGAAGCTCGCCAATTTATTGGCGATGTAGTTCACAGAGCAATGACAGCATTTTTTTGGATTATGGAATAGAGAAAAATCGGACTATACCGTTTCATAGAGGCAAATATAATGCCGCAAATCATATAAGAGCTTTACTTGACCTTCTAGCAGAAGGGAAATACAGCATAGCTCAGGGCATGAAGGAAGATTATATATGCAATGATATATACACGGAAGAGATTTTCCAAAAAGTATCTTTAATGCAAGAACTTGACAATTGGCCGAATATCGATCGGTTTATGGAACGGGAATACGGAATTGAATGGACTGAATTTAATTTATCTTAACAAAAAGACTTTTGTATCTCATGCTAGATTTCTAATCTTTTTTTGACATCATCAAAAGAAATATGCTTAACTTCATTATTTTTAAGTCTTTCTTCATAAGTAAGGATTGCTCTTAAATCAATCTCATCTTCAATTTTTTCTTCCAAAGCTTCTTTCATCAAAGTAAATAAGGGAACATTTTTGAACTTAGCATATTCCTTGTAAGCTTTGGCTTCATCACTGTTCAATCTAATAGTAATAGTACTCATAAAGACCTCACCTTTCATGTATACATCGCAACACAATGTATACTAGTCTGGTTTTGCAGTGCTTGCTGCCTTCTTACTTTTACCAAAAAATTTGCTGCTTATTTTTTGTAGATGTCCTGCCCCTTGGGCACTGAAAGCGTAGAAATGGCGCTCTTGTATATCATCTGGCTCTTATCGTCGCAGTCCACAAGCACAGTGAAGTTGTCGAAGTCTATTATCTTTCCTTTTACAGGTACACCGTTTGCAAGGTATATGGTTATTTGCAGCTGCTTTTTCTTAATTTCGTCGAGAAAAAATCCTGAAGGCTTGCTGTTTGATTTGTCATTTTTACCTCTCCCATTCTTATTCTTGCTCAGAACAAGTATATTGAGTATATCATGATCAACCTCAAATTTCTATGAATCTTCACAGCGCTGAGTAGCTGACATTCAACAAAAATTGTAGTATTCCTTCTCTGCTTCTTACGTGCAAACGTCCATTTCTTTCGGTATGTAGGCTTCAAGCTGTTCTATGGTTTCTGTATCAAGATTTGCACGTTTTGCTGCTTTTGTCATTATACTTTTGGCGTGGGTAGTTCACGTCCTTCTGCTATGGTAGAAAGCTTTGTTTTAAACCCCAAAAATCTGACATGGTAGGTATAGGTTTTGGAAATGGTGAGGTTCATGAGAAAAAGTTAATCTGAAACTATTTCTATTTCAGCCGAAACAATATCAATCACTGTCTGCAATAAATCAAGAGGTAGGCTCTCTACTAGATGATACTGCCGAGAATTAATATCAAGAGCTTTCACGTGTTCACAAAGAACGACACCGGTTGTAGTTGTGCGGGTATCAAGCGGGACGTGCAAAGGAAATTTGTTATCGGTATTTGTAATCGGGCAGACAATTGCCATGTTAGTCTTATTATTAAAAACATCGTTGCTTATGACTACCGCAGGCCTATAACCTGCTTGCTCATGACCGGCTTGAGGAGTGAAATTAACTATAATAATGTTCCCCTGTTTTACCATATTTCTCTCCCAACCGATTTACCCCAATCAATTTCTTCTGGTTGGTATTCACCTTTAAAATCAGCAAATAATTCCTTGATAGTTTTATGTTTTTGCTGTTTTATATTTGCTTTTTTTATGATAATTTTTCCATCATTAGTAATCATTTCAACCTGTTCATTTTCATGCCAGTTTAGTTCATCCAAAATATATTTTGGAACTCTGATACCGCAGCTATTACCCCATTTATTAATTACAGTAATCACTTCTAACGCCTCCCTCTGTATATACTAAGTATATACTAAGTATATCTTTTTAGCAATGTTTTTATTTTGTTCCACGAAATTAGCAAATATATAATATACACCCTTTCTTGTCTATATGCATATTTCTTCTTCCTCCTGCATTTCCTGCAATTTCTCAAGGTATATGACGGCAATATTTTCATAACTGTCAAAGCCTATTTTGCCGGTTAAATAATGCCGCATAGGAAAACCTATACGGCATTATTTAACGCTCCGGCCCCCCTGCCGACTGCCGGCCATTATGCGGTCTAAAATTTCTTGAAGTTCGGGGCTTAGTGCAGATATAATCCATCCGGCCTGTGATTTCATGGGGTGCTGCGTGCCTGCTAGGCGCTTTTTTTCTATGTAGCTGCTTGCCAGCGCATCCTTGACTGCCTGTGCGGTATAGGTTTTAATAAGGTGAGCTGTTCGGCACTTTAGTGCCGAGCTTTATAATTTTGCTACTGAAATTTCACAAGCCCATCGATAAGGTCAAAGTGTTTGTCAAGCGAATATATGCAAAGATGATTTTTAATCGCCATACAAGCTATCACTGTATTAGTAAACGGAATGACAATACCTTTTTTTCTTAATTCCAGTGAAAAAAAACCTATGTCAGACCAGTCTGATTTCCTGATATCAACATATGGTAAAGCCTTTAGGCTTGCAAGAAGTTCCTCCGCCTGTTTCTTATTCTTGATACCCTGAATCAGTTCTGCCATTATCGGTCCTGTTGTATATGCGCTGCCGGCATCTATCAGCAAATCTACGGCTTCGCCAATTTGAGCATTGCCGCGAAAATATTCTATCCATATGGACGTATCGATTAAAACCTTACTCTGGAGTTCCATCGTCTAAACTCCTCATCTTTTCAATATCTTCAGGTTCAACTTCGAAATCTATTTTTTTCTTAAGGCTTTTTAATGCGCTCATTCTTTTGTTCCTTATAGCGTCCTTTAATGCTTCTTCTACGGCCTTTGACTTGTTCTTTTTATTGTAAATTTCCTCTACTTCTTTTAAGATGTCGTCTGAAATGTTAAGGGTAGTTCTCATATACATCACTCCTTTCATCAAGATTATACATTACTTTTTGATGCTGTGCAAGCGCATAAATGTATTAACTATTACCGAAGTGAAATAAGTAATATTACCATTTTATTAAAAGTAATCCAACTGTATTTTAGTAATAGTTAACTGTGTTTTAGTAATAGTTGGCACTTCGATTTTTTCGGTAATCTTGTTGTTGGCGTATGTAGTCTCGTTTGAAGGCTTGTTTCTTGAGGGGTTTACTTCAACTTCAAGTGAAACACTTGCGCTTGAAGTATTCGGCATTGTAAGGTTTACCCTGTCTATCGCGCTTGACTTTGCCGGAACCGTTATATTTGCCTTTCTTACCTGCTTTCCTGCAAATTTCCATACGATATCGGTCGTTATGGGCTTTTCGGATGTGTTGTACACCCTTGCGCTGAAAAGATCGGTTTCATTGGTGTAAAGGGCATCCGTCCATTCAGCAAGCTGAACCGATAGGTCTACTTTATCCTCCTGCATCGGGATAAATACCTGCTTTTTGTTGTTGTCATATGTGGTCTCGATAAGCCTGTTTTCTCCCAGCTTTTCAGGATTTATCTCGGCTACAACCGTCACCGGCTTTGATTTATCGCTTCCCGCCTGAAAGTCGAAGGGAACAGTTCTTGTTTCACCCGGCTTTAAGCCGTTTACGGGAATATCTGTGCTGCTGGTTATCTTGCCGTTTGCGGCGGTAAGGTAAATAGTCGTATTTATTGGGTTCGGCATACTGTCAGATGCTCTGTGGAAGGTTATTTTCCCGCTGTAATTTGTGCCCGGTTTTGCGCTTTGAGTGCCGGCGTCGAGCTTATCTAAAACGATGTCCATATCCTCCTTTTTCCCGCCTTCTATGATCTCAATCTTACCTGTGTTAAGGTCTATTATCTGCATACGGCTTTGAATATCTTCCTCATAGCTTTTAAAGCGGGCAGGGACGTGGATGTCTGTAGAAAAGCTGTTTTCCAGCACATTGTAATATACCTTTGTGCCTGTAGCATCTAGCGCAGGTCCCTCGCCGCCTTTAGCGTCCGCCTGGAAAAACTCTACCTCGCCGCACCTTAAAAGGTATCTTGCCTCGTCTAAAAGGTGCTCTTTTCCTTCAAGCCCCAGGGCTTTTATGATGTATTCCCTGCTTAAAACGGTCGATGTAACGCAGGGCTTGTTAAAGCCCGCGCTGCCGTATTTGCTTTTAATATAGGCTGTTACATTGCTGTTTGACTCCGCGCGAAACTCCTTTGTATTTTCATACTTTGTATTTACGAAGGCGTACTGAAAATCTATCCTGCCCTTGTCCGGAAAATAAACAAAGCCCCCGGGAAGGGGGACTCTGCTTTCATTTACAGGAATAAGGCCGTCCGATATTGCTATGCGATTTGAATTTAGAAGGGCTACCTTGTATCCCACCGTCCTGTAGTAAAAACCGTTGGGAACCTTCGGCCCGTATGTGGACTGCTCGTATATGGTTAAACTGTCAAGCTGAGCCTTGCCGTCAGGGCCGCCGGAACGGAATGGAGTAGCTTTGTCCATGCTCGTATCCAGTGTTCCTAGACGGATAAACCTCATTTGTAACCCGTTTTTATCATAAACTATCTGAGGCTTTTCATCACCTTCGGCTTTTGCAGGAAGCGCCGCCATTCCCATAAACATCAAAGCAACAAGCACTGCCGATATTATTTTTGTCCAGTCTTTCAATCTCATTTTCAATCTCATTGTCCTACTGCCTCCTTTTAATTAAAAATATCTAAAACACCTCTGCCTACATCAAGTACCTTGTACTCCTTGCCTGTAAACCCTACCGTCGCATACCATGCCTCCCTGCCGTTAACTATCACCCTAAAATAGTGCTGATTAGTAGACTTCCCAGGCTCTGTCTCCCAGTACAAATCCTTGCACACCACAACCGACTTTGCATCTACCTGACTTGTTTTGTTAAATAAATAATCCTCTATAGACGCCTTATACTTTTCAAACAAATCATCATCAATCACGGCCCATCCACCAACAGGAGTTCCCTCGGGAAATCTTGACTCCATTGGCCCTAAATCCTTTATCTTTTGGATTATCTCGGGAGTAAGCTGGGATTCGCTTGTAATTCCTCCGGACTTATCAAGGCTTTCCCAAAGCTCATCGACATTTTCGCTTTTAGGGGGATTTTCTATTCCCTTATCCTCTGCAAGTTTATCGAACATCTCATCGGTAATTACGGTGGTATCCTTAGGCACGTCTACAATTCCTATAATCTCATTTGCCCCTGCGCCGCCTTTTTCCGAAGGCTTGCCCATGAAGGTGGTTATGCCCTTGTCGTTTAAAAGCATTATGAATTGGGTCACCTGATCCCTTTGGAGGGGCTTGTCTTTTTCGTAGGACTCGAAGGTGAGCCTGCCGGGTATCATTCCGCTTGAAAGGTCGTTTTCATACATGTAGTATATAGCCTGACGCTCGTCTAGATTAAATCCGTTCTTTGCGGCTACAATCCTTGCAACCTGTCCTCTTGTAATAGCGGAGTCCTTTATCTTGTCATTTGTATATCCGTTAAAGGGCAGCTGCCATTTTATCAGCTCGTCGTATATTGCCTGGGCCCAGTGCTTTCCTTCTTCCTTTTGGTTTATCCTGTCTTTGTCGGTGTTTTTGGCATACCTTGCAAGTATTGCGGCAAATTCCGCTTCCGTTACATTTTGGAAAGGCTTGAATGTCCCGTCGGGGAATCCCTCCACTATGCCTTCTTCAGACGCCCAAGTTATTGCGGATGTTGCCCAGTAAAGGTCTACGTCCGAAAAGGGAGGGTTTAAGAATATAACATCGAATTCCTTCGCTTGCGCAATAGCGGAAACCGAAAAAATCGATAAAAACAATAAAACGGCAAGTAATACGCTTATTGATTTTTTAAACATGCGATCGTCCTCCTTAAATTTTGTTTTTCAAATATATATACAACAAAAAAACCGGCAATTCTGAACTGACCCTTGTCAAGTAGACAATCAATTTAATTAAAATTTATGCACATTTG
>ENA-UPAD01003134-UPAD01003134.1-bioreactor-metagenome-genome-assembly--contig:-NODE-3134-length-9663-cov-6.161532_pt1 | contig 9663 bp, 5 predicted proteins | sample MGYA00238179_ERZ772710 | MGnify/ENA primary metagenome ERZ772710 (study PRJEB29004, sample SAMN07631245) | bioreactor metagenome | isolation source: Switchgrass digestor | place: USA: Dartmouth College...
GATCAATCCATGCATTCATATCCCTGCCTTCTTCGCACCATTTAATGGCCTGCGCTATTCCTTCTTCAGCAACCCATCTTCTAAGCGGCTTGCCGCAGTCGAGATAAATAGGTTTGATATCCGCCTTTTCCCCCGGATTTGCATTGATTATATACACGGCTTTGCTGTGCTCGGCTTCGGAAAAACTGTAAGCAAGGGGAGAACCAGAATAAAACGCCGGGCATGGCGCATTTCTGATTTCCTGCGGGCGGTGCAGATGCCCCAGGGCTGCAAAATGTGCATTCGCCGGCAGGATTTCAGGCTCTACCGTCAAAGCTCCACCCACCTGCAGCGTCCTTTCAGACTCCGACTCTTTTCCCCCCCTTAGGAAAATATGTCCTACGATCAGATTTACCGTATCATGTCTGAACTTCTGGCTGAGCGAAGAAAAAATACTGCCAATTTTATCAGAATATGCTTTTTGCAGAACCTCCTCATCAGCCTGCTGTGACAGAAGCTCTTCCAGGCGGGCTTCCGAAGGATACGGTAGTGCTATAATTACAGCATTATGCTCGCAGTATGGCATACCAATCTCCAGCCATCCCGGCCCGGAATCAGCAATTTTTATCTCTCCTGTGCCGGCTTTATAGATGCCGGCATCACTTCCGGGGTATCCCAGAAGGATTATACCGTTTTTATATGCCAGCGGGCTTGCCGCACAAAGGCGTTCAGGGTTATCATGATTTCCCGCTATCACAACAACTGCCCTTTTGCCTTTGCCATTGAGCCTGTCAATTGCATCATAAAAAAGTTCCTCTGCAGCAGCAGAGGGATTATATGTATCGTATATATCTCCAGCAATCAGGACAAGATCAATCTTCTGCTCTTCCACAATTTTGCACAGGCAGTCTATGAACTCACGCTGTTCATCGATGCGGCTGATATTCTCCAGATTTCTGCCCAGATGCCAGTCGGATGTATGTAATATGCGCATGGAAACCTCCTTACTGATTGAGTTATGATATTCAATAAATGGGCTATAATCATCCCGGCTAAAATTGCCCAAACCCGAAACATAATGGCGAATTATGATTACCTGATCTAATTATATCAAATACCTGTTCATTTTCTGTCCTGGAACTATTTTTATTTTCTATCTCTTCTTAAAATAATTACCGAATGCTTAACTGGGTTTTATCAAAGCGTGAAAACGGCGTAATCTATGCCGGTGAGTACAATATACAAACCGGCCTTCAAAAGTCAGACCAAAATCTAACTATTCGGAGGCCGGTTTATCAGTGGGATGAAGATATTTGATTTATCCTTTTATAAAGCTAAATTTTAATACTTGCCGAAATCCCTGTCTTCAAACGAAATCAAATGCTTTTCTGATGAATCGGTTTGCCTGCCCTTTAAATTATCTTTGCTGTCCGGTTCTGATTGAACCAAATTTTCTGCCAGGACACTTTCTTTCTCCTTTTTTCTTTTTTCAATTATATCTTCAATTGCATGAAGAATATCCGGGTTCAATCTTTCAAAACTCTGCCAACCGATATCTTTTTCACTTCTGAGTTTGAACCTGTTAACCATCTCTTTCAGCATATCAGCCTGGCTGGACAGTTCTTCACTGGCAGCTGCACTTTCTTCCGCAGTTGCAGAGTTGGATTGTACTACCTGCGATACCTGATCAACAGCCTGGTTAATCTGCGAAATGGCCGAAGCTTGTTCAGAAGAAGCTGAAGAAATCTGCTCGACAAGCTCTGCTGCCTTGCTTATGCTTTCAACAATTTCATTTAGTGCCTGGGCTGTATCATTTGCAATTTTTGTACCGGCACGGACCTTTTCAATTGAATTCTCAATCATCGTTGTAGTCTCTTTTGCTGCATTTGCACTTTTTTGTGCAAGATTTCTCACTTCTTCGGCCACAACGGCAAAACCCTTCCCGTATTGTCCTGCCCGTGCTGCTTCCACCGCTGCATTCAGAGCCAGGATGTTTGTCTGGAAGGCTATATCATCTATTACTTTAATAATCTTTGAAATGCTGGATGATGACTCATTAATATCCTGCATTGCCAGCAGCATTTCCTTCATCTGTTCGTTGCCTTTAATCGCATCGTTTTTGGCCAGCAAGCTTAATTCATTTGCCTGAGCTGCATTTGCAGCATTTTGTTTTACCTGTACTGCAACTTCTGTTATCGAAGCCGTTATTTCTTCAATAGAACTTGCCTGTTCCTCCGTACCCTGAGACAGGCTTTGGCTGGCATCTGCAATTTGTTCTGCACCGGCAGCTACTTCGTCTGCCGCTGTATTTAATTCTTTCAACGTTATATTTAAAGAATCGATTATTTTGTTTAAAGAGTCTGAAATTAATGCAAAGTCACCCTTATATGTCCGTACAGTCCCGATGTTCAAATCATTTTCCGCGATCCTTAACAGGATGTTGCTGATTTCGCTTACAACATTTTTTAGCGTTAATGCTGTTTCATTAACCGAATTCGTCAGTATTGAATAATCGCCCTTATAGCTTCCTTTAACAGATGCGCTCAGGTTGCCCTGGGACATTTGCACCATAACATTCTTAACTTCCTGCAAAGGTGTAGCTGCGGAACTTACGATATCATTAATGCCGTTTATGATGTTTACATACTCACCTTTAAACTTAGCGGCATCTCCCCTTACATTCAGGTTACCTTCCGCCGCTGCACGGGCCAGCGCTTTAGTTTCATCTATCAGGCTTTGTATAGCTTCCATCATGTTGATAAACGCAGGCATAAGCCGATCATTTTCAGATCTCTTTCCTATCCTGCGCAGGTTCTCAAGTTCACTGATATCCCCCTGGGAAATTTTAACTGCAATATTTTGGACCGTTAACAATCTTGCCTGTACATCGTTTATTGAATTAGCCAATGCGGAAAAATCACCCTTATATTTATTGCTCATTGACAATGTGTAATCATTTAATGCCATCACTTTCAATATTCTTATTGCTTCACTGCATGGCTCTATTACTGCATCCAGCATGTTATTGATACCTTCAACTATTTCCTTATACCCGCCATTGAAAGCATTGACATTGCCTCTCACATTATTGATATTACCGTTCACACATTCAGTGGTGATTCTGTCCACTTCATTTATCAGATCCCGGATTGCTTTCATCATGCCGATTAATGCAGGAATCATATTGTCATTTTCGCAACGCCTGCCAATTTTGATGTATTCCTCAAGCAAGCTTGTATCTCCATTTGTCACCCTTAAAAATACATTCTCTATTCTTAACAGTTGAGCTCGAACAGCATTTATCGCATTTGAAAGGTCCAGCAGTTCTCCCTTGTATTCTCCCTCCATTTTCATCGTAAAGTCGTTGTTTGCCAGCCTGCCAAGTATATTTCTTGCCTCATCAACCGGTGTGGCAATTGTATCCAGCAACTTATTGATGTCTTCAATAATCCGGCGGTAGTCGCCATCATGCTTTGACGCCTCCGCTCTCGCATCAAGCCTGCCTTCTTTTGCTGAATTAAGCAGTGTATCGGTGTCTGTTACAAGTGCTTTAAGGCTATCCCTTGTTTTTACGATGGAACCTGATAACTGGCCAATTTCCGAACTGTCTACAGGTACATCCACATTCTGTGTCAGGTCTCCTGCTGCTATGGCCAGCATGGTATTTTTCAGCTGTATAACTGGTTTGATTACTTTTATGTACAGGTATGCAATATTAAATGCAGCACATATGAAAATTAAAATGATAAAAATTACCACAAGGTCAATATAACCATCAAGTTTTTTATCAGTTGTGGAAACTTCATCATTAAGACGACTGCTCATTTTTTCAATAAACTCATTTACTGGAGCTTTAATACTCAGTACCTTTTCCTCATACTCATCATCAAAAACCAGTTTACGGGCTTTATCAAAATCATTCCTTGATACGGCATCCATTGCCGCCTTTTCTACTTCTTCCAGGGCAGTAGAATTTCTTACTGCCAGTTCTACAAGGTCAAGTTCATCCTGTGGTATACCAATCTCCTTCAGCCTGTTTATAATCTTTTCCCGTGTTTTTGTCTCATTTACTTCTTTCCAGTAATTGTCATAGTTTATTTTATTACCAAACTGAACATACTTTCTTACTTCATTTGTCAACAGCTCAGATGCATTAACCAAATCGTTTCCCATCTGCATTAATTCCAATTGTCTTTCATGTGCTGAAATAGCCTCATTGTAGCAATCCTTCGCCATCAAGGAGAAAATTACCAACAGAACAGACAGAAGTAACATTATTCCCCCTGTAATAAAAAACATGGTAGATTGTTTAACAGCTTTTTTCCCCATACTATTTTTATCCTCCTACACAATCAATTCAACTTATCCGGTCCTGAAGACCGTTTTATTCAGCTGACATTTACGTGGTCTAAATTTTCTACATCTTTATCACTTAAAAGCTTATTGCAATCAAGTATTAATTTTACATCGTTTTCCACTTTGCCAATTGCTTTTATGTACCTGTTTTCTGTTCCTCTGCTTATCTCCGGTGGCGGAACAATGCTGTCATCTGAAATGGACAGAACTTCCGATACATTATCGACAATCAACCCTACTGATATGTTCTGAACATCAATTACTATAATGCATGTCCTGTCATTGTACTCTGCAGGCTGCTTTTTAAACCTTAACCTGACATCCATCACTGGTATTATTTTCCCTCTCAAATTAATAATGCCTTTTATATAATCCGGAAGTTCGGGAACTTCGGTTATAGGCTGGAAACCTATGATTTCAGTTACATATTTAATTTCTATGGCATAAACCTCTTTATCAAGCAAAAACGTAAGATATTTGCCCTTTTGCGTATCCTCCTCCATTTCTACTTCTCCTTCACGCATTTCTGCCATACACCCTCACCTCCATTCTGTTAGTAATCTCAAAATCATTTATTAAAATTAAATAGATTACGAAGTATTCATCATTCCAGGCACATCAATAATCAGGCTTACACTCCCATTGCCCATTACCGTGCAGCCTGAAATGCCCTGAACTTTTTTTATAAATCCGGGTAAAGCTTTTACAACCACCTGCTGCACACCCATTAACTCATCCGCAAACAGGCATGCCAGCCTGCCTTCACTTTCAACAACAACAATTACACCTTCGGTCAGGTTTACCGTATCAGACTTTACTTTGAAAAAATCATGAAGCCTTATTACCTGGCAGCAAGTATCTCTTAGCATTACCATTTCACTGTTGTTTGCTTCATCCCGTATTATGGCTGATTCCTGAACCTTGAAAGATTCCTTTATTGAAGTTATAGGAATTACATAAACTGATTTGCCGACCCTCACTTTCATTCCATCAATAATTGCAAGAGTCAGGGGGATTTTTATTGATACGGTGGTACCAATCCCGTAAATGCTGTCAATCTGGACATTTCCGCCTATTTTCTCTATATTTTTGATTACTACATCCATTCCTACTCCTCTTCCGGAGAATTCGGTTATTTCTTCTTTGGTGGAAAACCCGGGCATGAAAATAAAAGAAAATATCTCCCTCTCGGTAAGCTCATTCTCGGGCTTTTTTATAAGCCCCTTCTGTTTTGCTTTCTGCAGTATGCTTTTCTTATCCATGCCTCTTCCATCATCTTTCACGAAAATCCATACATCTCCGCCTTCATTCCTTGCCTCCAGGGTGATTTTCCCTGTTGCAGGCTTGCCTTTTCCTGCCCTCTCTTCAACAGGTTCTATTCCATGATCGGCGGCATTGCGTATAAGATGGATTAACGGGTCTGACAAATGCTCAATGATATTCTTGTCAACTTCTGTCTCCCCGCCAATAATCTCCAGTTTTATTTTTTTGTTAAGCTTCTTCTCCATATCCCGCACAACGCGCTGCATTTTCCGGAAAGTAGCCGACAATGGCACCATGCGCATTGACATAACCGTATCCTGCAATTCATTGGTCAATTTCTGAAGCTGATTTGAAGCTTTATAAAAACTGTCCAAATTAAGGCCTTCCAGTTCAGGATTCTGGATAACCATTGCCTGTGAGATAACAAGCTCGCCAACAAGATCCATGAGTTTGTCAAGCTTAGAAACACTGACGCTTATCATGCTTTGCTTTACCGTTGACCGGGAACTCTCCTGGTCATTATTGTTATCACCGGCAGGATTCCGGTCTGTGCTGGGTGGATCTACCAGCTCCAGTTTTAGCTCCTTCAAAAAAATTACTTCTGACAGAACGGTTTTCACATCGTCAATAGCAAGCTCTGAAAAAAAATCAACTTTGAATCCGTTTTTTCTTATCACTTCAGCCGATTTTGGATTTTCAACAATGTCTTTCGGCGAATAGCCAATTATTTCAGCAGTTTTTTCAAGGCTGTGCAAAACATTAAAAGCACGGATGTTTTCCATTTCACAGCCGTCTTCAAAGAATATAAGGGCCTTAAAACGGTTTTTTCCGGAATCGTCATATGTTTTACTAAGACCTTCGTTATTTAGTGAAAAAGCATTTCCGCTCTGAGGATATATTGGGGTGTCATTATTCTTCAATAAAGCAAGAAATTCATTTATTTCCCGTACAATTACGGACACGTCCTGGATTGATTCATGTCCGGCCTGAAACTGGTTTATAGCATTTTTTATAAAATCCGCACCTCTTAAGACAATATCGGTAAGAGCCGAGTAATTTACGTTTTTCGGTTCATTTTCGCGTATATAATAAAAAACATCCTCCAACGAATGTGAAAGAGATGCTATATTATCAAAATTCATCATGCTTGCTGAACTTTTTATAGTGTGTACAATCCTGAATATTTCATTAATCTTCTCACCGATGGCATTCCCATTTTCACTTTCCAGGGCTATGTTTTCAAGTTGAGTTATTAATTCCAGCGTTTCAAAAATAAACAATTCAAGCAACGTTTCATTTTCATATTTGCTCATGAAGTTTTACTCCTTGTACACTTAATACTTTTACTGAATTTTATTATTTTTACATGTAATTACATACAAAATTTATGTGGAGAGTATTATATATAAATTATATAATGAAAATGTGAAATATATCGAATTATGTCGAAATTGTCAGGTACAATTCATTGACAAATCCAAAGACAAAGTTTGACATGATATAAAAATGAATATTGTGGTATATATAATCTTTATTACAAAATACAATGCAGTTTCGAGGTGTTGTAGGATATGGAAACATACTCAACTTTTGGCGAATGTCTTGCTGCTATATTAAATGCTCTGGATCTTAAATGCAGTGAACTGGCAAAAGAAATTAACGTTGCTCCTTCTCTGATATATAAGTGGCTTCGGGGAGAGAGAGTTCCATCTTATGATACCACTTATATCGAACAGATAAGTAATTACATAGCCAACAAGATCAGCAACAGCTTTCAAAGAAAAGCAATAACTGATTTATTGTCCGGATATGGCATTAATGTGTCTGAAATGAGCAATACCGGCCTTAAAAATAAAATAATGATGTGGCTCCAGGAAGCCCAGGGATACTCAATCAAATTACATAAAAAAATGAACTCAGAGAAAAAGTATAAAATTGACAGTGTGCCTAATATCACAAACCTCATTAAAAATATTGATACCGGTACAAAGCTAAATCATGGCAAAGCGAATATAATGAACCATGATCCCGGCATAAACGGAAACCTGTTTAATGATAATGTCCAGGTTATAACCGGCCATGAGGAAGTTATATACTCTATGCTTAAATTGCTGAAACAGGCTCATAGGAAGCCTGATTCATATGATGACAAAATCCTCATTACATTTAACAGTGAAACAGGTATTCTGTTTGATGATATGGATTTAAAAAATAAATGTATACATGCACTTTATTGCGCATTAAGCCATGGCTGGAATATTATTTTTTTAATCAGGCTGAGCAATAATAATCAAAGAACCATTAGAATTATCGAGGATCTGCAGGTTTTGCTTCCTCACGGAAACCTCATGGTATATTATTATCATAAAGTTTCATGCATAAAAAAAGGCTTGAATCCTTTGAATCCCAGGTTAAGTATTACGAGTTCAGGGATATATGCTTTATCGAGTATTTGGAAATGCTGGTCAAAAACAAAAAATATACGTTTGACGAATACTATATGCTTGAAAACAGAACAATAAGCAATGAAGATATTGTATGTCACCTGGAAAATTTAATTAACATGCTGAGAAAATATGACAATTATGAGGTTGCTTTTGTAAGCAAACAGGATTTTATCAGTTTATCCAATATTTGCTGGCTGGTAAAGAGAAACTCAGGTGTTTTCATCGAAACCCTCAATAATGATAAACTGGCGGACAACAATAACCCGGAAATGAATTTATAATAACTGAAAAAAGCATTGTCAATGCTTTTCATGATTATTTCCTGAAATTATGGTGCCATATTCCGGATAAGAATAAAGATAAAAGAAATTCAATTAATTATCTCCAGTTTCTGATTAATAAAATCAATACAGAAGACAAAACCAGGTGAAATAAAACAGCTGCCTGAAAGGCAGCATATTATACTTTATACCCTTAAGTATAAAACAAGCCATGGGAATAGTTTCACCAAAAACCTGAACGTCATCTGCAGCATTATGGGCACAAATATCGAAATACCCTGCAAAAATTTCGACAGATATTTTCATTGGCCGGTTCCAATAAGCTAATTAACTGCGCTGTCTTTAAACCGAATACCGGACAGGCATCCATTCGGGTTAATTTACCTCAAACATAGCCAATTTTGCATTATCACAGTTCCCAGGCGCTTCAATCTCTTGGCCGGCGAAAAAATTTATCCCGACGTGATACGATCAATACACAGGACCATATCCATTCTCTATCAAATGTTTCAGTTTTCCTGCTTTTGAAGTCATAAACACTTTTTTCATTTTTAGAAGTTTTGCAGCACGGTTTTCTATATCCTCATTTTTTTCTCCGCATATGGAGTATAAATCATATAAAAAACAGTCTGCAGAATTGATAATTATAAATCCTGAAGCCATGTTCCGGCTCCTGTGCTTTTTAACCAGCTTCGCAACCCTTTCATTAGGTTCGTGCCCGTCCTTAATTGTCCAATATATGCCGTAAGGATATGAGTTTTCCTTATCAACTGCCGCTTCGAATGTGCCCATTATGGATTCATCAGATCCGGAATATCCCAAAACAACCAGGCCTGAACTCTCACTTTTATACAAAAAGTACCTTAACAGGAATTCTTCCAGGTTTTGTACTTCTTCTAAAGTGCTTTTTATGGAATCATACCGGAAATCACCATGAAGTTTATAGATATACGGCATATCCATGCGGGTTTTTAATAACGTCATTTTTGTTGCATCTGAGATCAGTACATGACTTGCACCAACATATTGCATACCCGCCTCAATCAGATCATCAAAGTTTGTAGTCCAAATATCTGTTATTTTTTTCTGTTTCGCCAAAACCCCCAAACATAAATGTCCCAGCGATGGTTTTTTATCTTTGACAAGATTCTGGATGAACAATACTCTGTCACTTGCCATCGGATAACATTTTCTGAAGTAAAATGAATACTCTTCCGGAGCATTTAGTTCAGGATATCCTCCTTTACCGTCAAAATATGCCTGAAGTTCCATTTGCTTTTTCTTAAGGGACACATCGCTCAACAAACTTCTGTGAGTGCGCGTTTCACGGCAGAATA
>ENA-UPAD01003146-UPAD01003146.1-bioreactor-metagenome-genome-assembly--contig:-NODE-3146-length-9613-cov-348.683930_pt1 | contig 9613 bp, 11 predicted proteins | sample MGYA00238179_ERZ772710 | MGnify/ENA primary metagenome ERZ772710 (study PRJEB29004, sample SAMN07631245) | bioreactor metagenome | isolation source: Switchgrass digestor | place: USA: Dartmouth...
CTTAACTTTTGAGATTTTCTGCAGTTTATAGGGTAGGGGGGTCTAAATCTCTACCACTTTTCATCCCGGAAACGGGCGGGGGGTCACGCGCGAAAAATCGCGGTTTCAAACAGTGCTGGAGGATATGATAGGCCTTGCTACGGTTGATGCAATTAATAAACTAGTAGGGCAAAAGGATGGCTTTTTAACTATCTTAAAGGAAAATATAGAAACAGTGATAAGTGAAACGGACAATAATATTGTTTCCGAGATAGATAAAAAGCTAGAGGAATTACAAAAAGACCTTTTGAGACTGGCCAATTCCAAAGAGAATTATAACGACATTGCCGATAATATTTATAGGCTCAGAGAAGAAAGGCATAAGGCTTTAGCAGAAGAAGCAGGCAAAAAAGGTTCCAAGCAAAGACTAGAAGATATGGAAAAGTTCCTAAATGAACAATCCACCCTCCTTGAGGAGTATGATGAGCAACTAGTAAGGAGACTTATAGAGAAAATAACGGTTTATGATGATAAACTAACTATTGAATTTAAATCTGGTGTAGAAGTAGATGTATAAACATAACCTTCATGAATGACCACCATTCAGGAGATATATTCTCTTGATTGGTGGTTTTCTTCTTATTGACTGGAATTGGTAAAAGGCATATAATCTTATTAACAATGTTGTTGATATTGTTATTGATAAGGTGGTGTTAGTATATAACTATGGACACGGAAAGTTGAACATTCTATAATAAAATAAAGGAGTGTTCAAACATGGCAAAAAATCAAAAATCCTATACCCCAGAATTTAAACAGCAGATTGTAGATCTGCGCAATAAAGCTGGTAAAAGTGTAACAGAGTTATCAAACGAATATGGCGTTCCCAAAGGCACAATTTCTACTTGGGTAAAACTTCTTTCTCAAGTACAGGTTTCAGAAACAGAAACCATTTCTATGAAAGAGTATAAGGCTCTTCAAAAGAAAATGAAGGAACTAGAGATAGAGAATGAAATATTAAAAAAAGCTACCGCCATATTTGCCAAAAATCAATAGCTGAGTACGTGTCCTTTATTCAAGCTAATCTTGATAAATATACTATTAAACAAATGTGTAAGGTACTTAAGTTTCCTCGTAGTACCTACTATGCTGAAATTAATCATATTACATCTCAAAGAGAGATAGAATACAACAAATTTAGTGAAGAAGTTCAATTTTACTATGACCAGTCCAAGGGACGTTATGGTGCTATTAAGATACAGCGAGACCTTGAAGAAGCTGGTATCCCTTGTTCAGTCAAAAGAGTGCAGAGACATATGGCTAAGCTTGGTCTTCGCAGTGTTGTGGTACGCAAATATAAATATCAAAGTAATCAGGGTAAGATTCCTGAGGATAAAGAAAATATACTGAATCAAGATTTTAACGCTACAACAATAAATCAAAAATGGGTTACTGACATAACATATATACATGTTCTAGGCGAAGGCTGGACTTACCTAGCATCCGTTATGGACTTATATAATAGAAAAATCATAGGTTATTCGTATGGTAAAAAAGCAACCGCCGAGTTGGCTAAAAAGGCTGTAGAAAACGCATGTATTAATGTAAAAGATACTACAGGTATTATTCTTCATAGCGATTTAGGCAGCCAATATACAAGCACTGTATTTGAAGATATGATAACAGAAAAAAATATGAAGCATTCCTTTAGTAGAAAAGGAAATCCTTATGATAACGCTTGTATAGAGTCCTTCCATTCAGTATTGAAGAAGGAAGAAGTATATCTAAATACATATCATACATTTGAAGAGGCTGGAGCAGCTCTATTCGAATATATTGAGTCTTGGTATAACCGCAGAAGGAGGCATAGCGCACTGGATTATAAAACCCCACAACAGGTTGAAGATGAGGCTCTTGCAGCTTAAAAATCTTTCACTACGTATTAATGCTATGCAGGGAGAAAAAGTTCAACTTTTTGTGTCCAAAGTATTGACATAGGTCCAAGGAGATGACAACATGAGCGATGTTAATGAGCTACTAGAAGAAGCTATTAAGGAAACTGAAAACTTGAATGCAGGTGAAGTCTTTCTTGTTAAAGACCTGTTCAAGGGTTATGTATGGAATAGAATACCCAGAAAGGATCGACTTCTGCTTGGGACTTTATTTTTAAACTACGTAAATAAAATGGAAGGTAATATAAAGGCTATTGAAAAGACTTCATCTAACCAGCAGAGGTATCAGAAGGTTTGAGGATATAGCAAAACTATTATGAAGGGCAATAAAAAACTATAAATTATATTAGGGTGTATGGGGTGGATGCTTTGCTTAATTTAAGGCAATTAGTAGATGACTTTTTCTTGTTTGTTCAGTCTAAGAGTATTGAAATTTATAATGAGTTTAGCCTCCAGCATGAGCTGGGGATATTCCTACGTGAAAAGCTTCCGGACTATCGTATTCAATTTGAAAGAAATGTATCATACTTCACACCAGACAATAAAACTATAAAAAAAGAAATAGATATTACTATTTTTAATGAAGATAAATCAGAGAAGTATGCAATTGAACTTAAGTGCCCATTAAATGGTCAGTATCCAGAACAGATGTATTCGTTCGTGAAGGATATTAAATTTATGGAGGAGCTTAAGAACCGAGGATTTACTAAAACAGCTGCTGTTGCTCTTGTTTCGGATAGACCTTTTTATGAAGGGCGCAACAATGAAGGTATATATAAGTTTTTTAGAGAAGAATATTCTGTTTACGGTTGTATTTTTAAGCCAACAGGTGTAGGAAAAAATAAAGATAGCATTGCATTAACAAGCAGATATGATTTTATCTGGCAGGACTTAAGTGACGGTCGTAAATATTACGTAATAGTGATTTGAAGTATTTAATTGAAGAGGGGGGATATTTTGTGAATAAATTGATTGATGAGATTTGGCAATATTCACACTATTATGGTGATATGTTATTTACTTCTTTGCGTTTACATGAAAATGAAGAAGACTATGCTGCTATATTAGTTTTGTTTAATGCGATGGAGTTAATCTGTAAATCTGTAAGAGAAAATTATAATCAAAACTTTTTACAGGATTTGTCCGATTTAAAAAATAATAATATTCTATCCGAAGAAGATTATCATTTTCTAGCTAGCAAAGAATCTGGTATCAGAGGCATAAGAAATATCATGACACATAGAAATGCATACCAATATTGTTTAGAGGGTACTGATGGTAAAGCTCTTCCCTTTGCAGAACCGGGAACTTGGACAATAGTATTTGAAAGCTACGCTCCTAGAATAATTCAAATATTATATGAGATTTTAAACAACTCTCATTGGAAAATTGAAGAGCGATAGCATTTAGGCATTTGAAATGAGATCGTTAGTAAAATATAAATGGATAATTGCATTGTGTTGTTAGTAGAAACAATCAAACAGGTGCAATTATAGAAATGTGGTGATTCTGATGAAAAATGGATGTATATATTGTGGTGTTACGGAGGATTTATCAAAGTCTGATATAATCCCAGATGCCCTTACTAATGCCAAGATGATAAATCCTAATGTATGTAGAATTAAGCATAATAATGATTTTAGTGATATGTTTGAAGCTGAGGTTATCCAAAAGCTGGCGTTGATAACAAATGAACTTGATATCAAATCAAGTAAAGGAAAAAATTATGCATCTTATGAATCAATAATTACTGTTGGTGATACTGACTACAATGCAAAAATAACCTCTGAAACTGAATTGTTCGGAGGAAAAAAGAAGATGCGTAGTGTTGATGGGAAATATTTGTTGGGGCCAATCGATGAAATTAAGAAAATTAAGGCTGCGAACGATACAAACGTTAGTGAAATTGATGTCAATCAGATGGAGATTGAAAAAAGAGTACCACTAGATTTATCAGTATTTTTTAGCATGGCTATGTATAGAATGGTAGCTAAGATTGGATTTGAATGGTACTGTGCAAAGAATAAAGTCATGTCAAAAATAGATGATTTTACACCTATCATCGATTTTATAACAAGAAGTAACGGGGGAAAAGTAGTATCGATTGTTAGCAACCCAGAAATATATGCACTGTTCAATAATATGGTCAATTATGGAAGTCATGCCTTATTGTCATATGTGTCAAAAGATAACTCAGTTAATGTAATTATAAATCTATTTGGTATTGCTATATATAATGTACGGGTTTGTGATAAACCCTTAGATGGCTGTAAATATAATGTACTGTTCCAGGAATTGACACTCGATGCAAAGCATATCTGTTTTTCAGATACGGATATAGAAAATTTAAAGGAACACTTTATCAATAGTTTTGAACCTACAAATATTGGTGATGGTTTAACAGCCATGATACCTAAGGATATGACAGATAAGACACTTAAATATAAACTGATGTATGTCACGAATTATGAATTATTTTTTGAGAAACTAAATCTTATTGATGAGCCAACGCAAGAAGTAATAACTCTTATACTAAATAATATTCAAAGTTTACTGCAAGAATCTGCTATTACTATAAGAGGATTGAAGCGGTTTGTAAAAGAACACTGGAAACATTTTGAACAAGGAATCAGATTAAATCCCAAAGGAACAAATAAGAAATCTATCTTTATGTTTTATATGCTTTTCATCATAGGGCAGTCGAATGGAAAAATAAAAAACATTCATGATTTGTATACAGTAATTAAAGATAAATTTTCGAGTGATACCATTAACATTAGTGATGAAATGTCTAATAAACTACATGAAGAAATGTTATCGAATGAATCACATTCAGAGTTAATGACAAAAGGTGCAAAAATAATTGAGAGTTGGAGTTTTGAATAAGAGTGGATATGTTCTGTTAATGCCAATCTCAACTGACCGAAAGCTGATGGAATTGCCTGACCGAGAGTTGCTGGATATAATGACCATAGCTTAAGAAAGGAAAAGACGTCCCTGTTTGTTGTGCTACTGGACCAAACAGAAGCACCAAGGACGTCCCACCTAAAAGCATGGTCATTGTATCAAATTATGAGCTAATAGAAAACCCCGAAAAGGGTGTTTTTTGTTAGGAGCGAGGAACAGAATTCTTGCCCATGCTGTAATGGACCGTTGAAAGTGATCGGCAGTAGAAAGCGAATCTGTATTAATGATAAGGGCCAAAAAATGTGCCTTGTCATCCGCAGGTTGCGATGTGCAGAGTGCAGGCGTATTCATCACGAACTCCCCGATAAACTTGTTCCATACAAGCGCCACGTCAGTGAGAGTATTGAAGCAGTGGTAACCGGAGAGTCGAAATTAAGCATACCAGCCGATGAAGCAACCCTAGGCCGCTGGCGACACTGGTTTAACAACCTGGCTGATTACTTTCAAGGGTGCCTGGAATCAATCAAGATCAGATATGGCAATGAATCTGTGAACGATGCATCCCTACTTCCAAAGTCCAAGCTCCAGAGAATATGGCATCATGTTGGAGATGCTCCGGGATGGCTGGCGAGAATTGTCCGACCGATAGCAAATTTAAATCTTTGGCCACATACCCGTTTTGCATTCTGTCCGTAATGGACATGGGATAGACTCATGCTGAAACCTGACAAAGGAGGAAATCAGCATGAAGGACCAAAAGAAAGCCGAGGAAATTGCTGCCCAGCGGATGCAACTGTTATCTCCACTTCTGGCCGAGGGTTTAGATAATGCACGGGCCCGACAGATTAAAGCCAGGATATGCGAAGAATCCGGGATATCAGAACGAACCTTGCGCCGTTATCTAACCCAATACCGAAGAGAAGGTTTTTCCGGACTAAAGCCGAAAGGTAAGAGAGGTTGCCGGACCAGTGAAGCCATCCCGCCAGAAATTCTTGAACAAGCCATCCTGTTGCGCAGGCAGGTACCAAGTCGCAGCATATCACAGATAATTCAGATCCTGGAGTGGGAGGGGTTAGCTGAGCCTGGCCAAATCAAGCGCAGTACCCTGCAGGAAAAACTTGCGGAGCGTGGGTACAGTGCCCGACATATGAAGCTTTACGCTGAAAGCGGCACCGCCGCTCGGCGTTATCAAAAGAAATATCGCAATCAATTATGGCATTCGGACTTGAAATACGGCCCATACCTGCCTATTGGCCAGGATGGACGCAAGAAACAAGTTTACTTGGTAATCTTCATCGATGACGCTACCCGGCTTATCCTGCATGGACAATTCTATCCCATGCTCGATCAAATCATTGTAGAAGATGCGTTCCGCCAGGCAATTCTGAAGTATGGAGTGCCTGAAAAAGTATACTTTGATAACGGCAGTCAGTATCGAACCAAATGGATGATTAGGGCCTGTTCCAAAATGGGTATTCGCTTACTCTACGCCAAGCCCTATTCTCCTGAAGCTACCGGAAAACCGGAGAGGTTCAATAGATTAGTAGACTCATTCCTGGCAGAAGTGCCACTGGAGAAACCGCAAAGCCTGGACAGATTGAACCAATTGTTCGCAGTGTGGCTGGAGGAATGTTATCAGCATAAACCACACACTGGATTGAGCGGGAACATTACCCCGTATGCTGCTTATCACAGCGATAAACATCCCTTGAAATACATAGATCCCGAAACATTAGCCAATGCCTTTATGCATTGTGAAGAACGAAAAGTGGATAAATCAGGCTGCATAAGCTTCGAAGGCCGCAAGTACGAAGTTGGGCTCAACTTTATCGGGTGCAAAGTAAGTGTTATTTATGATCCGGCTGATACCAGCGAATTAACCATTGAATACGAAAGCCATGAACCCTTTAGGGTGCGCCAAATGGTGATTGGAGAGCATAGTGGAAAAAGGCCCCGGCTGCCAGAGCATTTACTGCCGGAACCAGCAGATTCATCACGGTTACTAAGCGCCGCAGCGAAAAAGAATCAAGAGCGTATGAAACCTCCCATCCCAGTCGTCTCCTACCGAAAAGTTCGGAAGGAGGGCGAAGATAATGTTTGAGGGTTTCTATGGGTTTAACAGAACCCCGTTTTCAAGGGATATCCCAACAGATCAGTTGTTCCAGTCGCACCGGATTGAAGAGACCCTGGGAAGACTGGAATACGCCGCGGAGCGCCAGCAATTTATAGTCGTAACCGGGGACTGTGGGACAGGAAAGACCACAACTATTCGAAGGTTTAAAGATATCCTGGATAATACTAAATTCATGGTAATGTACCTAGCGGATTCAAAGCTTACACCGAGGCATTTTTACAAAGGCTTACTTGAGCAGTTAGGGTGTGAAGCCAAATTCTATCGGGGTGATGCTAAGCGTCAACTGCATAAAGAGATTGAACTGATGAAGGGCATCCATAAGTTGCAGCCGGTCGTAATCGTTGATGAAGCCCATCTGTTGGATAGGGAGATGCTAGAAGAGGTCCGGTTCTTGTTGAACTTCAAAATGGATGCTCAGAGTCCCATGGCATTAGTTTTGGTTGGTCAAAACGAACTCTGGGAAAGGCTCAAGCTTCAATCATATGCAGCGATAAGACAAAGGATTGACCTTATTTGCAGGCTGCCCCACCTTGACAGAGCTGAGGTTGGAGCTTACATAAAACGACACCTGGAATACGCAGGTGCCGATCATGATATCTTCTCCGATAACGCTATCGATGAGATTTTTAAGTTCTCCGGTGGAGCAGCAAGGATGGTTAACAAGGTCTGCACTCACTGCCTGCTTTATGGGGCGCAGAACAATCGGAGAATTATTGATGATCACATGGTCAAGTTGGTCATTCAGGGAGAGCTGGTTTAGTTCTCCCTGCCCCTACGGGGCAATTGTTGGACGCTATATCCGTCAACTTTTGGACAACTAACGCCGTCTATTGCTGGATATTATGGGCTAGCAGTAACAATGTTCCCGCCTACCGATAGTGCAAAAAGAGCCTTTGACGTGTTTCCGACTACCGACAATGTAAAAGACATCAATCCACCCCGCTCGTTGCATGTTGAGTGCGTGACATTGATGTCAAAGGTGAAAAATCAAGTGTAAAAAAGGCCTTGATATAAGGGCATTTCGAGGTTTCCATCCCAAAAACCACTGCACGTAAATTAGCTGATTTTCACTTCATGAGAACAAGTCGAAACAGCTAAAAAACCTTGTGACAGAGCGATTTAGATGTCAGCGCTTTGTGAGTGTACAGGTTAGATAACATGTGTTTGCGAGTGGTCAGGTTAGATGTTTTTTCGGAAGTTTTTGAGGTTGTGTGGTCAGGTTGGATGTGGCAGTAAAAAGGTTGTTGAATAGGCTAACCTGTTAAGGACCCCTTAGACGGTTGGACAGATTGTATAAAAATGTAATACAATTTGTTCAAGGGGGAAGAAAGTATGAGGAAGAGATTCACAGTTGAACAAAAATTAGCAGCAATTAAGGATTATGAGGCAGGAGTTAGAGTAGCGGAGATATGCAGAAAGCATAATATTAGCCCTAATACCTTCTATAAATGGAGAGCTAAATATGAGGAAACAGGAGTAGATGGTCTTGCGCCAAAGGCAATAAGCTCCATTACCTCGAAAGAGTATGAACTACGGAGAGAAAATGAAGAATTGAAGAAACTCCTGGGTGAAAAAGAATTAGCAATTAAGATATATAAGGATCTATTAAAAAAAACGAGCCCGGGCTTGAAGATAGATTAGGGGTAGCAGATAAATACATAAAAGCAGGGCATGCTGCGAAAACAGTATTAAAGTTAGTTAAAGTAGCGCGCAGTACATACTATTACTGGAAGAGAAATAGAAACCGAAGGGACTCGTCTGAAGGGAACAGAAAAGGAAGAAAGCCAGAAGGATATTCTTTGGATGAGACAGGTAGAAAAATTAAAGATGAAGAGATAGTTTCAATAATTCGGGAAATTTTGAGTGGAGAGTGCAGTTGCTATGGTTACAAGAAAGTAACTGCACATCTCAGGGTATTATACAAGATAAAAATAAACAAGAAGAAAGTATATCGGTTGATGCGCGAAAATGGACTTTTAAAGCCAGTTAACAGGAAACATGCACATAGAAGAAGGGTAGATGACAGAAAAGTTGGAAGACCGAATCAAATGTGGGCTACGGACATTAAGTATGGCTATATTGCAGGAAAAGGCAGGACATTTTACATTATTAATTATATAGATGTTTTTACAAGAGAGCTTGTTGGAAGCTATGCTGATTATAGTATAAATTCAAAGAAAGCGGTCAGGGCTTTAGATAAAGCAATTAAGGATAGGGGAATTGATCCGTTAGGACTTATTTTAAGGAGCGATAATGGGTCTCAATACATAAGTGAGAACTTCGCGGAATATTGCAAAATAAAAGGAATTTATCATGAATTTACTCATGTAAGATGTCCGGAAGAAAACGGTCATATAGAAGCGTATCATGGAATTCTTGAGGAAGAATTATTGAGTAGAAGTGAATTTGACAGTTTAGAAGAGGCGAGAGCTGCTTTATTAGACTGGGAAGATTTTTACAATAACAGGAGATTACACTGGGGACTTAAGTTAAAAACACCTAAACAGGCATATAAAGAATATGCTCAAAAAACTGAAAAAGTAATAGAAAAAGCAAGTTAATGTCCAATTTTAAGTGGCCAAAGCATAACCAACATAACTGAAATATGTTAATATGTTTATTAGTCAGGGTGTTGAATGGA
>ENA-UPAD01003152-UPAD01003152.1-bioreactor-metagenome-genome-assembly--contig:-NODE-3152-length-9602-cov-7.486855_pt1 | contig 9602 bp, 7 predicted proteins | sample MGYA00238179_ERZ772710 | MGnify/ENA primary metagenome ERZ772710 (study PRJEB29004, sample SAMN07631245) | bioreactor metagenome | isolation source: Switchgrass digestor | place: USA: Dartmouth College...
AAAGTCATCTATGCCTCAAAGTACGGGAGCGGGAATGGCTCCGGTACCAGCTGGCTGAACAACAATGGGAGAGCCGATACCGAGGACTTTTATGGACTTGACCTTGACGACTCGCAGGGCAACGCCCTTTACGCCGGGGCAGGGCTTAAGACGACCCAAAGAAACCCGGACGGTATACCCGAACTCGTCATCGACAGCGAGCGCTCGATAACCGTGCTAGATAAATTCAACTCCCTTTTCACGACTCAAGATGTTATACAGACCGAATCACTTGGAAATGACCCGTCAGGATTGTCGTACAAAATCTCGCTTTTCAAGAATAGGCGCTCGCTGTTTAGCTTAAACCGTGCAGCTTTCGTCATGTCATACCTCAGGGATATGGAAGACGACTACGGTATTCTTCCCGTTCCTAAATACGAAGAATCGCAGAAATCGTATTATACGCTCTTTGACCCTTGGATGCCGAGCGGGATCGGGCTTCTTAAAACCGTTTCCGATGCGGAAAAAGTCGGCATTGTAACAGACGCAATGGCATACTTGGGCTACACCACAGTGCAGCCCAATGTCTTGAGCCTCACGCTGAAAGAAAAAATCGCGCGCGACGAGAATTCCAAAAAAATGCTCGACATCGTATACGATAACATCACCGTCGATCTCAACACAATATTCAACTTTGGCGAAACCTCTATATATTTGAGACAATATGCGGTCGGCAGCACTTCCAATTTCATCTCTACTTATAAAAAAGTAGCCAAAGCAGCCCAAAAAGCGCTTGAAAAGCTTATGGAGCAGTACGACGTCATAACATAAAACGCCGATGTTGGTGTAATTAAATAAACTAAACCTCCTGTGATAGCAAAACCTATCGCAGGAGGTTTTAAATGCTTTTTATTAAGTTATTATCGGCTTATCGGCGGTATTAAAAGAACAAGCCAAGTATAAAACGCATCCATTTTGTTAGCCAACATTTTTTACAGCCTAATATTAAGCATTTGCAGAACAAAATTCCAAAGCAATGTTTATCACATGGACATTTGGGCATATCTGGATTGGGGCATGAGCAATTATCTTCGCTGCAATCGCAGTTTTCGCCGCACGTGCAATCGTTACCGCAGCCGCATTTTTGCTCATCATTGCCGCAATCGCAGTCGGTGCAGTCGCCGCCGCAGTCGCCGCATTCACCGCACGGGCAATTGGAGCCGCCGCCATCACCACAACCGCATTCAGGGCAATCGCCGTCGCACTCGTCGCAAACGTCACATGGGCAGTTGGGCTGCTCGTCGCCGCCTTCGCCGCAGCCGCAGTCGGGGCAATCGCAGTCGTCGCATTCTTCACATGGGCAGGTAGGCTCTTCTACGCTTTGTTCGCAGCCCGGGCATTTGCATTCTGGGCAGTTGCCATTGCACTCGCAGCCATCGCCGGTGCAACCATCGCACGTGCACTTGGGCGGCTCAGGCTTTTTCGGTGTGCCCCCGCCGCCGCCACCGCCGGCGGGAGCCCAGCTTAAGCTAGGGGCGGGCATGTCGGGTTTTTCTATGAACTCATATGCGCCGATGTCGATTGTGCCGCTGACACGCGTGCCATTTTTTAAGTCGTAGCCTAATAGCACGTTGTGAGCGGTAGAAAATGAACGTGCATTACTGGTGTAACCGTCGTTATTTCCTTTGTCAACTAAAACCGAGCTGCTCTTTGGCTCAAAGCTGCCCGAGTTTTTGAACAGATCTTTATGATTGGACTTGGAAATGTCTATGTTATTATAGGTATCGTCGAAAAGAATAAAGTCTTGTGATTGCTCGCCTATTGCATTATTGTAAAACGCGTAAGTGCCGAGGACTTCTTCGCTTTTGCTTTCCCTATAGACCTGATCGCCGCCGTCATTGCCCCAAATTACATTGTTGTAAAATGCCAGATTGATATTGTCGTCGACAGTTATATGTACGCCGGCACCTGCTTTGAAGCAAGGTTAATATTGAAAATAACAAAAAATGTGCTATACAGGTATGCCAAACATGCCGGTCCCGTCGCCACATACTGTTTGCCGTTGACGACCATCTCCTCGTTCATCGACTGGCACCACCAATCCTCGTCCAAAAGCAGCGAGTCCACAGAGCGCAGGTCATACAGATACCCGCCCGGAGCGAGGGTGTTGAACCCATCCGCGGTGGTGGTCAAAAGCAAATCATACGCGTCTTCCTGCGCATTAACAGTGTTCATCACCTTTGTCCTTACGGCACCGCGGTCTGTGTCCGATATATATTCGATATTTATATTAAATAGGTCTTCAACTATGCGGTCACGCCTATATGCCGAGTCATAAAATATATCTCCAACTTCTTCTTCGAACGGCATATTAGGTCTTTCCTCGGTATGCGTGCACAATATCGTAAAGGTTTCCCCGCCGAAATTTTGGCCGCTGAGTTTTGCAATGTAATCGGATGCCGTCTCGGCATCTTGCAAAGCTGACGAATCACCCGGTTTTTTCGATGCGTCTGCAACATTGGCGGTTTTTTCGGCACAGGATACCAGCGTAAAAAGGATGGCAACAACAAGCGTTAAGGCAACCAGTCTCCGAGCAGGATTTGACATAAGCGCGCCCTCCATTTTATGTAAAGTATTAATTAAGGGTCAACTTTTTGCTTATCCTCTTAACGCCTTTATGGGTATATTGCATGCTTAAATCTTAGCAAACGATAATCGTCACCCTTACTCTTTGTCCGCGGGAACGTCGCACAAAAATCCGGCATATGGGAATTTATAAAGCATTACCGGCGCGCCGAACCTTTCGATGATCTCCCTTTGCGCTTTGCCGCTTATAATCTGCTCCGCGCCTTCGATAAGCTTGCCAATCAAATCGGGACCGACCGGGAAGCTGCCGTGCGACGGATATACCGTGTCAAACTCATCGGTATACTTAGACAGCTTCTTCATGCTCTCCAGATAGCGGGACATATTCCTGTGTTTCCCAAACATAAAGATGTTCCCGTCTTGGACCGAGTCTCCCGATATAAGCGCCCTGTTTTTTATATCCAGCACGGCAATGCTGCCGGGGGTATGCCCGGGTATGTAAAATATTTTCAGGGGCCTGTTGCCAAGCTCTATAATATCGCTATCATTTACAGGCAAAATTGTGCCTTTGCCCCCGTGCGCCCTGTAGAGTCCTTCTTCGGCAGGATGCATATAAATATACTCAAAACTGCCGTTACCGGAGATATGGTCCGGATCGGCGTGCGTGTTAAGAAGCATTAGTGGCAGTTTTGTAATACCCTCTGCAATCTGCTTTGCATTCGGGGTACCTCTGCCGCTGTCAACGAGCAGAGCCTTATCCGCGCCGGTTAAGAGGAAAAATCTGACGCCGTTATCTTCAATTCTCCATGTGGTATCGTTTATCTGGATAATCTCCGCCAACTTTATCCCTCCTAATATTATCTTGTATATATTTAAGTTTTGCGATATAATTGAATGCAAGCTTTCTCTGCTTCTGGTGTAAGTATTTTCTATTATACCATTTTTTCGTAACAAATAAAGTGTTTTTTAGAAATAATCTATAATTTTGTTTTCATAAGGAGATAGTTTTTGTGGCTATAAAAAATATCTTTAGGGCTTGCATAATCTCGCTGGCATTTATTTTTCTACTTAATCTTTACGGCTGCGCAAGCAGCGGTAATTACGATAATAATGATAATAATGATAATAATGACAATAATGATACTACTATAACAGTGCCTACAGTGCCGACTGCTAGCGGTATACTAACAATATCCGTACTAAAAGCCGGTCAGGCAGACGCCATTGTTATTACAACGCAAAACTCTTGCATGGTAATCGACTGCGGCGAAAAAGACGATGCCGATAAGGTTTTACAATACTTAAAGGAAAGAAATATCAAGACAATTGACTACCTTGTAATCACGCATTTTGACAAAGACCATGTGGGCGGTGCTGCAAAGATTCTTAGCAATGTTACAGCTAATATAATTTATGTGCCCGATTACAAGGGAAACACCGACGAGTATAAAAAGTATATAAACGCGCTTGAAATGAACAGTATGTCGCAAACCGCGATAACCGAAAACGTGTCATTCTTGCTTGACGATGTGCTTTTTGAGATATACTCTCCGCTTAAAACCTCTTACCGCGGCGATAACGATTATTCCCTTGTGGTTTTGGCAAAGCACGGAAATTTGAGTTTCCTTTTCGCTGGAGATGCCGAATCCGAAAGGATTTCGGAACTTATGGAGCAGCTTGACGGCAATTACGATTATTTTAAAGTCCCACACCACGGGCGATTCGACGATATGACGTCGGAATTTATTAATTTTGTAAACCCGTCAATTGCCGTGATTACAGATAGCGAAAAAAACCCTGCAGACGATAGGACGATAGAGTCGCTTTCGGCTCTTGGCTGCGAAGTATACTGTACGAAAGACGGCACGGTAACCGCTATATCAGACGGCAGCGAAATAACGGTGGAGCTAGTACCATAAAGTGTAAATCAGCATCCCAATGCTATAAGTTTCTAGCAAAGGGGTGCTTTATTATATTAGCATAATTATCCTCACTCATTTACAGAGCAGCCTCTGCGACACAATATCGGAGTAAATCTCTAAGCCGTCTGTTTTTGCAACATGGATTACATCCTTAAACTTCCTGCTGTCAGGTAAAAATGAAGGGAGCAAATTTTCTTTTTGTAAAATGCGGTCGGGGTTAAATACGACGCCTTCGTAGCCGTCAAATATGGCTACATAAAAAATTTCCGACTCAACGATGTCCTGGAAGAAGTGGCTGCCGTAAGAAAGCTCCGGCATAAATCCATCCTTCGCCGATGAATACTCGCAAACTACTTTCATGTTACAAAGTTCTGCAAAATGCACAGGGACTCCGAGTGACGGCGTTGTGCTGCCCCATCTGCCGGGACCGACCAGCATGGCGTTTTTCCCTTTAATCTCCTTGTTTATAAGCCCAATTTGACGGGCAACGTTGTATTTTTCCTGTTCGCTCAAGTTCAAATATGCGCCCGCATTAACCATAATGACATAATCGATTGGCAATCGCACATTCCCGCCCATAAAGTTGCCTTTGCTTGAAAAGAAGCAGTCATATGCGTCCTTTATTTCCGGTATCTTTACTGTCTTTCCTAAGCCTTTGGTCTGCAGCGGGCGGCACTGCAGAAGATTTATTTTATAGCTATTATCCTTGCTAAAGTTGACAGTGAACTCAATATCGACAGGGTAATCGTATGCTTTCGAGAGCACAGCCAGCATTTCTCTCATTACGTCAGCGAAATTTGTGTCGGTAAAAAGCTTTTTAAAATCCAGTATATATGGCGTTTTCCGGTTATGGTAACCCAGCTCGCGGAGCCTGGCTTCGGTTACATAGTCGGGACTTGCAAAGAGCTTTTTGTCGGCTTTCAGTGGCAACGGTATAACATCGTCCAAATCCTTGCTTTGCAAGGCATTTTCAGAAAGCGAAAGAAGGTCTACCCGGTGCTGTGAGAATTTCTTCTGGTCTTCGTAATTAATCGGGGGCGTGCGGAGCGGGTTGTCAAGGGCTACAACCTTTACATAATCCCCGTCGGTCCGGTCTACCGCCCTGGTGCCAAGCCCGAATACAAGGCGCAGCATCCCTGCGTTCATATCTATACTTTCATCCCAGACGTAAAGGTTAGAGGAGACCCCCACGCCTGCTAAGTGCGGAAAGAAATAATCCCCAAAGCGGTCTCCCGAGACCCGCTGCACAAGTATAGCCATCTGTTCGTCCTTCTGCGCCAGCCCTCGGTTCATGCGGTAAGCCAGGGCGTCCTCGTTCATAGTGCTTGCATATATGATGCGGACAGCCTGTTCAAAAGCCTCGTAACGCTCTTGCGGAGTACCCTGGTTTACGCAAAAAACGCTCTCGTATTTGCCGGCAAATGCGTTCCCAAAGTTGTCCTCAAGGAGAGAGCTTGAACGCACTATTATCGGTGACTGGCCGAAGTACTCTAGCATTCCGATAAATTGTTCCTGAATATCTTTGGGGAATGTGCCGTTCAAAAGCTTCTCCTTAAGCTCCGCCGCATATTTAAAGTAGCCCTCGGGCGTCTTTTGTTTTGTGCGGAGCCTCCACCAGCCGTTTTGTACAATATATGTGTAAAAAACATCCGAGCCTATATAAAACGAATCGTGAGGCTCAAGATATGATGTAAAACGGCCATCGCCTTCTACTTCAAGAATCTTCCTCGCAAGCAGCATGCCGACGCTTTTTCCGCCGATAAAACCTGTGCCTATTTCCCTAGATGCGACGGCGAGGATATCACTTAAGGTAAAATACCGATCGCACAGCTCGAGCATTCGGGACTGGTTGCCGATTATCATTTGCATAAGGCGCCTTTTTAAGGTATTCTGCTCCTCGGCGGGTGCATCCAGCATATTTTTTGCGTCGCTGAAAATTCTATTCCAATGGTCAAGCCTTATTTCATAGCGGTTAATGCTATTAAAAAGCTCCGAGGCATCGGCGCTAGACGTAATGCATACCGCATCCTGCCCCTGAATGAGATGCGGGAAGAACATTGTCGGCGAATAGCGCTGCCATACCTTGAGTGGGTGGATATATGTTTTTTCATTTATTTGATATAGGTCAAGGAGAAGCTGGGTCGTCTCACGGATTCCGGCGATGGTGCTATAGGTGTGATAATTCCGTCTGATTGCAAAATATGCTACCGTCTCAAGGTCGTACAAATACGGGCATGTGGCTTTAAAAAAGTTACCGATCATCAGGTCCGAATGCCAGTATTTGAGCAAATCAGTCAGGCAGTCAAATACATATAATACTCTCTTACCCTCTTCATTTATTAGGTTGTGTATTTCGATTGTAAAGCTCTCAAAACCTTTTTGAGGGTCAATGTGATAAGTCATTATATCACTGGTATTAAAGATAGGCTCGTGATTTGCAAAGCGGACATAAATCACCCGCATTTTTTCCGATTTGGAGCTTTTCACAAAATACTCGGCCATTTTTTTATAGCCCGAAATGGAATCCACCTGCCATACTACGTTATCACCCAGCCGCAGGTGGTCGATTACATGGTCAAATCCCTTTATGCCCGTGCTGACCCTGTCGTATAAGTTCATGGACTACCCCTTCTTGTTTTTTATGATAATATCGGCTAATCCAACACTAAGATTCTCTATTTACACTCCATATGCGAATCCGAGCCTGCCAAAAGGTACACAGTCCCCGGACGTATAATAGCTCATCATATCGTCCGGGCACTCAACTCCGTCGGCTACTTTGAATATAAAGCCTTCATTCGCGCCAAGTTTTACAGACGTTCGGGGTATACGCAGTTGTATCGTCCTGCCCGATAGGTTATATTCCGCAGTTCCGACACGCGAATACCCGGGCGCTCCGCCCTCAATAACCGGAGCAGTAATTTTGTGAACGCTTGATACTGAGCCTGGATATATTTCGCGGCCTACGACATAATCAAAGCCGCCAAGGCCCGTCCCGCCACAAAGCGGGGTGATAAATATATTCATACAGTTGCGTTCATCCGGATACAACCCGATATTCTCCGCCGCACGTATGTAGAAATACAGGTAAGCCTCGTCGTCAGCCACACGGACTTCGCATATAGCGTTGCGCGGCGCCGGCGCCGTATAACGCATTTTGGGCGAATGGCTAAGGCAGTCGCGAGCTGTGCGGTCGCCGAAACCGCGGTATATAGTCTTCACGTCGTCCCATTGCGAAAGGTCGCCGTATATGTCGAGCGTTTTTGCCGTCCGATACTTTTCGCCTTGATTTGCGGTCCCCTTGTATCTCCGTATATTGCGAGCCAACTGCAAATAAAAATTGTCGCCGTAACCGCCGCGCATCGGTTCGATATCGCGCGAGAATTCCTCATCCGCGCAGTCGACGAAAAATACACGTTCACCGTACTTACCACCAGGGTTACCCACAAATTTGATAGCTATCCACTCATTCCAACCGGTTACAAAAACTATCTTCGGATCGCACTCAATCGCATGATTCCACTGTTCCTCAAAGTTGGCGCCGGATTCGATTGCGCCTTTATCGTTCTTTCCATTGTGGAATCCGCGCCCCCAGTTGCTATCGTGTTCCTTGAATTGTACAGAATCGCTGAACGGAAGTCCCGGATGCTGAGCGACAGATACACTCATGACATCTCCGTACAGCTTTTGCGGGCGGTGCCAGTCGATCCATGGGAAACCGCCTTCGCGGTCGGGTTCATTAGGCCACTGGGAAGGACGGAACCAGAAAAAGTCACGCAGCTTTTGTTCTATCTCCGATTCCACGCCAATGATAAGCGGCTTGCCTTCGCGGGTAAACCAAAGGTCGCGGTATCGGCCAGGCGCGTACAGCACATCATACAGATGCCTGACCGTCCGCCCGGAAGCAGTGTTTGTATAAAACGCAATCTTCGGCACATCCCAACCTGCCAGGCGGTATTCTTCAAGAATGGCAAATAGCTTTTCCCATACCGCGTCGTATGTGACTGCATTTGTCGTATCAAATACGAGGAAATCCACTCCGGCTAAAGTCAGCATTTTGATGTGCCGGCGCATTACCCATTCGTCAAGTGAGTTATAATAACCAAACAGCGGTTCGCCCCAGAAATGATACTCGCCGACCGGACTTGCTTTGTTGCCCGCCGTATCCCAGAGCAGTTCGGGCGAAGATTTTAGCAGCTTTGTGTTGTCATATATCTCTGTATCTTTTTTTACATGCTGCCCAAGCCATAAAAAATAGAAAATACCGACATAGCGGTCTTTTCTTTCGCTGCCAATAGGTATAACTCTACGGCCCAGTCGATCTGTTGCTGCAATCAGTCTTATTATGTTGTCCATATTAATCCCTTTAATATATTATAATATTATATTGTAGATTATATTGTACGAAATCGCAACAGTTCGCTTTCAAATATATCATAACAATTTATTTAAAAAAATAAGTGCGCCCCGTGGTAATCATACATAACATGATAACTGCTAACAATAATAAAATTAAAATGCCTGATTTTTGCTTCTGGGAATAGAGCAAATCAGGCATTTTTTATTGTGGGTGTACAGGTTAGATGTCGGTGGTCGGTGAGTGTACAGGTTAGATGGCAGGGGGTTGAGAGTGTACGGGTTGGATGTTTACACATGATTAAGTGGGCGAACTAGATCAACCAATGACTTACGTAGCTACAACTATGTCTTCAAACACATAAAGATAGTAATCTTCGAGAGTTGGTGTTACGTTATATGCCTGGTTAGTCGGCTTATCATCAGATAATATTCGCAAAATCACATTGCCTTTTTCCGGGTCCGTAAAGTTCGGGTATAGCCCGGGATACTGCGGCATAAAACCGATCTTCTCGCGGAAACGCACACCCATTTTCAGGACATTTTCGGCATTACCGCTCCCGTCGTCATACAGGATTTCTCCCGAGTCGGCTTTTAGGTTGTCGGTGATGATGTTCATAAGCGTGGATTTGCCGCTGCCGTTCGGGCCGAGAAGTGCGTATATGCCGGGCTCAAGCGTTGCCGTGAAATTGCTTAACGCAAGAGTTGAGCCGTATGATTTAGATATGCCTTTGATTATAAGCTTCATCACATAACCTC
>ENA-UPAD01003157-UPAD01003157.1-bioreactor-metagenome-genome-assembly--contig:-NODE-3157-length-9581-cov-5.111169_pt1 | contig 9581 bp, 19 predicted proteins | sample MGYA00238179_ERZ772710 | MGnify/ENA primary metagenome ERZ772710 (study PRJEB29004, sample SAMN07631245) | bioreactor metagenome | isolation source: Switchgrass digestor | place: USA: Dartmouth...
TCAGTCCATCTCAAAGTATCAGCCCCTTGCTAACCAGCTAAATGTTTCCATACCTGGCCCACCTGGTTTAAATCTATCTATTCTTTTATTTCGTTTAGGCTTTCCATGCAAATTCTCTAAATATTTCAGTAATACAATAGTCTCTTCCAGTTCTGATTTAAGTTTAAACTCCTGAACAGCACCTATTAATACCTCCTTACAACCACCATGAAAGTTGTTTAAAATGTTGTATAATTTTTTACGCTTATTTTCGTAAACCACCATCAAAGTTGTTTACCCCTTAATAACGACCCCTTAATTAGCTTTCTCCATAGTCTTCTTTTCTTCATATCCCAAAACCTCCTTAGCTTTAGCTATAGACTCTTCTGCACTAACGTTATAATCAAAATATATTTTTACTGCCTCACAAGCAATCTCATATACTTGCTTTTTAGTCAATCTTACTCACCTCTACACATACTATCCTACCTTGCGTTCTTGGTATTCTTTCTTAAAAGGCTTGTCCTTACTCCAAATATGGCCACAATACGTACATACAAATGCTCTATATGTTTTCCCTCTCAAACTAATTAATTTTACCTCTACCATTCTGCTATTACACTTATGACAAAATATCATTCTCCACCCTCCTATAAGGCTTTGTATAATCTATAGTTAAGCTCTTGACCTTGAAATTCAATTATATGCCCTTCGCACATCTCTAATATCCTGCTCCCTATGCCTTCATCAAATGCAAGTATATCTTCAGCTAAATATTCGCTTGAAACTATAATTGGAGCATTCTTAAAGTATCTATAATTGATTATTTCAAACATTGCTCTTTTATCTGCGTCATTTAAAACTTCATATCCAGATCTAGTCTTTAAAGTAGCATTTTTATATAGGTCATCAATAAGTAAAACTGTTGCAGTTTTGTACTTGTTTATCTCTCTAGCATAGCTTTCCTCATCCATGGCCACTTGTTTAATTCTTGTAATATCCTCTCTGTACTGCATATACCTTACTCCAATATTCTTTTTCATTAACTCATTAGCTATAGCTATGCTCAAGTGAGTTTTTCCTGCTCCTACTTGTCCGAGAAAAGCAATTGAATTGTTCCTTGAATTTTTTATGCTATCAAACTGCTTCACATAATCTATGGCCATAGCTTTTGCATTTGCAGTAATTTGATTTCTTGGCTTATAGTTTTCAAAGTTTCTCTGTAAAAATGCTTCTGTTATACCTGAAGCTTCAAGTATTCTTTTGTAAAGCTTAGCTTCCCTACATTGACAAGGCCTAGCTGAATTTGTTTCTTTGTCAATTAACCACTCTTTATCTTTGCATATTGAGCATTTATATTGAATTTTCTCCTCCGTTCCAGAGGAACTGGCTCTTATTAAATTTAAAATTCTTCCTGCTATTTCTTGGAGTTGGTCCATATTTATCCCCCTTTTTCCTTGCTTTCTGTTTATTCCACTCTTCCGCAAATATGGGTATAAAATAGCTAAAAGAATTTATTGTTAACCGTCCATTTCTAGCTTTGTTTTCTTCCGATGCTGTTTTCATAACCCTTATGATAAAGTCAGTATCTTTGTATTTCTCATAAGCCTCAACTATATCACCCAGATCTTTACTACTACACATAGGTCGTTTTCTTATTTGCAGGTAAACTCTCTCTATTTTCTGAACTGGGTTAACCTGTTTGGTAGGACCGGCACCTACCTGGGCGACAGGCTTTTGATCTTGTTTGATAGGGTCGGCACCTATCGGGGCGACAAGATCGTCCTGTTGTATGGAGTCGGCATCCATATCGGCGACAGGATCATTATTCCCAGTTTCAGACAGCTGGTTATTTATATTAGTAGTAGTAATAATATCTTTTTTTATATTTTCTTTAATATTTTCTTTAGAGCACCCTTCAACGTCAGTGTTTTCAATAGCTTGACCTTGGTCAACCCTTGTCCTTTTGTTCAAGGGTACCCTTGCCTGATTGTACAACCCTTGTCTTATATTTTCGTTCAACCCTTGAACATTCAGACAACCCTTGTCCCATTCATCAACCCTTGTGTTTATTTCATACTCTGCAGCCTTTCCTGGAGAATAGTTTTTTCTTTTAATAACTTTCCATTCTATTAACTGCTTCAATTGTTTAGACATATATGTTTCAGAACTATCACATGCTAACGCAAATTCTTTTAAAGTTATTTCATCTGATTTTTTCCCCCAGGAGTATGTTCTTCTGATAATAAAAAGACATATACTCATTTGCTTTCCGTTTAGCTTAGACATTGAAAGAGCCTCAAGTAATAAGTTTGCTACTCTTCCATATCCATCTTCTAGTTCAGCTTTTAATACTTCTTTATTTTCATTAGACATCTAGTCATCACCTACTTTGTGAGGCTAGGAGCATAGAGCTCCTAGCCTAAAATGGTATATTGTCCTATTCTTCAAATGGTGTTCCTTCATAAAATTTCTTTACTTCAGCTTCTACTTCACTACATATCTTGGCATAATCGGTCTTTTTAATTTCAGCAGTACCCTTGTACCCATATTTCTCTATTACCTGCTTTACAATATCTTGATTTCCATCTGCTATAGCAAAAATTCTTTTAGCTTGTGCTTTTGAAATAGTTCCATCTTGGTCTGTATATACTTTCTTTTGAGTAGATACTTGTTCTCCTTCTAGATCCATATCTTCAAGGTCTTGAGTAAATATATCTGAAAGGCTTCCTACTAATAGTGCTGCATCAACCAATGCTCTTTTCTTTGCCATTTTCAATACTGTATTATCAATACTAAATGGATCTTGATTGATGTATTTCTTTTCCTTTGTATTGCAACTCCCTAATCCTTCCGTTATGAGTATGTCACCTTTATATAATTTGCAACGGACCTGGTATTGGAAAAAACCTTCTTGGAAATCTCTTGTGCTGTCAACAATCTCGAATTCTGACCTTAGACCTAGCATCATTAAGATTTTTTCAGCTCCAGCTTTCAATAGCGTTGGCTTTTGTGTGCCTGGAATAACACCAAAGTCATGGTTTTGATGTAAAGTCTGTTGAATTACTTTCTGAAATTGAGTTATCTTCTGCATAGTTTGTTGAACCTGTTGAATTGAAATGTCATCTATGATAGAAATAGATTGGTTTTGATTCAATTCTTGAATATTAGCCATTTTAATCTCTCCCCTCAAGTCTACAAATTGCTCTTAAATTGCTTTGCTCGTTATAAAGCTTGTCCAGCTTAACATTTAAAATTGCTACTTCCTTTTCTAATTTCTCAGCTTCTATTTCTAAAGCTCTATATTCATTTGATTCATCTTTTCTACGTTGAAGTTCAGCTTGTCTCTTAGTATCATTTGAAAACTTTGGTTTCCCTTTTTCATCTACTTCACTAGAAATAAGATCTAATTCGTATAAACTCCAAAACTTCATTTTCTCCTGTAACATTTGGAAACTATTTTGTTTTTCTATTAAATTAAGTTTTAATTCCTCGATTTCAGATGGTAAGCTTAATAATCTTTCCTTAATGTTCATTTAATAATCCCCCTTTAAACTTGCATATTCAATTGCCAACTCCATCATTCTTTCCCTATTCTTCTTAAGCTCAGTCTTTGCCTCTTCAGCCTCTCTTATTAGCCTTTCTAACTCTGCATTTCTCTCTGCTATATATTTCATTTCTGTTTCCAGTTGTGATATTGTTTTATTTTTATAATTAATATAAATTGCAACAGCATCCATTTTCATATACCTCCTGATATGGTATAATTATTTTAGTGATATATTTAATTTGCTGGACCTTTTCAGACTGCCATCTGTGAGGTCCTTTCTTTATGTTTATATTTTTCTTTTTCAAGTTCGAACCTTTTGATAATATCCATAGCCTCTTTTTTAGCTTGTTCTGCTGCTCTTCTTACTCTTGCTTTCCTTCTTTTTTCTTCCTTTGACACTTTACTCTACCCCCTTTATCTTGAATAAACAACTGATAATGCAGCTCCTGCCATTTCGAGTACTTCTTTTGTTACTATATTCCACATGTTTTCTTCATTCTTCTCTATCACACCATCGCAGGCAATTTTAACCATATTATTTTTGATATCTTCTACATCACTTGATTCTTTCTGTAGAATTAGGACCGATTTAGCTAAATCATCTACATTAATTTCAGGTAATACTTTTTTACCTAATTCGCTTGATTGTCTTAAATGCTCATATCCTAACCATTTTGCTCCATACACTTCTACCATTCTGTATACTATGTCTTCGTGTGGAATAGTTCTGCCAGATTCATAGTCAACTAATGATCGGACACTAACATTAAGTAGTTCTGCTGCTTTTTCTTGTGTTAAATCTGCATTATTTCTAGCAATTCTGTATATATTTCTGCACCTTTTCTTCATTCAAAATCCCCCTTTTGCACGTTATAATAAAAGTAGTAGTGATTAAGCTGACTTTTTAAGATCTTTCATCTTCTCTTCTGCTTTCTCCCATTCCTCTTGCAAGCGAGAAAGCAATTCCTTAGCCTTACATGTAAAGCCAACAATTCTAATCTGTCTCATCCTTTCCTTTCCCTCCTCTCTCATTTCTATATCTTGCACATTTTGCATCCCAAGCTATTTCTCTTATCTTCTTATCAAGTTCCTTGACTTTCTCTAGTATTTTTTCTTCCTCATCAGCTGTAAATCCTAATGCTTCAGTGCTTTCGATTAGATCTGTCAAACTTTTTTCATAACCTGTTAAAGCTCTGTTGATTAAGCCCAGTTCGTCTAGAGTTAGTTCTACATTAACCTTATCTTTCATTTCTCTATTTAGCCCTCCTTAATTGCTTTCTAAGATACTTGGTATATTCATCTTCCTCTAAAATCTCTTTTTCTTTCCTGTGCAGAAATTCATCTAAAGCTTCTTTAGTAAACAACTTTCTACTCCCATTTTCAAAATAAGGTATTTCCCATTCTTCCTTCTTGAGTGATAAGGTAGAATATCCTACTCCTAAATACTCTGCTGCCTCTTCCATAGTGAAAACTTTTTGAGTTTGCCCATTTTCTGCTTGTTTGATTGCATTAGAGCCTTTCAATATTTCTATAAGTTCTTTTATTGAATCATTTAATTCTTTTATTTGCTGTTCTAATGACATTTACTTTCCCCCTTTCTAATATCTTTTTAGTCAATTTCAATTGCCTTCTCGTCTCCTAATAATTAACGTTCATTTCATTGACTAGTATTTGAAAATATTCTTCTTCAGTAAGTTCCTGTTGATTTGATATTTTCATTGGGTTAGATATATATGCAGTTGATTCACTTATTGCGTATAAAAGGTCCTTTATCATCTCTTCTTTTGGTCCTTGATAACCTTCTTCTTTTAATCTGGTGTATAACTCATCCTCTGTTAGATCTTGATTAAGAATTTGTTTCATTAGCTTTTCATGAGTGTTTATCATCTCCTCACCTCCCCCATTAGGCTGTTTCCCCCTTTTGTTCTTCATGCATTACTGTTTCTTCAAAAAAAATTTTTTCCGCAGGAATGCCAAATATATTTGCTAATCTAATAACTGTTTTCCCACTAGGCATCACCTTGCCGTTTTCTATATCAGATAAAGCTGGCCTTGAAATACCAATCATTTTTGCTAGCTCCTCTTGCGTCATATTTTGTTGTGCCCTCAATAATTTAATTATGTTTTGCATGTAGTACACCTCCTTGTTTTTGATTGTAATACATGTATTACATTTTGTCAAGCATGTTATACGATTTTTTTAACTTTTTTTCTTTATTATTTGTAAACCATACATTACAATTGTGTTAGGAGGATTAATTATGAGCAATTTACAAGACATTATTATAAATAAAAGAAAAGAACTAAAATTAAGTTTGAGAGAAGCTGCTAAGTTAATAGGTATTAGCCATTCATATCTATCTACTATAGAAAAAGGCATCGATCCAAGATCTGGGTCTCCAATAAATCCTACACCAGAAACTCTAAGACTAATAAGTAAGGCATACAACATGCCATATGAAACTCTCATGCAAGCTGCAGGTTACATAGATAATGAATCCATAGATTCTAATACGAAAGTATCTGAAAATAAAACTAAAAACATTGAACAAATTGAAAAAGAATATAAAAAAGAAATAGAGTTTCTTGAAAGATTTAGACAAGAAATGATAAATAGAGGCTTTGAATATTATAAAGACAAAACTCATGAGGAACTTGCAGATATTGTGGTCAAACATCTTAAAATACAAGAAATATTAGATGGTAATAACAACAAAAGCAATTAACTCAACAAGTTAACTGCTTTTATTTTTAATAAGGCTTGCTTCTTTATCTGAAATGTATTTTATAATTTTACTTATTTCATTATTTGTTTTATACTCTAATATCTGTTTTATCATATACAAGTTCTTTATGTAGTTTTCGTCCTCCACCACTTATACGCCCCCTTTTGAAAAATACAGTGGCGAACGTTTGTTCTTAAATTTATTATAGCAAACATATGTTCTTAATACAATAAACATTCGCAATTTTTTGTTAGAAATATATTATCATATCGCTCAAAACATTGCAAATTAGCCATTTATATATGTTAATTCGACAAAACATATATGTTTCATCCAATTAATGTATATAAAAATGTGTAGATCTAAAAATGGCTAAAAATACACATTTTTATAGATGGCAAAATTTGTTGGTAATTTTTCCTTAATTAGTACTAAAGTCCTAGATAAGAAAGCTCTTAGCAATAGAATTTAATATAAACTGACAGCCAGGACCTAGACAAAGCATCTAGGTCCTTTATATAAAACAAAGGGGAAGAAGGGATAATATGCAGACGTAAGTTACCATAGTTTAGTTTGTTAGTTACTATTTGTATTTTAGAGGGGGAATTTTATGAATCCAGATCTTATTTATATGCCTATCCTTAAGTGGAAAAAAGGGGAACAAGAGGCTTTAAATCGTCTTACTGATGAGCAGAAAAATAAAATACTGCCAATAATAGAGTTGGTAAGCTATGACGATCCTGATACTATAATAAATAGTATAAAAAATTGCTATTCGAATCCAGTTTATGTTGACACAATTACTGCAGATGAGGAAGATAGAGATTTTTTAGTATCAATTATAGAAGTAGGACACAAGAATAATCTAAAAATATATCCTATATGTTATATTGATGACTTAGCAGATTTACTTATTAAACTGCCAGATTATACTAATAGATTAGGTATAAAAATTCCTATCCCTGAAGATATAGAGAATTCTTACATAGTATTAAAAGGAGAACGAGACCAGATAACAAGAAAACTAACCAAAAATTATACAACTTTAGCTAAAGATATATATGAATCTGATTATTACTATGGGGAAAACTTCTCTTATGGAGATTTGGAGATTAAAGAAAGAGCTTTAGGATTAAATAAAAAAGGACCTGGCAGCAATACTAACTGGGTCACTATCAGTGCGAATCATCATATAGCTGCTGTAATTGAACAGCTCTCCAAGTTGGTCTAGATTTAAGTTTTTCTCTAACAAATGTTCTTATAATATTTTCATCAATATTTTTAACAACCATATTACAAAGAGCAAATCTATTTTTGCTCTTTGTTCCTTTTATAATACCATTTAAACTTAATAATTCAATTAACTCATCTCTCCATAACAATTGTGTTAAACTTAATAAGTCAGTATCTCCATTATCTTTTACTTCTCGCTTTTCAATAAGCTTTGGATAATTATCCTTTATTGATACACAATATATTCCCCACCATTCAGGTATAATTTTCATGGCATCAGAAACATGATTCTCACTAACTACAATTGTAACAGTATCAAAAACTTTATTATATGATTTCACTTGTGATGGCAATCTTTCAAGATTATCTCTTTCGCTCTTTATTTCAAACCCATGGAACTTACCATTAATAACCGCAATATCAATTCTGGACACTCCAAATAATACATCCATTTCATTAATGATAATTGTCGATGGATCAGACGCAAACTCTGGAGTTTCTAAAAACTTCTTATATAATAATTCTCTTATATCAGGGTCATAAATTCTCATAACAAACACCTGTTTCTTAATTACTTTTTAAATACATTATAATACAATTTAAAGATTTAATAAATAGTTAGATAGTCATTTCACACTTATAATAAGGCAACCATTATTTTTGCTAACAAATTATTTTCGTCTATGCTATAATAATATGCAAACATATGTTTTATATAGAAAGGATGATATTATGACTGGATCTATAGAAAAACGCGGGGAAAACAGTTATAGGTTGACTGTGTCTCTAGGAACTGGTCCAGGAGGTAAAAGAAAAAGGTACAGAAAAACTATTAGAGTTGAAGGTAAAACTGAAGCTGCAAAGATGAGAGAAGCAGAAAGGGAATTAGCCAAATTTATTGCAGAAATAGAAGGAAATAATTTTATTGAACCTTCTAGGTTAACATTTAAGTCATATACAAATAAATGGTTAGATGATTATGCAAGACCTAACCTGGCTCCAAAAACTATTTATGAATATGAAAGACTGTTAGAGCTTAGGATGTTGCCCTTCTTTGGACATATGAAACTAAATAAGATTAAACCTGTTCATATATTAGACTTCTACAAAGCATTGCAGAGGGAAGGCAAGCTTTCAAACAACTCAATAATGCATTACCATAGATTATTAAGAAAGATGTTCAATGACGCTGTTAAGTGGCAAATATTAAGTGATAACCCTGTTGTAAGAGTAGATCCTCCTAAAACTGAAAAGCCTAGGGTCCAATATTACGATGAAGAGGACATAGATAAGCTTATGAAAGCTTTGGAAGGAGAAGCGACAAAATATGTATGTGCTATTTTAGTTACTATGGCATCTGGATTTAGGCTAGGAGAATTAATGGGTTTACAGTGGAAGCATGTTGATTTTGAAAACAATACCATAAAGATAGAACAAGCTAATCAATATTTGCCTAAAGAAGGGACTTTTACTAAAGAACCAAAGACTGATGAATCTAATAGAATTATAGCAATGCCCGAACCTGCTATGAGGATACTTAAAATCCATGAAAAAGAAGAAAAAGAAAAAAGGTTAAACTGTGGAGAAAAATGGGAAGGAAGCAACAACTTTGAAGAAAACTTTGTATTTACTCAATGGAATGGTGAACCAATGCATCCATCAACACCTTCAAAATGGTTTAATGACTTTCTAAAAAGAAAAGGATTAAAAAAGATAACATTTCATCAGTTACGACATACATCTGCAACTATGCTAATTAATGCAGGACTGAATATAAGGGCATTATCTGCAAGATTAGGACACTCTAATACATCTACTACGTTAAATATATATTCACATGCATTGAAATCTGCTGACAAGGTAGCAGCTGAAAAAATAGAGCAAATTATGTTTGGAAAGGGGGCAAACAAAGATGCAAAATAAACGCACTTTATTATTTTTCTTTAAAATTGTCCCCAATTTGTCCCCAATTTTATATTATGTAAACCAGCACAAGAAAATTAAAAACCCTGCAACGATTGTAATTACAAGGTTTAAATGGCGCACCCTGAGGGACTCGAACCCCCGACCAACTGATTCGAAGTCAGCGACTC
>ENA-UPAD01003164-UPAD01003164.1-bioreactor-metagenome-genome-assembly--contig:-NODE-3164-length-9563-cov-739.102861_pt1 | contig 9563 bp, 9 predicted proteins | sample MGYA00238179_ERZ772710 | MGnify/ENA primary metagenome ERZ772710 (study PRJEB29004, sample SAMN07631245) | bioreactor metagenome | isolation source: Switchgrass digestor | place: USA: Dartmouth...
AACTAAATTCCGCTGTTTATGAATTTGGGGTCGAAATTACTTTTTCAAATGAGAAAAACAAGTTGACACGACCCCTCACGAAAGCTGTCCTTGACGCGGGTATGCTTCTTATGTATAATGTTATCTAATATTTTCCCGGAAGCGATATTTTGGATAGGAGGTACGATCCCATGGCATTCTATTTCAATGAGCCATCAAGAACCTTCAGCGAATATCTTCTGCTGCCTAACCTTACAACCAAGGAATGTACGCCGGAGAACATCGATTTGAAGACACCGATTGTAAAGTTCAAAAAGGGAGAAGAGGCTTCCATACACATAAATATACCGCTGGTTTCGGCAATAATGCAGTCTGTTTCGGACTCCAAGATGGCGATCGAGCTGGCGAGGTGCGGAGGCCTTTCTTTTATTTATGCGTCACAGCCGATCGACAAACAGGCTGAAATGGTAAGGAAAGTCAAGAAGTACAAGGCCGGTTTCGTTGTCAGCGACTCGAACCTGAAGCCGGATGATACGCTGGCTGATGTTCTGGCACTGAAGGAAAGGACAGGACATTCCACGATCCCTATAACACATGACGGATCTCCTACGGGCAAACTGCTCGGCCTGGTGGCGAGCAGGGACTACAGGGTCAGCAGGACGCCACTGGATACAAAGATCAAGGAATTCATGACGCCGTTCGAATCGCTTATCTATGGCGAAGAAGGAATTACTCTCAAAGAAGCCAACGATATGATTTGGAATCACAAACTGAACTGCCTGCCTATTATTGATAAAAATCAAAACCTCATGTATCTTGTGTTCAGAAAGGATTATGACGCCCACAAGGAAAATCCGTACGAATTGCTCGATTCCCACAAGAGGCTCATGACCGGTGCAGGTATCAATACGAGAGACTACATGGACAGGGTCCCTGCTCTGATTGATGCAGGTGTCGATGTACTTTGCGTCGACTCATCGGACGGGTATACGGAATGGCAGCGTGACACAATTCAATGGATAAAGCAGAAGTACAATGGTGAAGTAAAAGTAGGCGGTGGTAACGTTGTCGACCGGGATGCGTTTATGTACCTGGTGGAATCCGGGGCCGACTTTGTAAAGGTCGGTATCGGAGGCGGCTCCATTTGTATAACGAGGGAGACGAAAGGCATCGGGCGCGGCCAGGCAACAGCCGTTATCGAGGTTGCCAAGGCGCGTGATGAGTATTACGAAAAGACAGGCATTTATGTACCCATTTGCTCAGATGGCGGCATAGTGCATGACTATCATATGGCTCTTGCTCTTGCCATGGGGGCAGACTTCCTGATGCTGGGCAGGTACTTCGCCAGGTTCGACGAAAGCCCGACGAGAAAACTCAGAATCGGCAACAATTACGTCAAGGAATACTGGGGCGAAGGTTCCAACAGGGCACGCAACTGGCAGAGATATGACATGGGCGGCGCACACAGGCTGGATTTCGAAGAAGGCGTCGATTCCTATGTTCCTTACGCCGGAAGGCTCAAAGACAACCTGGAAACGACACTGAGCAAACTCAAAGCGACCATGTGTTCATGTGGCTCATTGAACATTTCAGAGTTCCATCAGAAAGCAAGGATGACATTGGTATCTTCCACAAGCATCATTGAAGGAGGAGCACACGACGTCATACTGAAGGAAAACGAGACATTTGCCTGAAATTTCAGCTGAGCCTGTTGTTCGCCAATTAGATGGAATAATAAGGAAAATGTATTATTGACAATGGCGAATATGTATTCTATAATTATAAAACCGTGAATGCATCATGAAGCAATCAGATAGCACTGTGTACTTCAGTGCTATTTATGTGTACTTCAGCGGCTGCTTTCAGGCAACCGTTGCCAGATGCACGGCTCTGACGCCTCTGAGGGGGCATATCATGGTACCGTCTGTGATATGCGCGGCGTAACAATATAGCTGCTGGCTATATGCATCACAGAATAAATGCAACTTAAATGCATATATTATCAACACAAATTTTTTAGGTAAAGGAGAGGCTCTAAATGGCAGACAAAGAAGTCATACTGACTTATGACGGCTTAAAGAAACTGGAAGAAGAGCTGGAGCAACTGCGCGGTCCCAAAAGAATGGCGGTTAAGGAAAAGATAAAGGCAGCGCTTGCGCATGGCGATATTTCTGAAAACTCAGAATATGACGAAGCTAAAAATGAACAAGCATATATAGAAGGGAAAATCGCCCAGATCGAAGCAATGCTTAAGAATGCAAGAGTGATCGATGAAGAGGACGTAAGCACTGAAAAAGTCAGTATTGGCTCAAAGGTGAGGCTCCGTGATCTTGATACTAATGAAGAAAGTGAATTTACGATAGTAGGTTCCACAGAAGCCAATCCGTTGGAATCGAAAATATCCAATGAATCTCCGATCGGCAGCGCCCTCATGGACAGGAAGAAGGGCGAAACCGTCGAAGTTACTGTGCCGGACGGTATTCTGAGATTCAAGATTTTGAAAATAGGGAAATAGAGAAACAGAGCGTTGTAGCTTGTGTTCTGCGAATAAGTAAATATAAATATGAAGAGGATAACAGTTTATTTCATGTAAACTGTTATTCTGTTTAGAGCAGAAATTTATAAGTACTCGAACTGCAGAGGATATTTTTTGTTATGTTTCTAAAGCCTTTATGGCAAAAATACTAATAACATAACTGAAGCAGGGAATTTTTTATTCAAATACATATGAAAAAATCCCTGGCAGAAATGTTAAAACGAGGCTTTGTATGTATGGCGCCTCGTTGAAACACTGCAGAGGCAAGAAAAATTTTCTACAATCGAAAATTTTTCTTTGATGCGTTATAATGTAATGATAGAATGACAATTACATAACAGATGCGAACGGCGAACAGGACTGTCCCTTGGCAACTCAACTGAAGGACTGTCCCCTAATCAACCGCAGGGCTGTTGTGGAAACTAATGCAGAAGTGTCCCCGAACAACCGGTGGGCTGTCCCGACAACAAAGCAACTGGAGAAATGCGGTCAACAAGGTAACCGGAGGACTGTCCCCTGCAACTTCAGGACCGTCCCCCAACTAAACAACTGCAGGACTGTCCCCGGATTTGCAAGGAACCTGTTTGCTGCGAATGCTGCAAGAAACGCGGCTGGCATGACTTGGCTAAATACTATCAGGAGGTCCGCAGATGGAAAATAACGCAAACATCAACATGAATATCGAACAGGATGCCGAAAATCTCAATGAGATCCTTATGGTGAGGAGGCAAAAGCTGAAGGAGCTTCAGGAAAGCGGTAAAGATCCGTTCAGGATAGTAAAATACAAAGTGACTCATCGCTCGAATGAGATCGTCGAGAATTTTGAGTCGATGGACGGAGCGCATGTATCGGCGGCAGGCAGGCTGATGTCCAAGAGGGGCATGGGGAAAGCCAGCTTTTGCGATATACAGGACCGCGGCGGAAAGATACAGGTCTATGTCAGGATAGATGACGTGGGCGCCGAGGCATACGAGGATTTCAAAAAATTCGATATAGGAGACATAGTCGGTGTCGAAGGTACGGTCTTCAGGACCCACAAAGGCGAGATATCGATAAAAGCGGACCGGATCACGATGCTGTCGAAGTCGCTGCGGCCGCTGCCCGAAAAATGGCATGGCCTCAAAGACGTCGACCTGCGCTACAGGCAGAGGTATCTGGATCTCATCATGAACCCGGATGTCAGGAAAACCTTTGTGCTGCGGAGCAAGATCATAAAGGAAATAAGGAAATTCCTCGATGAAAGGGATTTCCTCGAGGTAGATACGCCTATGCTCAACACGATACAGGGAGGTGCGGCAGCCAGGCCGTTCATAACGCATCACAATACGCTCGATCTGGACCTGTACCTCAGGATCGCTCCCGAACTCTACCTGAAGCGGCTGATAGTCGGAGGGTTCGAGAAAGTATATGAGATGGGCAGGATGTTCAGGAATGAAGGAATGTCTGTAAAGCACAACCCAGAGTTCACAATGATGGAGGTCTATGAGGCCTACAATGACTATAAAGGAATGATGGAGCTTACGGAAGAACTGATATCCACTGTCGCAAGAAACGTGCTCGGTACCACAAAGATAGTATACCAGGGACAGGAAATAGATCTGACGACGCCATGGAAGAGAATGACCATGAGAGACGCGGTGCTCGAATATACCGGCATAGACTTCGACAGGGTCAGGACCGATGAAGAGGCGAGAGCGGCTGCACGCGAAAAGAAGATCCATGTCGAAGACAAACTGACAAAGGGCGAAGTAATGAACCTCGTATTTGAGGAAATGGTCGAAGAGCATCTTATACAGCCGACGTTCATCATGGATTACCCTGTTGAGATATCGCCTTTGACCAAAAGAAAGCCCGATAAGCCTGAACTTACAGAAAGATTCGAACTTTTCATAACCGGTCGGGAAATGGCCAACGCATATTCCGAGCTCAATGATCCCATCGACCAGAAGGAAAGGTTCGTGCAGCAGGTCAGGAAACGTGAGGAAGGGGACGAAGAGGCCAGCATGATGGATGATGATTTCATCAATGCGCTCGAATACGGCATGCCTCCCACAGGCGGCCTTGGCATCGGAGTCGACAGGCTGATAATGCTTCTGACCGACTCCTATTCCATCAGGGATATACTGCTCTTCCCTACAATGAAGCCCAGGGACTAGTTGTTGGATATAATAGCATCATCGAACGATATATGGCGACGAATGCTTTGTCAGCAACGAATTTCTGATATGTAAAGGGGTCGTGGTCATATGGATAAAAAGGAAGCAAGAAAGATCCTTGGAGTTTCGAAGGATGCATCAAAGGCTGAGATCGAAAGGAAGTACGCCATTCTGCTGAAGAAGCACAGACAGGAAGTATACCGGGACACCCAGGACGAGCAGGCCCAGCAAAATGAGGATGAAATCAACCCCGGTTCGGCTCCAACGGATGGCGGAAGCGTCACGCACCATGATGCGGCGAAGGCGGAGTATGACTTTGACCTCATAACCGAGGCGTATAATACCCTGATGGGTTATAAAGTTGAGGTCAGGGAAGAAGCGCCCAGCAGGCTTGCGGTTTTCCTGAAAAAATTCGGTCTTGATGAAAAAAAGACGGATAATTTCTTACATTATTATAAATATTACATCCTTGTCGGGATCCTTATAGTAATAACCATGATCATTTCCATCGGCAGTTGTGTCAACAGGCCGGATTATGACTTCAACATTGCCTTTATTGGCAAGATATATTATTACGATTCTGTGGATGCTCTGAGGAGCAGTATAAAAGAAAAAATACAGATCATCGAAGAACCCGGCATCGACGGAGCCTTCCTTTCTGAAGACGGTCTCGGTGAACAGCAGTATGCCATGGAGATGAAAGCCATGACGCTGCTGTATGCCGGTGATATAGACGTATTTATCCTTGACAGGACGACCTATGAAAGATATGCAAAATTGGGTGCTTTTATGAGCCTGGACGAGAGCGCGCCGAGACTCGGCGTTGATACTTCCAAACACCAGGATCTGGTCCTTGCTGTGCAGAGAAATGACGAATTGCTGGAATACGGCGAAACAGACGATTCAGTGGAGGGAGATCAGGCCGGAGAAGAATCTGATGCTTCGGACGGACCAGGTACGGACACTGCCGGGGAAAGCAGCCGATCCGGAGAAAAGCACCTCTACGGTATTTATATAACTGACAGCAAAGAACTGAAAGAGGCAGGCATTGTCGCAGATGAGATGGTAGCGGCGATATTTGCCGGTTGCCAGCAGCTGGACAAGGCAGAGGAGTTCCTGAGGTTTCTTTTAAAATAACAGTAACAGGGGGGTAGCCTATATGTCAGGCGAATTGATCGTCAGAGCGGAATGCTCGGAAAAGAACGCAGAGATTTTTGTCAGCGGTGAAATAGACATATATAATGCGCAGCAATTCAAGGAGAAGATATACCAGGCCGTGGAAAACAGCAAAGGCGACGTATCCATCGACTGCAGCGGCCTGAACTATCTGGACAGCACAGGCCTGGGAGTATTTGTGGGCGCGCTTAAGAAAGCGAAACAGGATGACAGGAACATCCATATCGTCAATATCAAAGACAACATAAAGAAACTTTTCGTCATCACCGGCCTGGACAAATTGTTTATAATCCACTGATATTCACATGTGAGAGGGAGTGGTTTCATGGAGTTAAATGACAAAATTACGCTGTCATTGCCCTGCAAAGCAGAGTATGTGAGCGTTGCAAGGCTGACAGCGTCGGGGATCGCTTACAGGATGGGATTTGACATAGATACCGTCGAAGATATCAAGGTAGCTGTTTCCGAAGTGTGCAGCAGACTGATCAACGTCAGTAGAAACAATAGCGGCGAATACGAGATATTTTACGAAATCAACGATAATAAGCTGAAAGTAACATTCTCATCAAAAATCGAAAGAGCCGGCTGCATTTTCGAAGATGACGAGGAAGGTTTGGGAGTCGCGATCATCAAGGCTTTTATGGACGAAGTCGAGTTCTGCCCTGACAATAAGGATTATATCCTGTCCATGACAAAATATATCGAGGAGAAGTCCTGATATGGATCAAAAAATCAAAAAGCCGGCAAAGACAGATTGGCCTGAAGACAACGACGAGCTTTTTGCATTATACAAAAAAACCGGAGACGTGGCTGCCAGGAACGAGATAGTTAACAGGTACACTTATCTGGCTGAGATCATTTCGAGGAAGTTCATCAACAGGGGCGTCGAATACGACGACATCTACCAGGTGGCCTGTATTGCGCTGATCAAAGCCGTGCAGCGGTTTGACCCTGAAAAAGGGTTCAAATTCGTCAGTTTTGCCACTCCCACCATAGTAGGAGAGATCAAGAGATATTTCCGAGACAAGAGTTCGGCCATAAGGATACCAAGACGCATATATGAGGTATACCAGAAAGTAAACATGGCGAAGGACCAGCTCTCGCAGGAACTCAACAGGACGCCGAAGGTAGATGAGATAGCTGCATATCTTAATATCAAACCTGAAACCGTACTTGAAATAGTCGAATCATGGAACGTGTACAATATTCAATCCTTCGATCAGAATGCATATAATGATGATGACATTGAGCTTCATGAAACCATAGGGGACAATGATGCTGAATTTGAGAGGATCGAGAACAAAGATTTCCTGGAAAAGAGCATCAGCAAATTCAACGAAGCAGAGAGGGAGTTCATCAGACTCAGGTATTTCAACAGGAAAACCCAGAAGGAAATAGCCGAACGCATGGGTGTTTCGCAAATGTATATTTCACGTCTTGAGAGAAAGGTCCTCGACAAGTTCAGGACGCTGCTTTACAAATGACATATGCAGATAGCAGCAAACAAAGATACCAGTAGTGTATATGTACGAAGAGATATTGTTTATCCGGCATATACACAGGGTATTATATGTATGGATAAACGTACAGTTGATCAATGGAGATCGATGATAACAGCATATTGCGGATTACTTCCGGACATGCGTGCACTTTATTTGTTAGGATGTGTAGATATTGAAAAGCCGTTGCGTTTACAGCAGTAGTATCCCAAGTGAATTGAGCAATGTCAGGCTTGTAGTCGAAGAATTGATCAGTTGTCTGCAGCATAATTGCGGGGAATTATGCGAAGAAGTTTTATTCGATCTTAAGGTCATTCTTAATGAGGTCCTGGTCAATGCGATAATGCATGGGAATCATGAGGATGAAAGCAAGAAAGTCAAGATCGACGCGGGAATAACTGAAAAAGGCGACGTTTTCCTGATAATAGAGGATGAAGGGTCCGGATATGATTTTGAAGAGATTTGTGAAAAACATAAATCAGTTGTCACGAACATTGACGATATGAACGAAAGCGGCAGAGGCATAATGATAGTAAAAGGCCTGTGCGACAAGGTGAAAGTAAATAAGAAGGGCAATAAAATAATCATATTAAAAAGCATAGAGAAAACACATCCATCGGCAAAGCATGTCTGAACCATGTCATTTCCCGGTTTCCGGCCGCTTTGAAGCATTATTCCGGCCGAATCATACGATCAGCATGCATCAAACAGTCACAAATTGTGCAACATAGTCAAGAAAGCTCGAATATACGATGAGAAAAGAGAGCATATGAAAGAGATATTGAAATAATTCATGTATAACGAGTTTTACGACGGTTCGCACAGGTTGCTGATCGGACTGTACGGTGCTATAGTATAGAAGCTGTCCCGCGGCGAGCAAAACCGCCGAGACGAGAGCGATGTGCGGTCACTCCTCTGCTAAAGGGGAAAGGTGACACTCCTCAGCAGGAAGAGCATCTTCCGGGTTGCGGAATGTCGCATATGGATGAAAGAGCCGCACAAAGTTTTAAAAAAGGTGGTTGACAAAACGGGCACAGCGTGGTAGTATAAAAAAGCCGCTCCGATGCGGGCGGCACCGGAACAAAGCCCTTTGCAGGGCCGCGTGACGGAGGCATGGACCTTGAAAAGTGAACAGTGACAGACAACACACCGTAACGGTGTAAGGAACTCAGAGATTCCATGAGCAGACCCGGACCAGGCGGTCTGGGGCTTGCGGACTTACTCGCCGATCATCCCGGATGATCGATGATAAGTCAGAGAATGAGTAAACAAGAGCCAAAAAGGCTCTTTGATAAAGTTTATGTGATGTTCTCTGGCGAAGGGATTTTTTGCGGAGAGAAGTGCCGATACACGAATCAAACGTGTGACATTTCTCAACCATAGAGGAATACCCGAGACAGAGAAGTGTCACCGAACCTTTTTCAGAGAGTTTGATCCTGGCTCAGGACGAACGCTGGCGGCGTGCCTAACACATGCAAGTCGAGCGGAGATGTACGGAAGGTTTACCGGAAGTACATCTTAGCGGCGGACGGGTGAGTAACGCGTGGGCAACCTGCCTTTTACTGGGGGATAACACAGGGAAACTTGTGCTAATACCGCATGATATCACATGGGGCATCCTGTGTGATCAAAGGAGCAATCCGGTAAAAGATGGGCCCGCGTCCGATTAGCTAGTTGGTGAGGTAACGGCTCACCAAGGCGACGATCGGTAGCCGGACTGAGAGGTTGGCCGGCCACATTGGGACTGAGACACGGCCCAGACTCCTACGGGAGGCAGCAGTGGGGAATATTGCGCAATGGGGGAAACCCTGACGCAGCGACGCCGCGTGAAGGAAGAAGGCCTTCGGGTTGTAAACTTCTTTGATCGGGGACGAAAGATGACGGTACCCGAGGAACAAGCCACGGCTAACTACGTGCCAGCAGCCGCGGTAATACGTAGGTGGCGAGCGTTGTCCGGAATTACTGGGTGTAAAGGGCGTGTAGGCGGGGATGCAAGTCAGATGTGAAATCCCGAGGCTCAACCTTGGAGCTGCATCTGAAACTGTGTCTCTTGAGTGTCGGAGAGGAAAGCGGAATTCCCAGTGTAGCGGTGAAATGCGTAGATATTGGGAGGAACACCGGTGGCGAAGGCGGCTTTCTGGACGACAACTGACGCTGAGGCGCGAAAGCGTGGGGAGCAAACAGGATTAGATACCCTGGTAGTCCACGCCGTAAACG